>Ga0126306_10000197_pt1 | contig 23972 bp, 30 predicted proteins | sample Plot27_FD_92592 | JGI IMG/M metagenome (GOLD analysis project Ga0126306, IMG submission 92592) | Serpentine soil microbial communities from UC McLaughlin Reserve, CA, USA - Plot27 | ecosystem: Environmental > Terrestrial > Soil > Grasslands | place: USA: UC McLaughlin Reserve, Lake County... | reverse complement strand
CGTCGTAGAGGACAAAGAGGTGGTTGAGGAGGACGTAAGGCGCGAGGAGATAGACGTAGACGACCAGAGCGCCACTAGGCGCGGCCTCTAACTCTAAGGCAGAGAACAAGGCGGACCACGAGGTCGGCGGGTCCGCTACAGGGCCCGCCGACCTCTTTGTAGAAAAGGAGCTAGGGCGGCTTGGGCGGGATAGGCAACGTGATCATCAACACGGTAGTGCGGTCACTGACGAAAAAGGCACTGGGGAAGGCCACGAACTCCGCGGGCTCCCTTGCCGGCAAGTAGGGCAAGAATACCGGCCACAACAAGAAGAAGGGCGCCGCAAAAGACAAGGACGTTCCGAAGCCTCACAAGTAACTCCGTAAGGTTTCGAGGCCGAGAGTAAGGAGACATTGTGGACTCTGAGAGAGGCAGAACCGAAGAAGAGTTGCGACGCGAGGCCGAGTTGGGCCGGATGGCTGGCTCTCCCGCCAGTGTGCCTGTGGCGGGCACGCACCGCGTCGAGCGCGCTTCTTCGCAGGACGCTACCCAAGCTACCCGCCAGGCTGCCCGCCGCGGCACCAAGGAGGCCCTAGAGGAGAAAGAGCAAGAGGAGTCCGGCGGTGGCCTCTACGGCAGCCAGATAGACGCCTCGCACGTCGTAGGCGCGGCGATCGCCGAGCTGGTGGGGACTTTCATCTTGGTGTTCGGCGGGACAGCAGTTGCGGTAGCAGCCATCCTCTCGCGCCCGACGGTCGGGCCCGCTTACGATTCGCTGGCCGTAGCACTCGCCTTTGGGCTAGCCCTGGCGGCCGTGGTGGCCGCCATAGGGCACGTCTCGGGCGCGCACGTCAACCCGGCCGTCACTTTAGGGATGGCCGCCGCGGGCAAGTTCCCCTGGAACTACACACCCATATACATAGCAGCCCAGCTTCTCGGCGCCGTAGTGGCCGCCCTGGCGACCTGGCTCACCTTCGGCGGAGCAGGTGCTAGGAGCGAGGCGAAGCTGGCCGCCACCTACCCCGCCCAAGGGGTCGGGGACCTTCAGGCGTTCGTCGTGGAGATACTCATAACGTTCATCCTCGTCTTCGTGGTGATGGCTGTTGCTACCGACGAGAGGGCTCCTGCAGCCATTGCTCCCATAGCGGTGGGGTTCGCCCTGGCCGTTGGGGTCTTTATCGCTGGGCCCGTTACAGGCGGCTCCGTTAACCCGGTGCGCTCCCTGGGGCCGATGATCGTTGCCGGGGACCTCACGAGCGTGTGGCTCTACATCCTGGGCCCGATCATCGGGGGGGTGCTGGCCGCGCTGCTCTACCAGCGCTTTTTGGCCCAGACCGAAGCACCGGCCTAACAGAGAAGCACGCGAGCAGACCGACAGCACTACCAGACAGGGCTACCAGGAGAGGAGCAAACGAATGACGGACAAAGGAGGCAACACCGACGCGCCGAGGGTGGACGACAAAGAGGTGCGCTCCGACGACCGCGGTTCGGGCTACGCGCCGCTAGAAAAAGACAGGGGCACGAGCTGGGTGAGCGTGGTGCTAGGCTGGCTCGCCGCCCTCGGGGCGGGGCTTATCCTGAGCGGGATAGTCAGCGGCATAGTGGGCGCCATCTTCGGCTCCGCCGGGCGCCAGGGCATAACCGAGGGCGGCACCACAGCCCTCATCGGGCTCCTGATCACGCTGCTCTTGGCGTTCCTCATAGGCGGCTACGCCGCGGGCAGGATGGCGGCACGCTCGGGGCTCAAGCACGGCCTTTTGGTGCCCTTGCTCGCGCTGATCGTGACGCTGGTCCTGGCGATCGTAGGGGGCCTTTTAGGGGTGAGCTTCATAGACCAGCTCTCCGGAGTGACGCTGCCGCAGGGGGCGCAGAACACAGCCCAGCAGCAGGCGCCGCAGGGGTTGGGCACGATCCTGACGGTCTCTGGGATCCTGGCGCTGCTCTTCCCTTTCATAGGGGGGGCGATAGGCGGCCTGTGGGGCGCCAGGACCGGTGGCCGCAGGCCGTAAATCCGGGCGGAGAGAGTTGTTCCGACGGCGGTTGAAGCGACCGTCGTCAGGAATCGTTAGGAAACGACGGTGAACGTGGGAGACGGTCGTGAGATCGTCCCCGCTACCGCAAGGGGCGCGAGGGCGAGGCACGAGGGCATCGCTAATCGGATGAAACAGAGAAGGAACGACGCTTATGAGCGAGCTACAGGGACCCAGGATACCGGGGGAGGAGGGATCGAAGCGTAGGAGACCCATAGGTTGGATTGCCGCTGGTCTCATCGCGCTGCTCCTGCTGGCGCTGCTGACACCTTTCGCTTGCCAGGCCCTCACGGGGGATCTGACCCTTAGGGAGACGCTTCCAGCTCGTAGGAGAACACCGGCGCGCAGGCCGCGGACGATGGGGAGAGAGGAGCCGGAGGTCGAGGTCACGCTGGTCTGACACTGAAATCGCCGGCAACGTTTGTCGTAGACTAGCTGTGTATGAGTCGGGAGGCGTGGAAGCGTAGAGCGCGGCAACTGTCGGCACAGACCTACGCTCTCTACCTAGCCTACCGCCACCCGAGGACGCCGTGGTACGCGAAGGTGTTCGCGGCCCTCATCGTCGGCTACGTGTTCAGCCCAATAGACCCCATCCCCGACTTCATCCCCGGCGTGGGGTTGCTGGACGAGATGGTGGTCGTTCCCATCGGCGTCCTGATAGCGGCCAAGTTGATCCCCCGGCAGGTCATGGAGGAGTGCCAGGAGAAAGCGCGTGAGGTGGCGGAGGGCGAGAAGCCGGTGAATCGTGTGGCAGCGATGGTCGTGGTAGCCGTCTGGCTGCTGTGCGTGGCCCTAGCCGTGTTGCTGGCGGTGCGCGTTTTCTAAGCCCGACCGCCGGTGCCTTAGAGTACGCCCCTTGACTCCACTTCACCGCCGTGCTGCGCGAGGACTGAGCGAAGCCGCAGGTAGCGGTGGCGCTGATCTAGCGGTTACGAGCTCGTGCCCTACACACGCAACCACGTGCAAAAGGCATTCTCGGAAGCCCAGCACGTTGTTGCGATAACATATTGACAGATGTTAGTATAACTGAATGGATGAACGATGCGACTTACTGTGTGTCGATGCCCCTCGCGCGGAGGAGATCCGCCAGACGCTGCTCGGAGGCGGCGAGGCCCAGAAGGCCGCCGACCGGGCGCGGGCGCTCTCCGACCCCACACGCTTGACCCTGGCGACCGCCCTTAGGGAGGGCAGTGAGCTTTGCGTCTGCGACCTCTCGTGGATAGCCGAGCGCAAGCAGGCGCTCGTCTCGCACCACTTGAGGACGCTGCGCTCGGAAGGGCTGGTTTCCTCCCGGCGCGACGGTAAGCTCGTCATGTACTCCCTCACGGGCGAGGGGCGTTCGCTACTCGCCGCCGTGCTGGGCGAGGCGGCCGTAGGGTCGTGAGCCGCCCGAAGAAGATGCTGCCCGTGGTAGGCCAAGCGCCGCCAGGATCGGCAGCGTCCCAGGAGGCACCGACCGAAGAACCCGACGCCTGCTGCGGGCCGGGCGAGGACTGCTGCGAGGGCGAGGCTAGCCTGGCAGCCGCGACCCCAAAGACGCGGGAGGCGAACCCGGAGACACCGGAGGGCGTTCCCCTCGACGGCCTGGAGAGAACCGTCGTGCGTGTCGAGGGGATGGACTGCGCAAGCTGCGCTGCGACCGTGGAGAGGCGCGTGGGTCAGCTGCCGGGGATGCACCGGGCCGTGGTGAACTTCGCCGCGGGCAGGCTCGACGCCCAGCACGACCCCGATCTGTCGCTGGAGCAGATCGAGAAGGCTGTCAGGGACGCGGGCTACGGTGTGGAGAGCGCCCAGGAGGCCGAGAGGTCCCCGTTTTGGCGCACCCCAAGGGCCGTCTCCGTGTTCGCCTCGGCCTTGCTGTTCGTGACCGGCCTGGGGCTTGGCCTCGCAGGTGCTCCCGAGGTGGCGAGGGTCGCAGCCTACCTCGCGGCCATCGCGGTCGGCGGCGTGCCGATCTTCCGGGCGGCCCTCGCGGGGCTGCGCGCCAACCACATGGACATGAACGTACTGATGACCGCTGCCACAGTGGGGGCGGTGGCGATCGGCGAGTGGGCCGAGGCCGCCTCCGTGGTCGTGCTGTTCGCCGCCGGGAACGCCCTGCAGGTCTACGCAATAGATCGCACGCGCGGGGCCGTGCGCGCCCTCGCGAGGCTCGCCCCCGACGAGGTGATTGTGCGTAGGGGTGGCTCCGCGACGCTCGTGCCCGCGGGCGAGGTCGCCGTCGGGGAGACTGTCGTTGTCAGGCCGGGCGAGAGGCTGGCGCTGGACGCCGAGGTGGCCGAGGGCGAGACCACGGTGGACGAGACCCCCGTGACGGGCGAGAGCACGCCCGTGGAGAAGGGGCCAGGTGATTCGGTCTACTCCGGCAGCCTCAACGGCGGCGGGGGGGTTTTAGTCTGCGTCCTGCGGGAGGCTAGCGACTCCACCCTCCAACGGATCGCACGCCTCGTCGAGGAGGCACAGGCCACGAAGGCCCCCGCGGAGCAGTTCGTGGACCGCTTCTCGCGCCTCTACACGCCGATCGTGGTGGCCGCCGCGATCGTACTCGCGGTCGTGCCGCCGCTCCTGGGCGGCGAGTTCGGCATCTGGTTCTACAGAGCGCTGGCGCTCCTGATCATCGCGTGCCCGTGCGCCCTCGTGATCTCCACGCCGGTCACCGTGGTGTCTGGGATCGGGGCCGCTTCTCGCAGGGGCATCCTCGTGAAGGGTGGAGCTGCGCTGGAGGCCGCGGGGAGGCTCAAGGCGTTGGCTTTCGACAAGACGGGCACCCTCACCGAAGGCCGCCCGGTTGTCTCGCGCGTCGTGGCGCTCGGCGGGCGCGACGAGACGGGGGTGCTGGCGCTTGCGGCCGCGCTCGAGCGCCGCTCGGAACACCCCCTGGCGCACGCCATCTTGAGTGCTGTAGGCGGGGCAGGTTTGCCGCAGGTCTCGGACTTCCGCTCGGTCGCGGGCAGGGGTGCCGAGGGCGTGGTGAACGGGGACCGGTACCTGATCGGAAGCCCCCGGCTGTTCGCCGAGAGGCAGATCGCCCTCGACGGCGCGACCAGGGCGCTGGAGGCTGTAGGGGCCGCGGGCGAGACGCCTGTTGTCTTGGGGAACGAAGAAGCGATTCTCGCCGTTTTCGGGATCGCGGATGCCGTGCGCCCTGACGCCCGAGCCACCCTGGAGTCGCTGCGCGGCGCGGGGGTGGGGAAGCTCGTGATGCTCACGGGGGACGCCGAGGCGCCGGCAAAGAGGATCGCCGATGAGCTCGGGGTCGGCTACCGCTCGGGGCTGCTACCGGAGCAGAAGGTCGAGGCGGTGCGCGAGCTCGTCTCCGAGCACGGCGACGCGGGTATGGTCGGCGACGGCGTGAACGACGCCCCGGCCCTCGCCGCCTCCTCCGTGGGGTTCGCGATGGGGGCGGCGGGCACGGACGTCGCCCTAGAGACCGCCGACGTCGCGCTCATGCAGGACGATCTGCCGAAGCTGGCCGAGGCCGTGCGGCTCTCGCGGGCCGCGGAGCGGATCATCAAGCAAAACGTGGCGGTCTCGATCCTCATAAAGGGCCTGTTTCTGCTCCTGGCCCCCTTCGGGCTGGTGGCGCTGTGGCTCGCCGTTCTCGCGGACATGGGCACCTCCATCGCCGTGACCCTCAACGGACTGAGGTTGTTCCGCGCCAAGGGCGATAGCCGAGGCCGCGCGTAGAAGGAGGGTCATTGGGGCCGCCCTGACGCCAGTCCGCAGGGAGGAACTGCACCACCGGGGCCTGTGCTCCTGGAGTGGTTCACCGTCGCGTGGACTGGCCTAGCTGTGGGGCGTTCGTGCCCTGCTCATGGAACCACGTGCAAAGGGCATTCTCGGAAGCCCAGCACGTTGTTGCGATAACATCCTGCTAGTAGCGATCGCGGCGACCGAGAGGGTCAAGGATGGGGCTTTACAAAGACTCGTCTTGGCGGGAGAAGGTAGGATTCTTTATTCGGTTTCGTCATCGCCTGCGCTCGGGCGGCCTTCGCCTCAGGGACGGATGGTTGCAGATCCTGCAGACAGCTGTGGCTGCGTGTGTGGCATGGTTTCTAGCGGTACTGCTCCTGGGACTCGATCGGCCCACGTTCGCTCCGATAGCGGCTGTCATCGCGCTGGGGTTGGCGGTGAGCGAGCGTGGACGGCGGGCGGTCGAGCTGACGTTTGGGGTGGCCTTCGGGATACTGATCGCCGACTTCGTGGTGTCCATCCTTGGCGTTGGGGCTGTGCAGGCCGCGATCGTAGTGGCTCTGGCGATGACGGTCGCCGCATTCCTGGGACGCCAGGAGATCGGCGTGAAGGAGGCCGCCATCTCGGCGATGATCATCATGATCACCTTCCGATCCTCGGACTCCGGATTCCCGCTCGACCGCTTCCTAGAGGCGCTGATCGGCGGCGGCACCGCCTTGCTGATCAACGCTCTGCTCCCGGTGAACCCCGAGCGCATGGTCAAAGAGGCTGCGTACCCCCTCTTCGACGAGTCGGTCAACGTGCTCAAGGAGCTAGCGGACGCCCTTGACGAAGGTGATGCCCAGCGGATCCAGGCTGCTTACCTGAAGGCCCAGGAGATTGACACGCGGGTCAGTGGCCTGAAAGAAGCTGTAGTGGCCGGCCGCGAGACCGCGCGGCTCGCTCCTCCCCGGCGACGAAGCCTCGGGCACCTCGAACTCTACGCCGCTGCAGCCGACCAGATAGACCTGACCGTCCGCGACGTACGGGCGCTCGCCCGCGCCGCGCTCGCCGTGGTAGAGCCCGGTATTGCCGCACCGGAACGGCTGTCTAGAGCAATCCGCGGCTTGGCCCGGGCGACGGAGTCCTTGGGCGTTTACTTGGAAACATCCGGTGCCCCTGACGACACGCGTACGTTCGCACTCGAAGCCGCGAGAGAGGCCACTGTGTTGCTTGAGGAGTACGAGGACCTTGCGAGAAACCTGGCGGTCAACGCGGTCGTTGACCAGATCCATTCGTCGGCCGTGGATATCCTCCGTAGCACCGGCATGGATCGAGGGACGGCCTTGCGAGCCCTATGGGAGGTCACGGGGCGCACCTCCGCGGGCTAGGATGCACTCAAGGCAGGCGGTGGAAGGGCCGTATCTGCGCCCCACTCTGTGCCTCACCTAAGCGTCGAAGAAGGGTGGCCAAGCCCGACTGCTCGGTGCTGACCGCGCACATCCCGCTTGGCCCCAAGGTTGCAACAGGTTCGAAACCATTACCGCTCTTCCGTGTGCAGTCCCATGCTCTCCCCAATCACGGCGTAGAGCGGGTCGGAGAAAAGGCGGCGTGGGCTGCGGTCGAGGCCGCGAATGTTCTCGAAGTTGCCGGCCTCTTGAAGATAACGCTGGACGAGGCGCACTCGCCCCCGATCGTCGAGCTGGTGCCATACGGCGATCACCTTAGTGGGGAAACAGCGGTTTGAGAACGAGATAATGAGGGGGGCACCGACCTTCAGGACGCGCCCGACCTCGCGCAGCACCTCTACGGGCCGAGTCAGGTAGTCTATGGAGACGCAGATCCCCACCCCGTCGAACTCCGCGTCCCCGAACGGCAGCTGGGGGTTAGTGTTCAGATTTTGAACCACGTAGGAGCCGAGCCTCTCGTTGCGCCGCAGCTCCGCCTCGTTCATCCCGAGCCCTACCACGCGCCGGTACTCGACCTCAGGCGGCAGGTGAGAGATCCAGCTGCTCATGAGGTCCAGGATCTCGCCGCCCGGCGGGAAGAGCTCCCTGTAGAGTTGCGTGACGGCGGCGATCGCCCGGTCGTCTATGTGGGTGACGAAACGCGGCAGCAGGTAGAACTCCTCGTCCGGCGTCTCGTCGTAGCGCCCGAACGCCTCCTCGGGCAGCGGCTGGAGGTCTTGCTCGTTCCCGGCCATAAGACAAAGGTTAACCTACGGGTGAACTCAACTCCCTCCGTAATACCGTTTATCTTTACCTCTTGGTATAACCTTGGGCCTTATGGGCTCCGAGCGGACGGGTAGGCACTTCACGGTGGCCGTCTGCGTGGTGCGGGAGAAAAAGGTGCTCCTGCATCGGCACCGCAAGCTCGGGATGTGGCTACCACCGGGTGGACACATCGAACGAGACGAACTTCCCGACGATGCGGCCCTGCGCGAGGTCTTCGAGGAGACGGGCCTACAGGTAGAGCTAGTGGGGGAGAGGCGCGAGGACGTCTCCGACCCCGTTCAGCTCTACCGACCGGCGGGGGTACAGCTCGAGAACATCGGCCCCGGGCACCAACACATAGACCTGATCTACTTCGCCAAGCCCGCCGGCTCCACCGGGATCCACCAGGACTACAGCGAGGACAAGGTTGGATGGTACGGTCCCGAAGACTGGGACGACATGCCCTTGAACGCGGAGGTCAGAGGCTGGTGCGAAAGGGCGCTCGAAGCGGCAGGCGGCGCGTAACCCTCTACCCCGCGAGTCGTCGCCGCAGGTTCGCCCTGACCTGCGGCCACTCGTCATCGACGATGCTGTAGTAAGCCGAGTCGCGGTATCGGTCCCCGCGCACGATCATGTGCTTGCGAAAGACGCCCTCGAACCGCGCTGGGAGCGCCGCGAGGGCGGCCCGGGACCGTTCGTTGCGCGCGTCGGTCTTGAACTCGACACGCACGCAGCCCAAAGACCCGAAGGCGTGCTCGAGCATGAGCAGCTTGGCCTCGACGTTCGCCCCGGTTCCCCAGAGAGCAGGGGTGAGCCAGGTCCACCCGATCTCCAGCCCGCGGTGCTCCGGTCGGAGGGCGAGATAGCGGGTGCTGCCGATGGGTGCACCGCTCTCAGCGTCCAGGGTCGCGAATGCGGCCTCTTCCCCCTTCTCCGACGCCGCGAGGGCGGCTTCGAGCCAGGAGCGAAAGGCGTCACTGGTCTCTGACGGATCGTAGGTACCCCCCGCGTCGAACGGTATGTAGCACCAGATCTTCGGGTCCTTGGCCGCCTTGAAGAGGCCCCGTTCGTGGCGAGGCTCCAGCGGCTCGAGGACGACCCGCGAGCCCTCGAGCCGGCGCGCGACGTTCTCCCACATGCGTCCCTCCCGGCTCTCGGTAGCTTAGGGGTCGGAGCAGTCGCGGCGGTAGCCGCAGTTGGGGCAGACGAGCTTGCAGTGCAGCCCGTACATCTCCGAGCCGCAAACCTCGCAGTCCTCCCCCGAGGGCTCCGGCGCCTCGGGGGGTTCCTTCTGCTGGGCCTGTTCGGCGCTCATCTACCTGAGTATACGGACCCGCTGCGTGCTCAACATCCCCACGCTCATACCGAGCGTGGGTCGTTTCCCGGTGCCGCGCGGAACCGGAGGAGGTCGGCGACGCGGCCGGCGCTTAAAGTCTTGAGCGCGCTGTAGGAGAGTACCCTCTGGGCCTGGCGGAGCGTGGCCGCCAGGGCTTGGATGAGGACTCGCAGGGTCGAGAGGCTCTGCTGGAGCTCGGAGATGCGGATGGGCAGCTGCTGCGCCCGGGCGTCGAGCTCGGAGAGGCTCCTCTCCATCTCGCCGGTGCGGCGGGCGAGGTCGGAGATCTCCTCGTTGAGGCGCTGATTCAAGGCGGCGCGGGCGCGCCGGAGTGGCAGGTAGGCCCGGAGGGCGATGACCGCCGTTACGAGGGCGAGCGCCGCTCCGACAAGGATGAGGATCAAGAGGAAAATACCCATTCCGAGGCCTACGGTACCATGCTGGCGCGGCGCTTTACAAACCGTCAACCGGTGCTAAACTCTAGCCTACGACGCGGGGTGGAGCAGTCTGGTAGCTCGTCGGGCTCATAACCCGAAGGTCGCAGGTTCAAATCCTGCCCCCGCTACTACAGAAGAGGCCCGGCGTTTTGCCGGGCCTCTAGACGTTTGAGGGATCCGGGCGGTCGGTGATCAGCGGAGCAGCAGGATCGTCCCTAGCCTACGACGTGCTGCTGGAAGCCGAGGTTGGTGAGCGCCCGTCGGATGGTCCCGGCTGCTTCGTCCAGCATCCCCCAGTCGGGATCGGGGGACTTCTCGTCGCCGTAGTCGACGGGCATCGTAAGGGGCTCGTGTATGGCCACACGTGGACGTGGGCGTGGGGGATCTCCAGCCCGGCTATCATCAGGCCGACCTTCTCCGGCTCGAAACTCCTCATTATGGCTTTGCCGGCCGCCTGGGCGACGGACATGAGGTGCGCGGCCAGCAAGGGCTCGAGGTTAAGCCAGTCGTCCACCCCTTCTCTGGGGACGACGAGCGTGTGCCCCGGGCTTAAGGGCGTGATGTTCAGGAAGGCCACGCACACGTCGTCCCGCCAGACGAAACGGGCCGGCAGCTCGCCCCCCGATGAGGCGCGTGAACCCCGTGGCCAAGCGTCGCTCCTAGCCTGTCCTCCGCCGCTTGAGAGGTGCGCCAGTTACTCCTGCTCGCCCTGGAGACGCGGGACGAGCATCTCCTTAGCCCGCTGTGCCGCACGAAGGTTGTTCTCCAGGATGCCGTTAAAGAACTCCACCAGCTCCTGGTCGCCCTCCTGCTCGGCGTCCTGGATGTAGGTCTTGAGCGACTCGACGTTGTCGGAGGATTGGTAGAGCACGCTGATGAGGTTGTAGTTCTTGTCCTTGGGCTGCCTCGACTGCTCGGTCATCTCTTCTCCTTCCCGTTGGGCTTCCTTGCCTAGCCCGTGTCATACCCGGAGCCGAATAACGCGCAAACAGACTAGACGCCCGCTCGTAGCCGCTACCGACTTGCGGGATGCCTACAGCCGGTGGAACCTTTGGTCAAGTGGACGGTCTGACGGCAGTTCGAGGTCCAACCTCGCACACTAAAATAAAGAACCTGTTGGAGGGCGAAAACCCGCGATCCGATCCATCCGCCCTCAGCTTTCGCTGTGTGAGGCGGCGAGCAGCGCGGTCGCGGCGGCGGTCAGCTCGATCATCGAGCGCAGATACGAGATGTTCAGCTTGTCCACCGTATCGCAGGGCTTGTGGTAGCAAGGGTAGCCGTCGTAGACCGCCCCGTCGGTCAGCACGGCCGCCGGGAGCCCAGCGTCCCAGAAAGGCTGGTGGTCGGAGCGGCCCAGGCACACCTCTGCGAGCTCGATCGGGGAGTCGAGCTTCTCCGCCGCTCGCGAGAGGGCGTCGTCTATGGGGCCCGCCCGGTCGCAGGTCCCGAGCACCGCGTCGAACCTTCCTTCTTCGTAGGCGATCATGTCGCTCTGCAGGTTCCCGACGATCGCCCGTTTCCCCTCACGCTCCCGGAGGGCGCCCACGGTGTTCTCTACGTAGTGGGTGCTCCCGTAGAGGCCGACCTCCTCGAGGTCGTAAGCCACGAAGTGGACGGTGTGCTCCGGTTTGATCTCCTTCAGTGCCTTGGCCGTAAGCAGTATAGAGGTCAGGCCGCTGGCGTCGTCGTTCGCCCCGGCGTTGTGCACGGAGTCGAGATGCGCCGTTACCCACAGGTGCCTCTCGCCCCCTGTCCCCTTCAGGATCGCCTCCACGTTGTACCCACGCATGCCGCCCGAGGTGAACTCGAGGACGCGCGCCGGTACACTCATCTCCTCGAAGGAGGACTCCATGTACTCGGCGGCGGCCCTCCTCCCGTCCGCGCTCCCGCGCTCGGAGATCGTGACCTCGCGGCCCCCGATGGTAGCCGGCGAGGCGCCCGTCAGGTGGGCTAGGTGCGCACGGATCGAGGGCTCCTTCACCCCGGCCGCCGCGGCCTCGGCGACGTCCGGAGGCCCCGCGGTCGAGGCCTCTCCGGCCGTCTGCGCGGTCGTGCCGGACGTGTCGCCGGTACCACCGCCGGTCTCTCCGCCCTCGGGCGCGCAACCGAGAAGCGTCCCGAGGGCGAGCGTGGAGAGGAGGAAGAGCCGGAGCGCGATCTCTAGCCCCCGGCTCAACCTTTTTTCGCTCCGCTGACCACTTTTAGACCCTGCTCCCATGGCTCGGTGTGATACCCGCCAGGATCATAACCGAAGGCCGCGGAGCGGAGCGGCGTGTGGGTGCTGTTTTAGGAGAGGAGGGTGTGGGGAAACTAGGCGGGAAACGATCTGAAGGAGGATCCTCGAGATGGCCAAACTCACGACCGCAGCCTGGGTCGCGCACAACCTGGGTCTCGCCGCCTGCTTCGGCGGGCAGCTCTTCGGCAAGCTGGCCCTCAACCCGAAGCTGGACGTGCTGAGCGCCAAGGACGAGCGCGGCAAGATGCTCAACGCCGCCTGGAACCGCTACAACGCCGTTAACGTCATCTCGCTCGGAACGGCTGCCGCCACGTGGTTTATCGGCCGTGCGGGTATCTCGGGAGAGTCGATCGACGAGGATGCGCGCAACCTCGTCCTCGCCAAGGACGCCCTCTTCGTGGCTTCGGCTCTCACCGGGCTCGCCAGCATAATTAGCGGCCTCAGGCTCTCTCGGCAGGCGCCAGACGGCGCGACGCCCATACAGACCGGGACCGAGCCCGCCCCCGAGACGCCGGAGGAGGCGGCCGGCCTGCTGCGCACGGTCAACGTCCTCGGGAACGTGAGCCTCGGGCTCATCGCGTCCATCATCGCGGTTACGACGATCCTCTCGCAGAAGGCCGGGCAATCCACGCGCTGGAGCGTGGTTTCCCGCTTCCTGCCGTAGCCGGGGTCGCTCGGAACTGACCACTCGCACGGCGTGTGATTGCCCCGCACGGATGGCGAGAGAGGGGGCGATAGGTTGGCGGCCAAGATAGCCATCGTGATCATGACGGACACCGAGACCCCCGCGGACTCCGCGAGGACGGCCAACGCCCTCACCACCGCCTACGAGTTCAAAGAGGCTGGGGAGGAGGTCACCGTGGTCTTCACCGGGGCCGGAACCAAGTGGGTGGCGGAGCTCTCCGACCCGGACCACCGGCTCCACAGGGCCTTCGAGATGGTGAAAGACAAGGTAGCCGGGGCCTGTAAGGCCTGCGCGGTCTCCTTCGGCGTCAAGGATGAGGTCGAGACGAGTGGCGTGCCGCTGTTGGCGGAGTACAGGGGACACCAGAGCCTCAGGAGGCTGGTCAGAGAGGGCTTCGAGGTGGTTACCTTCTAGGTCGAGAAGCTCAGGCTCGCTCGGCGGTGAACCACTCCGCTGCCTCCCGCCCGATCCCAGGCGGGACCACGTGTCCGCCTTCGAATTCCCGGTAGCGCACCTCGTATCCGGCGCGCTCGAGCTGGGGGACGATCCTGCGGCTACATCGCTCGATCGGGAGCCACCCGTCGCGCGTGCCGTGGGAGACGAAGATCTGGGGCGACCCCACCCGCTCCGTGGGGGCAGTGAACCCCGGAGAGAAGGCCAGCACGTGCGTGAACAGGTCGCCGTTTGCTATCCCGAGTGAGAGCGCGTAGGAGGCCCCGTCGGAGTAGCCTCCGACGGCCACCCGCGTCGGGTCAACCCCGTAGCGCGAGAAGGTCTCCTCAAGGGACCGGTCGATGGCCGCCACGTCCGGGCCGTACCGCCCGCGTCCGACCACAAGATCCCACGTGTACTCCCGCGAGGTCAGGGAGAGCAGGATCAGGCCGTGCCGGTCGGCTTGCGCCCTGAGCAAGGCGAGGCCGTCGCGCGCGTCCTCGCCTGCCCCGTGCAGCACCACGACCAGCGGGGCGGGGCGCCCGGACCGGTACCCCGTCGGCAAGTAGAGGTATCCGTCGCGCGAGCCAGCGAGCCCCAGCGGCCTCAAGCCGATCGGCGCCGTAGCACCACCTGCTCCCCCAACTGGGCGCGCCCGAAGGCGCCCCTTCCGTGCATCCTGTTCTGCCATGCGTCCTTATGTATTCCCCCTTTCTTCGCCAGCCACGCCCCAGGCCCGGCGGTGCTACGATCCAGCCGTATCTCGAAGGAGGAGGGTGTATGACCCGAGAACGGCTACTGGAGGATCTGCGATGGCTCTCGGGGGGCAACCCACAGTACGCGGGCACGGACGAGGAGGGGCAGCAGAACGCGGTGGTCGCCCACCTGATGGCCGACGATCTCTTGTTGAGCTACATCGACGATGCAGAGGTCACCGAGCTCTTCAACGGCATACCTAAAGGGTATTCGCCGTAGGCTTCGGCGCGCCCCGACGGAGCCCCGCACGAGCGGTCGAGGCGACCCATTGCCACCGGTCCCCGCGTCCGGTATAAAGGTCTCCCAAGAGTGAATCGTTGCGCGGGCCGGGATGGGTACCGCGGAGAAAGCTCGGTCGGTGAGATCGGCGCGCAGGGGAGGAACCGATGCACGGAGCCCAGGGCCCCGGAGGACCGCGCGAGGGAATAGGACCCGAGAGTACCGGACCGCGCTCGGCCGGACGCCGCGAGTACACGAGGCGCAGGATACTCGCGGTCCTCATCCTCCTACTCCTGCTCGCCCTGCTGGCACCCAGGGCCTGCCAGGCCCTCATGGGATCGAACGACGACGCCGGCCCGCCGGGGGGCGGCGACCAGCAGGCTGGCGTCGCCGGGACCGGCGCTGGGTCTGAGGACGGCTCGGGTGGCGCCGACGAGCCCAACTCCGGTACAGACGACGCAGGTACGGGGAACACCGACACCAACGAAACCGACGCGGAGGATCCAGACCCCCAGGAGCCGGAGACGAAGGGTGACGCCCCGGACCGCGGCGCCCCCTTCGTGGACGAAAGACCGGGTGGCGGGGACGGTGACGAAGAGGCAGCGCCGGACCTCCTCGCCCTGGTGACGCCGCTTGCCGTGGAAGACCCGACCGTTGGGGACGGCGGGGACACTACGAGCCCCCCGGAAACCGCCACTGCGCCACCGGCGGGCCAGCAACCCACCACCGAGTCCCAGAACATCTTTATCGTCCGCCGAGCGGCGGCAGAACAGCCCCCTTCTGACGAGCCCCCTTCCGACGAGGAGCCCGCCTCCAACCGGCGGTCCGGGCCCGCCGGCGGACCCGTGGCAGACGCACCGGCCGCCGTCGAGCCCGTCACGAGCCCGCCCGGAGAGCGGATCAGGGACGGGCTGGATCGGGCGCCACGCGTGGCCGCCGTACCGACTGACTTCGGCGGGGCAGGCGCCCGGCAGATCATCGTAGAGCCCGTCACGGCCGAACCTGAGGCGCCCGCACCCGTGAGGCTCTCCACCCCGACACCCCCTGTCGCCCGGATCGCGCCCGTCCCCGCTGTGGTGCAAAACGGTCCCGCATTCGGTGGGGGGTTCAGCGGCGGGCCGGGCTTTAAGGGGGCGGGGGTCGCTGCCGTCGCCCCTGCCGCTGGCACGGCGGGTCCCGGCGTGGCGATGCGTGGCCGCGCCTTCTAGGCCGGACGCCTCCACCTCTATCTATACGGCCCGGGAACACCGGAGCTGGGGCATCCTTTTACCACGCCCGGCGTGAGGTACGAGACTCTGGTCTCGTGCGGAGTATTGACAAAATTTGTTAGTAAGTATACACTAACAACTATGAAACGAAGGGTGGAGAAAAAGGGTGGCAGGGTACGCAAGACGGCTGAGGAGCGGCGTGAGGATATCCTGGAGGCCGCCATCTCGGAGTTCTCTGCGCGAGGCCTACGAGGAGCATCGGTAGAGGACCTGGCCGCGAGGGTTGGCGTCTCGCAGCCTTACGTCTACAGGCTCTTCGGCACGAAGAAGGATCTCTTTCTCGCCGCTACTGGGCGGGTCTGCGACCACGTCGAGAAGGCGTTCCGCCAGGCGGGCGAGGCGAACCCCGGGAACGCGTTGGAGGCGATGGGCCGATCCTACAACCTCTCGCTCTTCCGGCGTGAGGACATGCTCATGCTGCTCCAGGGCTTCGCCGCCGCCGATGATCCCGAGGTGCGCGAGGCGGTGGGCGAGCGCTACGCCGGGCTCTGGCGCTTCGTGGAGGGCGTAAGCGGTGCGAGGGAGGAGGAGATCTGGCGCTTCTTCGCCACCGGGATGCTCCTGACGGTGGATGCGGCGATAGGGCTGATGCCCAGACTCCGGAAGAAGACCTGGCTGCGGGAGTTCATGAGCGAAGGGTCCTGAGAACGTGAAAAAATTTGCTCAGGTTGGTTAGTAACTGGTCAGTACAGTTGTAATTGGAAACCCGTAAGGAGAAGAGCAAGTGTGCGGTAGATCGTTGGCGGTGCGCAGGGTGAGGTTAGGGTCCGGGGTGGCTCGTTGGGATGAGCGCGGGCCTGGTGGGTGGGGTTCGCCGGTGGGGTCTTCCAGGTTCTTCGGGCTCGACGTGGAGGGTATGAGCCCGAGGGCCCGGGTGGCCACGGCGCTGACCATTCTGGCGCCGGTGATCCTCTCCGGGGTTCTTCTGGTGGTGCTAGCTCCTGGTCTCTGGTGGGTGTTCACGACCTACGGGTGGGTGGCGTTCCCGGCCTTCTGGTTGCTGGTCTGTGGCGTCGCGGAGCTCCCCGAGGGCCGTAGCACGACGCCCGCCCGGGAGAGTAAAGAGAGGGAGCTGCTCGGCGCCTTGCGTCAGTGGGGCGAGCTCACGCCGACCCGGGCAGCGATGGAGACCTCGCTCTCGGTGGCAGAGGCCGACGAGATGCTGCGCAAGCTCGCCGAGGGCGGGCACCTGGAGGTGAGAGTGCGTGGTGGGGCCATCTTCTACGCCCTGTGGAACGCCGTGTGGACGCGCTCCGCGGCGCTTGGGGCCGAGAACCGCGAGGCGCAGGCTGGGAAGTTGGATGGATAGGAGAAGGCGACGCCAGCTCCTGATCGAAAGACAAGAGAGAATCGGCATCAGCTCACAATCCCGATTGGTGGCGGGCGTGTTGCTGATCCTCATGCCCCTGGTTGTCTACGGGGGGCAGCATCCTCTCGCTACTCATAGGGAATCCCAGCTACGCCCAGAACGAGCTCAGGCAAGCCCCTGGCTCCTGGCGCGCCGGACACGCCCACGCGGGCGTCCTGCTGCTCCTCCTGCTCGTCCTCTCGCTGGTGACCCTGCGCTACGTGGACGAGGCGGCTCTTTCGGAGGGGATGAAGACGTTGGTGCGACACTCGATCACTCGATCCCGGCTGTGGCAGTGTTGCTGCAGGCGACCTATCTTCCTCTCGGTGCTCTCCCCGGAAGCGGCGGAGCCGAACGGCCTGATCTACCTGGCCTACGTCGGCGCGGTCTCGCTCGCCGCCGGGCTCCTGGTCCTCGGGGTCGGCCTCGTCCGGGGTCGCAGGGGGTAAAGCGAGGAGGGATCTAAGCGAGGGCTTTAAACTGTCCCCGTGAAGACGGAGAACTTTGTGGGGGCCGTACGGCGGACGGCGGAGCGCTACCGGATGGACCTGGATCGCCCGCTGGTGCTGGTCTCGGGCGGACCGGACTCGGTCGCGCTGCTGCGGGTAATCCTCGCGCTGGGGGGGGAGCCGGCGGTGCTGCACGTGGACCACGGTCTGCGCGGAGAAGGGTCGCAGGAGGACGCCGAGTTCGTGCGCGGGCTATGCGAGGGGCTGGGCGTCCGCTGCAAGTCGCGGCGTCTCAGGCTCGAAGAGGAGCCTAACCTGCAAGAACGAGCACGTGAGGAGAGGTACCGGCTCGCGGAGGGAGTGGCCGGCGAACTGGGGGCGCGGACCATCGCTCTCGGGCACACCGCCGATGACGTCGCCGAGACCGTCTTGATGAACCTGGCGCGCGGCGCCGGGCTGCGAGGCCTCTCGGGCATCCCGCCGACGCGGGATCGGCTGGTGAGGCCCCTGATCGAGCGCACCCGCCCGGAGATCCTGCACTACCTGGAGAGTGTCGGGCAGGCGTACCGCACCGATCCCACAAACCTGACCGGCAAGTACGCCCGCAACCGGGTCCGCCTGGAGGTCTTGCCTGACCTCGAGGAACTCTACCCCGGGGCGGCCCGCAACCTCGCGCGCGCCGCGGCCCTCGCCCGCGAGGATCTCGAGGTCCTCGAAGCCCTGGCGGCTGAGGTCGTCGAGCGGAGGGGCGCAGAGGTCGTCCTGCCCTCGAAGGAGATCTCGGGAACGCCGCCAGCGCTGCGGCGCTACGCGGTGCGCCGGGCCTACTCGACGCTGCTTCCGGACGCGCCGCCCTTGAGCTCCGCGCTCGTCGAGGCGGTCTTGGACCTGGGCTCGAGGTCTGAGGGTACGAAGACGCTGGACCTGCCGGGCGGCGTGGTCGCCTCCGCCCGCGCCGGGGAGGAGATCTCGCTGTATGCGGCGGAGGCGCCGACCGAGAGGGAGGAGGAGCTGGGAATCGGGGAGACGCTCTTCGCCGGGTGGAGGCTCTTTGTGCGGGAGGTCTCCCGCTGCGCGCCGCGGGACGCGTCGCGGGCGGAGGTTGCCTGCCTTGACGCCTCGAGGGGACCCTACCGCGTGCGGCTGGCGCGGGAGGGGGATATCATCCGGCCGTTGGGCCTCGGGGGGACCAAGAAGGTCTTACGGGCGATGATGGACCGGAAGGTGCCCAAAGACCTGCGGCGCCGGACGCCGGTCGTCGTGGGCGAGGGTGGGGAGGTGGCCTGGATCTTCCTCGGCGAGCTGGGTGAGGGGTTCAAGGTGGACGAGGCGACGCAAAGAGTGTTGAGGGTGGAGGTGACCAAGACCTCGTGAAGATGTCCAGTCTGATGCCCGACGTCAAGGAGGTGCTCATAAGCTCGTCCGAGATTCAGGGAAAGCTGCGCGAGTTGGGGGAGACCATCACCCAGGACTACCGGGGGGAGAGGCCGCTCCTGATCGGCGTCCTGCGCGGTGCCGTCATAGTCCTCGGCGACCTTATGCGAAACATAGACCTGCCCTGCGAGATCGACTTCATGGACATAAGCTCCTACGGAACCGGCACCTCGAGCAGCGGGGTGGTGCGCATCCTGAAGGACCTGGAGGAGGACATCACCGGGCGCCACGTCCTCATCGTCGAGGACATCGTGGACACCGGGCTCACGCTGTCGTACCTGCTGCGCTCCCTGCAGGCCCGCAAGCCGGCCTCGCTGGAGATCTGCGCGTTGCTAACCAAGCCTTCCCGGCGCCGCGTGGAGCTGGACATCAAGTACCTCGGCTTCGAGGTCCCCGACGAGTTCGTCGTCGGTTACGGGCTCGACTTCGCCGGTGCCTACCGCAACCTCCCCGACATCTGCGTACTCAAGCCCGAGGTCTTCGCCAAAGCGTGAGGCAACCCGAGGGATAACTTCGCACCTCCGGGTAAGCAAGGACACCTCGATCCGGTGAGCAGGTAGTATAATCCTCGTGTCCTAGACGCATCTTACGAGAGGTAAAGGCAGCTTTGGGCAGAATCTTGAGAAGCGGCGGGTTGCTGTACTTCATCATCCTGATGGTGTTCGCTGTGATCCTGGTCCGCGTGCTCTCCGCGGGCAACCCCGACGTCGAAGAGCTCAACAATTTGGAGTTCAGGCAGGCTGTGGCGGACAACTCCTTCGTGACAGACCTACCCGAGAACGACCCCAACAGGCTCACCGTCAAGGACGAAGACCAGACGGTGTCCGGGCTCTACCGGCCGGACGGCGGGGGGGAACCGAAGGAGTTCGAGTACCCGTACACGAGCCTCACCGACGTCGCCGGGCAGCTCAACGAGGCGGACATACCGTTCGAGGTGGACCCGCCGAACAACGGGTTCTGGTTCACCCTGATCGGCACGCTCGCTCCCATCCTGCTCATCATCTTGTTTTTTATCCTGTTCATGAGTTCGATGCAGGGTGGCGGAAACCGGGTCATGAGCTTCGGCAAGAGCCGGGCGCGCAGGATGACCAAGGACTCACCGAAGGTTACCTTCGCCGACGTCGCCGGGGCCGAGGAGGCCGTCCAGGAGCTCACGGAGATCAAGGAGTTCCTCGAAGCCCCGCAGAAGTTCCAGAAGCTCGGCGCGCGCATACCGAAGGGGGCGCTGCTCGTCGGACCTCCGGGTACCGGCAAGACGCTCCTAGCCCGGGCGGTGGCCGGTGAAGCCGGGGTGCCGTTCTTCTCGATCTCGGGCTCCGACTTCGTCGAGATGTTCGTCGGCGTCGGTGCGAGCCGTGTGAGGGACCTCTTCGAGCAGGCCAAGCAGAACTCGCCGTGCATCATCTTCATGGACGAGATCGACGCTGTGGGCAGGCAGCGCGGCGCGGGTCTCGGCGGCGGCCACGACGAGCGGGAGCAGACCCTCAACCAGCTCCTCGTCGAGATGGACGGCTTCGACTCGAAGAGCGGGATCATCATGCTCGCCGCCACGAACCGCCCCGACATCCTCGACCCGGCGCTCTTGCGTCCGGGACGGTTCGACCGGCAGATCGTGGTGGACAGGCCCGACCTCCCGGGACGGGAGAAGATCCTCAAGGTCCACACCCGCGGCAAGCCGTTGGGCCCCGACGTGGACGTCGGCACGCTCGCGAGGGGTACCCCCGGCTTCACCGGGGCGGACCTGGCGAACCTGGTCAACGAGGCGGCGCTCCTGGCTGCCAGGCACAACAAGGATCAGATCGACATGATCGAGATGGAAGAGGCCGTGGATCGGGTCATCGCCGGCCCCGAGCGCAAGACCCGCCTTATCTCCGAGAAGGAGAAGGAGATCACCGCCTACCACGAGGCCGGACACGCCATCGTCGGCGCGCTCCAGCCCGAGGCCGACCCGGTGCACAAGATCTCGATCATCCCGCGCGGCCAAGCCCTGGGCGTGACGATGAGCCTCCCGACCGAGGACCGCTTCATGATGAGCCGCGGCCAGCTCATGGCGCAGCTCGCGATGATGCTCGGGGGGAGGGCCGCAGAGAGGGTGATCTTCGACGAGATCACCACCGGCGCCTCCAACGACCTCGAGCGGGTCACCCAGACCGCGCGCCAGATGGTCACGCGCTTCGGGATGAGCGAGAAGCTCGGGCCGATGGCGCTCGGGCACCAGCAGGGCCAGGTCTTCATGGGCCGCGACTTCAACAACCAGCCCGACTACTCCGACGAGATCGCCTTCCAGATCGACAAGGAGATCCGGCGCATCGTCGACGAGTCCTACGATCTGGCTGAGGACCTCCTCGTACGCAACCGGGTCCTCCTAGACAAGCTCTCCAAGGAGCTGATCGAGTACGAGACCGTGGACGCGAAGCACCTTCTGCGCCTGATCGAGGAGCACGCCGTGGACGAGGTCCACGCTGAGGGCCCTTCCCGCAACGGTCATCCGGACGGCCACCGGGAGTAGGTGCGCAACAAAGCAGAACCCCGTAACACTATCGGGGTCGGGGACCGTACTCTAGGCCCCGACCCCGCTCTCGTGGGCGTCCTCAACGTCACCCCGAACTCCTTCTCGGATGGCGGCGACTTCCTCGACCCCGAGAAGGCCGCCTCCCGCGCCACATCCATGCTCGACGAGGGCGCGCAGATAATAGACGTCGGAGGCGAGTCCACCCGCCCCGGCTCGGACCCCGTCCCCCCGGAGGAAGAGGTCCGCAGGGTCGTGCCGGTCATAAGGGCCATACTGGCCGAGCGCCCGAGCGCCGTCATCTCGATAGACACCTACCGTGCCGCGACCGCCGGGGCCGCCCTCGAAGCTGGGGCCCGGATCGTTAACGACGTAACCGCGCTGCGCGCAGACCCCAGCATGATAGAGCTCGTCGCCAATACACACTGTCCCGTCGTCCTCATGCACATGCTGGGCGAACCCAAGACTATGCAGCGTGGCCCCCGCTACGACGACGTGGTGCGCGAGGTCCGCGACTTCCTCCTTCGGAGGACCGAGCACGCCGTCGCGGCCGGTATCGAGCCGGAGAACGTAATCCTCGACCCCGGCATCGGTTTCGGGAAGACGGCCGAACACAACTTGTTGCTCCTTCGGCGGCTGGAAGTCCTCGTGGCCCTCGGTTTCCCCGTCCTCATCGGCACGTCGCGCAAGAGGTTTATAGGCGGGATCACCGGCGTCGAGGAGGCCAAGGATCGCGTCTTTGGCACCGTGGCGGCGAACGTCATCGCCTACGAGCGCGGCGCTACTCTCTTCCGGGTGCACGACGTACGGGCCAACCGGGAGGCGCTCGCCGTGGCGCAGGCGGTCCGCTCCGGCGCTCGTTAGTGGTCCGGCAAAGCGTTAAACTGCGGCTGGGGGCGTGGAAGGGGGCTTCGTCAATGTTCGAGCGTTTTATCGAGGAGTTCATGCTCCCAGAGGCGGGGCTAGTGAGGGCGGGGGAGTACGTACTGGAGGAGTTCGAGACGGTGCAGGAGATTACAGTCGCCATCACCCTGGCGCGGGCCTCGGATCCCGGCCGGTCGCCAGGGACGCGGCTCTCCGGGACCTTCCGCCGGTGAGCCAGGCCTTCCTCAGCCTCGGAAGCAACCTGGACGACAGGCTCGCGTACCTGCGCGCAGCACTCGACGCCCTCGGGCGCGGGCCCTCGATATCTTTGACAGGGACCTCGAAGGTCTACGAGACGATGCCTATCGAGGTCGGAGACGAGCAGCCGGATTATCTTAACTGCGTGGCGGAGCTCGAGTGTTGCCTGCCGGCGATCGAGCTTCTCCGCTACTGCCAGGGCGTCGAGAGCGCCCTGGGGCGCGAGCGCAAGGGCGAGCAGGCCCCACGCACGGTGGACATAGACGTGCTCCTCTTCGGGGAAGAGGTCATAGTTGAGCTGGGGCTGGAGATCCCGCACCGGGGAGTGACGCGTGCTTTCAACCTCAAGGGTCTCGCGGATCTGGACCCTAACCTGGACATCCCCGGGCGCGGCCGGGTGGGAGACCTGCTGGCCGGGGCAGACTTGAGCGGCATCGAGGAGTTGGGGGAGGTGGGGGCGCTGTGCTGATGGCGGTGGACGTCGGGAACACGCAGACGGTCCTCGGGCTCTTCGAGGGCGTCGAGCTGCGGGGGCAGTGGAGGATCTCCACGGAGGCCCAGCGGACCTCCGACGAACTGGCGGTCGTCAGTGCGGGGCTTCTTGATCTGAACGGGCTGGAGCTCGGGCAGGTGAGCGCGATGATCTTCTCGAGCGTCGTCCCCGGGCTCACCCGCTCGTACAGGCATCTCGCCGAGGACGTGCTCGGGGTCCCGTTCTATCTGGTGAACGCGGAGATAGAGACCGGCCTCAAGAACCGTTACGACGACCCCGCGGCGGTCGGGGCGGACAGGATCGTCAACGCCGTCGCGACAGGCGAGCACTACGGCTTTCCGGCGATCATCGTGGACATCGGCACGGCCACCACCGTCGAGGCCGTGGACGGTGAGGGCTGCTACCTGGGCGGCGCTATCTTCACCGGCCTCTACGTTGCCCTCGAGGCCCTGGTCGCACGCACCGCCAAGCTGCCGGGCGTTGACCTCGAAGAGGAACCCCCGAGCGCCATAGCGACCAACACCCCCGACTCCATCCGCAGCGGCTTCGTCTACGGCTACGCTGGCGCCATAGACGCCCTCGTCCGCCGCTTGCGCGAAGAGCTGGGGCAAGAGGACATCCGGGTCGTCGCCACCGGCGGCCCGGCGGGCGTCATCGTGCGCCACTGCAGGGAGATCGAGGAGTTCGACCCAAATCTAACCCTCAAGGGCCTGCGCGTTCTCTACCGGATGAATAGCTAGTCAGCCAAGGGGCTCGGTAGGGATGACCGCGCCGGTCGCTGGATCCTCGACGCGACGGGTCATGGCGGAGCCTATTCGGGCGGCGAGTGTACGTCTCACCCGGCGGTAAGACTGACTAGAGCTGAAATGCTGACCGGCTGACTAGCCTCGCTCCGTTGACACCCCCGATGCTCGCTCGTATAATCTCGCGGCCAATGACCGACAGAAACCAGGAACTCGTAACGCCGGAAGGCCTCGAGAAGCTTCAGCAGGAGCTATCGTACCTCACGGAGGTGCGCCGCAAGGAAGTCGCGGACCGCATCCGGCAGGCGAGGGAGTTCGGGGATATCTCCGAGAACTCCGAGTACGACGACGCCAAGACGGAGCAAGGCCTCCTGGAGCGCAGGATCGGGGAGATTCAGCGCCGCATCCGGAACGCGAAGGTGGTGGACCCCTCGGAGGCCGACACCGACGCCGTGGACCTCGGGACCCGCGTTACGCTGCGGGTCGTCGGCAGCAAGAAGAACGGCAACGAGCGGACCTTCCAGATCGTGGGCGCCAACGAGTCGGATCCGACGAACGGCAAGCTCTCCCACGCCTCGCCCGTAGGCCGCGCCGTCCTCAAGCGCAAGGTG
>Ga0126306_10000196_pt1 | contig 23988 bp, 25 predicted proteins | sample Plot27_FD_92592 | JGI IMG/M metagenome (GOLD analysis project Ga0126306, IMG submission 92592) | Serpentine soil microbial communities from UC McLaughlin Reserve, CA, USA - Plot27 | ecosystem: Environmental > Terrestrial > Soil > Grasslands | place: USA: UC McLaughlin Reserve, Lake County... | reverse complement strand
GCCGAGCGATCCTTCGCGTAGCGCTCCAGCAGGCGCCGCTCGCCGGCAAGCTGCTCGCCGGGCCCGGGAGAGGGCGTCTGGTTCATCTGGCTGTCCGCCAAGGCAAGTTTCGTCACTGATCGGGCACCTCGACGCCCGTGGCTGTGTCGCCCCTGGGGGACCTCGAGGTGTGGTCGCCCACCTACGGTAGCTACCCCGAATCGCAGTGGACGAAAACCGCGGTTTCGCAAGCTGACGCGCGGGTAGCGCAGGCGTGACAACGCACAGAACAAGGAGTGATTGCAATGCCACCCCGCGGCGTCAAGAAGGGGACCAAGCGTGCCAGGCAGTACGAGAAGGTCAAGCGCTCCGCACGTAGCCGCGGTGCCTCGCCGTCGCGCGCGAAGGAGATGGCCGCCCGGACGGTCCAGAAGAACCGGGCCCGCTCCGGTGAGTCACGGACAAGGTCGCGAAGCTCGACGCGTGGTGCCTCGCCACAGCGGCGTGGTGGTCAGCGGTCGGGCACGAACCGGCCGAAGGGCCAGACCAAGGAGCAGCTCTACAACCAGGCCAAGCGCCTGAACATCGAGGGCCGCTCGAGCATGAACAAGACTCAGCTGCAACGAGCGGTGGCGGCAAAAAACCGCTGAGAGCGCCAAAAAGCCGTCGATTGTGGGCGTTCGTTCGTACGAGCGTTTATTCGCAACTGCGTAGGGGTACGATTGGTGCTGAGTCGAGGCAGCGGGCGGGCGTTCGGAGACCCCCTACTCCGGCGCCCGCCCACATAATCATGATGCCTCGCCTCCGCCGAGCTTCAGCCTCGGCGCAGGCGGGCGGATAGGGCGGCCGGTTTCCTTCTCCCCCTGGCCGTCCTTCCCCGCCTTGCGCGAATACGATCGCTGCGTGGCCGATCTCGAGACTCGACTACTCATCGGCGATGAGCAGGTCGCCGGTCAAGGCACCCTTCTCGAAGTCGAGAATCCCTACAAGGAGGAGATGATCGCCTCCGTCGGCGCGGCCGACGACGCTCAGCTCGACGCGGCGTTCGCGGCGGCGAAGGAAGCTTTCCGGGAATGGGGGCGGACGCCGGCGGTGGAACGCGGAGAGCTGCTGCATGAGGTTGCCACGAGGCTGCGCTCTCGCACCGACGAACTCGCCGAGGTCATGACCCTGGAGGGCGGCAAGCCGCTCGTCGAGAACTCCGACGAGGTGGGCTGGACCGCGGCCTGCTTCGACTACTACGCCGAGATCGGGCGCGACTCCGCCGGCCGGGTGATCCCCTCGATCGAATCGAGCCAGCTCTCACTGGTCCTCAAGGAGCCTCTGGGGGTGATCGGCTGCATCGTCCCGTGGAACTACCCGCTGCTGCTGCTCGGCTGGAAGCTGGCGCCGGCGCTGGCGGCCGGCAACGCGGTGGTCGGCAAGCCTTCCGAGCTCACCCCGCTCTCCACGCTCATGCTGGCGCCCTGCTTCGACCACCTGCCCGCGGGCGTGGTCAACCTGGTGGCGGGCGGGCCCGAGGTCGGGGCCGCGATCGCGAGCGAGCAGCGCGTCGACGGGGTCGCCTTCACCGGCTCCGTCGCGACCGGCAAGAAGGTCGCGCAGGCCTGCGTCGAGCGTATGGCGCGCGTCAACCTCGAGATGGGCGGCAAGGACCCGTTCATCGTCTGCGCCGGTGTCGCCGAGCGGATCGACGTCGCCGCCAAGGGCGGCGCCTGGGCGGCGTTCCTCAATTCCGGACAGGTCTGTACCTCGGCCGAGCGTTTCTATGTGTTGGAGGACGTCTACGACGACTATCTCTCGGCCTTCGTCGACTACACCAAGGGCCTGGTGATCGGCGACCCCATGGAGAGCGATACCGACATCGGTCCGATGGTCTCGGCGAATCAGCGCCAGAAGGTCGCCGATCAGGTCGAGGCGGCGGTCGGCGCCGGCGCCGAGCTCGTCGTCGGCGGGGACGGCGCCGGGCGGGAGCACGGCCACTTCTTCTCCCCGGCGGTGGTGACCGGAGCGCCCGCGGAGACCGACCTGCTCCGCGAGGAGACCTTCGGGCCCGTGGCGCCACTGGTGAGGGTGAGGAGCCTGGACGAGGCGATCGAGCTCGCGAACTCGACCCCGTACGGCCTCGGCGCCAACGTCTACACGGAGGACTTCAAGACCATCCTGCGCTGCATGCGCGAGCTGAAGGCGGGCACGGTCTGGTTCAACGACCCGCTCACCGACAACGACGCCGGGCCCTTCGGCGGCTTCAAGCAGTCAGGGCTTGGGCGAGAGCTGGGCCGCGAGGGCCTGGAGGCCTTCCAGGAGACCAAGCACGTCCACATCGAGAGCGAGGTCGCCCCGAAGGAATGGTGGTACCCGTACTCGCGCTACTCCGGCGGGGAGCCACCGCACGGGGCATAGGAGACCGTAAATAGACTCGGCACGGATGGCCGATCAAAGCGAGGCGCCCTATCTCAACGCCGTCGTCTCATATGTCGCACGCAACCCGGGGCGGTTCCACATCCCGGGCCACAAGGGCACCGGCGCCGATCCCGGTCTGATCGAAGCGTTTGGTCAGGCGGCCGTCCTCAACGACGTTCCGCCCAGCATCGAGGGGATCGACGTCGGTCCCGAGCCGACGCCCTTCCAGCGCGCCCAGCACCTCGCGGCCGATGCCTGGGGCGCGCAAAGGAGCTGGTTCCTGGTCAACGGGGCTTCAGGAGGAAACCATGCGATCTGCATGGCCCTCGCGCACGCGACCGGCCAGCTCACCGCGAGGCCGCCCCACCGCGGGCGCGTCGTCGTGCAGCGCAACGTCCATTCCTCGATCATCGACGGGCTCGTTCTCTCCGGCCTGCGACCGACCTTCGTCGCGCCCGAGATCGACACAGAGCTCGGCATCGCACACTGCGTGCTGCCCGAGGCGCTCGAGGCCACGCTCGACGCGGAGCCGGACGCAGAGGCGGTGTTGCTCGTCTCGCCGACCTACTTCGGGGCGGTCGCGCGCGTCGAGGAACTCGCCGAGGTCGCACATGCCCACGACATCCCGCTGGTGGTTGATGAGGCGTGGGGCTCGCACCTCTACTTCCACGACGGACTGCCTTCCGGCGCGCTGCTAGGCGGCGCCGACCTGGTGCTGTCGAGCACGCACAAGATCGTTGGCAGCCTCACCCAGTCGGCCATCCTGCATCTCGGCAACGGGGACCGAATGGACGAGGACGTCATCGACCGCTCCGTGACGCTGGTCGAGTCCACGAGCCCGAATGCCCTCTTGACCGCGTCGCTGGACGCGGCGCGCCGGTTCGCCGTCACCCAGGGCGAACGGCTGCTCGGCAAGACGCTCGCGGCCCTCGCGAGGACGCGTGAGGAGATCCGTGAGATCCCGGGACTCGACGTCCTCGACGAGCGGCTCGCCGGTCGCACCAGCGTCGCCGCCTGGGACCCCCTCAGGCTGTCGGTGGACGTGAGGGGAACCGGCGCCACCGGTCACCGCATCGCGCAGCTGATGCGGGAGCGCGACGACATCATCCTCGAGCTCTTCTCCGAGAACGTGATCGTCGGCGTCTTCGGGCTCGGCGAGACCGAGTCCGCGCCCGCGGCTCGGCTGGTCGAAGGGCTCCGCCACGCGGTCGAGCAGGTCGGCCCTGCTGACCTGGAAAAGCGACGCGCGTTCGCCGAGCCGCCGCCCTGGGGGCCGCTCGAGCTGTCCCCGCGCGATGCCTTCCTCGGACCGCAGGACGTCGTCCCGTTCGACCGGGCCGAGGGCAGGATCGCCGCGGAGTCGCTGGCCGCCTATCCGCCCGGGGTGCCGAACGTGCTCCCGGGCGAGCGGCTGACGGCGCCGACCCTCGCCTACATTGCGGACTCGCTTGCGCATGGCGGTCTCGTTCGCGGGGCGAGCGACCGCACGCTCAGGACGATCCGGGTGGTGACGGAATGAACGGTGCCACGCCGGAATGGGGGGTCGATTCCGAGTACGGCAGGCTGCACGACGTCCTGCTCGGCAGACCCGAGAGCTTCCGCTGGCTGCCGACCAGCGCGATCAGCCGCGCCACGCTGGATGCCGGTCACACTTACGACCGCGGACTGGCCGCCTCCCAGCACGCCGAGATGGTCTCCGCCTACGAGGACGCGGGGGTCCACTGCCACTTCCTCGAGCCGGACCCGGCGCTGACTTACCAGGTCTTCGCACGCGACTCCAGCGCGATGGGGCCGAACGGGACCTTCATCACCCAGCTCAGCCAGTGGTGGCGGCGCGGTGAGTACGCGGCGGCGATCCGCTTCCATCAGGAGACGGACATCCCGATCCGGGCGATGGTCACCGCCGGCTCGCTGGAGGGGGGAGACGTGATGATCGTCGAACCCGGCAGCGTCCTGATCGGGAGCGGCGAGACGCGCACTCAGGAGGCCGCGGCGCGCCAGCTCGCCGGATGGTTCGAGGAGGACGGCTGGGAGGCGCGGGTGCAGCCGTTCCCAGAGCGCTACGTCCACATCGACGTACTGGTCGCGGTCCTCGCCGAAAAGCTGGCCGCCGTCTGCGCCGAGGTTCTGCCGGCGGGCGCGGTGGGCTGGCTTCGCGACAAGGGCTTCGACCTGATCGAGGTGAGTGTCGAACAGGCATTCACGCTCGGCGTGAACGGAATCTCACTAGGCGAGGAGCGCGTGATCTCCGCCACCGGGGCGCAGGAGCTCAACACCGCGCTGCGGGCTCGCGGGATCACCGTGATCGAGCTCGATCTCTCCATGTTCACCCTGGGAGGCGGCGGCGCCCACTGCTTGGGACAGGCGCTCCGGAGGGAGCGCGTCGGGTGAGCGAGATGAGAGGGTGCAGCGAGATGAGAGGGTGCAGCGGACGCGCAGCGGAGCAGCACCCGATTAGTTCTGAGCAGCAACCCGATTCATGATGATCGACGCGCAGCGCGTGATCGCCGATCTCCGCGAGCTCGCCCGGCGGACGAGCGACCCGGGCGGAGCGCAGCGGCTCTGCTGGGGCGACGGGTGGCGCACCGCCCGGGACTTTCTGCGAGAGCTGCTCGACGAGATGGGCCTGCAACCCGAGATCGACGAGGCGGGCAACGCCTGGGCGTATCTGGCGGGCGAGCGGGAGCCGGCCCTTGCGGTCGGATCGCATCTGGACTCGGTGCCGAACGGCGGCTGGCTCGACGGCGCGCTCGGCGTGATGGCGGCGGTCGGGATGCTCCGGGCCTGGGCGGGGGCCGAGGGGCAGCCGCCACGGACCCTGGCGCTCGTGGACTGGGCGGATGAGGAAGGTGCGCGCTTTGACCGCAGCCTCTTCGGGAGCTCCGCGGCGGCCGGGACGCTCGACCCGGCGGAGCTCGCGGAGGCGCGCGACGCCGAGGGCCGCCGCGCGCCGGGTGTGCTGGCCGAGAACGGCGTCGAGCTCGAACGCGTTCTCGACTCCCGCTCGAGGCTCGAGCGGCTCGGCGCCTACCTCGAGCTCCACATCGAGCAGGGCCCGGTCCTCGAGGCCGAGGGGATCAGGGCGGCCGCTGTGAGCGGCTGTGTCGGGGTGGAGCGGCTGCGCTTCGAGATCAGCGGTCGCGTCTCGCATGCCGGGACCACCCCGATGGATGCGCGCCACGACGCCGGCCTCGCCGCCGCGGCCGCGGCCCTGCGAATCGAGCGGATCGCCATGGAGGAGCGGGGCGTCGCCACCGTCGGCGACGTCAGGTTCGAGCCGGGGATCCCGACGGCCGTGCCTGGGCAGGCCAGGCTGGTCGTCGACCTGCGCAATCGCAGCGCCGAGGCGCTGGCGCGCATGCTCGAGTCCACCCGCGAGGCGATCGCGGCGTGCGCCGATGAGCGGGGCTGTGAGGTCTCCGAGCGACCCGTGTGGAGGATCGAGCCGATCGCCTTCGATCCCGAGCTCGTGGCACTGGCCGGCCAGTCCTGCGAGCGGGTGACCGGAAGGGCCTATGAACTGCCGAGCGGCGCCCTCCACGACGCCGCCTCGATGGCCCCGCACCTGCCCACCGCGATGGTCTTCTCCCCCTCGATCGGCGGGATCAGCCACGCGCCCGAGGAGGACACCGCCGAACCGGACCTGGCGGCGGCGATCGAAGTCTTCGGCGCGCTCGTCGAGGATCGCATCACAACTGCAAGCTGACTCGCGTGTTGGAGAGGAGGCGCCGTTAGCTTGATGCGAGGGTGCGCCACCAGGCGCAACCCGTTTTGTATTGGTCCGAATGGCAGGAGTCGCCGTACATCTGAATGCGCGTCACGCGCTCGCGCTGGGGCTCGCCGCGGCGCTGCTCGGCCTGCTTCTCGTCGCGGGCCGCTCGGCGACGCCGTCGGCGGCGCAGGCGCAGGTGAGCTGCTCGCAGCCGTATGGGCTGTCGCCGAGCGGCGCCGCGGCCCAGCGCTTCACGATGATGATCCGGATCAACACGCAGGGGAACGTCGACACCTACACGAAGCCCGAGGGCGGAATGGGGGGACGGATCCGGCCCCAGGACATCTTCGTGCTCAACACCCGCTTCGCGGGCAACGGGAGCGGGTCCCAGCCACCGATGACGGCGACGGTCGCCGCCGAATATGCAGCGGACCTGCGCGCCGTCTTCCCGTGCAACCGGATCATCGCGCTGAACGGGATGAGCTTCGACCCGACCCAGGCTGGCTACGCCTTCACCGGGATGGATGACCCGAACGTCTTCGCCCTGATGACCGACTTCGAGCAGGGGGACTGGAACAACGGCCGCATCTCCGACCCGGCACGACCGCCGTGGAACAGCAAGTTCAAGGTGGCCCTCCCCCGGATCAAGGCGTGGGATCGCGCCATGGCATCCACCACCGCCGTCAATCCGATCGGCGCCTCCAAGCGCACCGGGCTCGTTCCTCAGGACGACGCACTCTGGAACTTCGGTCAGATCGCGCAGGACCTCAACAAGAAGAACACGCGCCTCGCCTCTCGCAAGCTCGGCCCGCTGAGCGTGCAGACCCAGGACGTGTGCGCGCAGGGTGGGGCGCCCGGGTTCGGCGCCCGGGTGAAGCAGCTTCGCCTCCAGTACACGTTCAAGTTCATCACCAAGAAGGTGCGGGTGAAGGGCAAGAAAAAGAAGGTGAAGAAGACGTTCCGCGAGCCGCTGAAGAAGAAGGGGCGCCCGAACATGGTCAATCTCGGAGTCCAGATCTCCTTCACCGACAGCCCGGATCCCAGCTCCGGCATGGCGCTTCTCCGCACCTCCGCCGCCCAGGCCGCCGCCTGCGTGGCTCCGGCGATGAAGCAGGGAGCCGGCGCCTTCTTCTTCTTCGCCTCCGACGACGCAATGAGGCAGCTCTTCCTGCAGCCCCAGATCAATGCGCTTCGCCCGGCAACCGCCGGGGCGGCCAACACAGGCGGCGTCGGCAGCCCGGGCTAGGCCGGCCGATCCCCTAGGCGGCCCGCGCCACGACCGTCTTCGCCCGCAGGTCCGAGAGCGCCTCCGCGGCGTCCTCCCAATCGACCCTGGTCACGGTAATCGGGTCGGGATCGAACCTGCCCTGGCGCACGAGCTCGAGCACGTCCGGCATCAGGGTCCGCACGTGCGGCCGGCCGGTCACGAAGGTGATCCCCTGGGTGAACATGTCGAGCAGGGGCAGCGGTGTCGGCTCCAAATAGATCCCGATGCTGGTGCAGATGCCGTCGGCGTCCGTTGAGCGCAGCGCGCAGGAGATCCCGGCGGGATCCGCGCTCGCGTCGACCGTGATCGGGTAGAAGCCGGCGCGGGCGGGGAACTCCTCGTCGAGGACGTTCGCGCCGAGCCTCTCGGCCAGCTCGCGGTCGAGCGGCCCACCGCCTACGACGTCGATCCGCTCGGCGCCCAGGGCGACCGCTATCGCGACCGAGTAGAGCGCGATCGAGCCGGCGCCCATCGCGATCAGCACAGGCGAGCCGGGCGCCGCCTCGAGCGGAGGGGCGACGCAGCGCCAAGCGTCCGGGATGTTGTCGGAGAGGCTCGCCACCGTGGTCGGCTCGACCCCATCGGGAATCGGGACCAGCATCGCGTCCGCATACGGGACGTTCACCGCGTCGCTCGCAAAGCCGCCGTAGGTCTGCGGTCCGATGGGCAGTCCGTAGGTGGACAACCTCGGCACGGATTCGCAGTTGCCTGGCTGCCCGGCGCGGCAGCGATGGCATTCCCCACAGGAGATCTGGAACGGCACGCTGACCAGGTCGCCCGGCTTCACCGAGGTGACCGCTTCTCCGACATCCGTCACCTGCGCGACGCACTCGTGTCCGAACGAGAACGGGCCCCCGGCGGGAAACCGTCCCTGGACGAAGGCGACGTCGATGTCGCAGGTGGCGAGCGCGACCGGGCGGACGATCGCCTGGCCGTCGCCGTCGAGCTTGGCGTCGGGGGCGTCGCGCCACTCGAGCTTGCCCTTCTCGACGAAGGTGAGCTGCCTCATGCCGTGATCTGCTGCTCCGCACCGGCCGTGGCGTCGACCTTCTGGCGGCCCGAGCCCGCGCTCTCGCGCTCGGCCTTCGCCGCTTCGCGAAGCTGCTCGAAGTGGACGACCTGACCCCCGGCCCCCCAGTTGCCCTCCGGGACGTCGCGGATCAGCGTCCAGATGCGCCACGACGCCTCCGGATCCCAGCCGGTCGCGGCAAGCACCAACTTCGTGGTCTCCTCGACCAGCCCGGCCTTGCGCCTCTCGCTGAGGGCGCCGTCGGGCACGCTGATCTCGATCACCGCGTGCGGGTCCGCGACGCCGTCCGGCGTCTGCATCGAGGCGGCGGGCAGGGCGTGGACGTGCGTCCAGGTGATCGAGCGGAAGAAGTCGGTGTCCGGGGCTCCCTCCCAGCGCAGCAGGGCTGCGCCGAGGTCGCGCCCCAGTGCCTGCTGATCCTCCTCCGAGAGCGCATCGGCGGGGATGGTCAGTTCGAGCTTCGGCATCGGGTCCTCCTCTTGGCGGCGGGCGTGATGAGCCAGGCCTTGAGTTCAGAAGAGAACGCAGAATATAGGGTTCGGATTCCGAACGCAGCACCGCTATGCTGGCCGGTGATGCGCGCCGCGGACCTCGTAGAACAGGACTGCTCGATCGCCCGCCCCGCGTCCCTGCTCGGCGACCGATGGACGCTGGTCATCCTGCGCCAGGCCTTCAACGGCATCAAGCGCTTCGAGGACTTCCAGGAGACCCTGGGGATCTCCCGCTCCCTTCTCTCCGAGCGGCTCAACCGTCTCGTCGAGGCCGGCGTGCTGCGGCGCGAGCCCTACAAGGACTCGGTCCGCACGCGCGATCGCTACCGCCTCACCGAGATGGGGCTCGACCTCTACCCCGTGCTCATGGCGCTGCGGGACTGGGGCGATCGCTGGCTGCGCGAGGGGCCGCGGGCGGAAATCCGCCACAAGGACTGCGGCGGCGAGCCCACCCTGGAGCTGCGCTGCTCGAAATGCGGCGAGGACGTCGGCGCTAGAGACGCCGAGGCCGTCCCCGGCCCGGGCCTCGTGGTAGCGGCGTCATAGCCGTCAGCCGACGTGCATCACGTCGCCGCCCATCTCCTCCAGGGTGTTGCCGATCGGCGGGATCGGGTTCTCCCGCATGATCCGGGCCATGTGGAGCAGGTTGTGGGCGCACCACGAGCTGGTCCGCTGGGTGTACTCGTGCTCGGGCCCGCCGGCGTCGAGGTATGACGGCCCCGGGCCGGCCTCGCCAACCCAGTAGGTGTCGGCGTTGGGAGGCACGACGCAGCCGAGGTGGGTCATGTTGAAGAGGGTCGTCTCGGCGCTCGCGTGCGCCCCGTCCTCGTTGCCGGTGACGACCACGCCCGCGACCTTGTTGTAGAGCGGGTACTGGCCCACCTCATTGCGCTCGTTGTAGGTCCCGTCGAGTCGCTCGATCACCATCTGGCAGACGGAGGAGCGCACTCCGAACCAGATCGACATTCCCATCAGCAGGATGTCGGCAGCCTTGATCTTCTCCAGGACCTGGGGCCATTCGTCGCCATCGCCCTCATCCGAGGTGACGCCGAACTTGATCTCGTAGTCGACCGGCCGCAGGAGCTCGGTCTCCACACCGTGCTCCCCGAGAAGCTCGAGCACGCGATTCATCAGCGCTTCGGTATGCGATTTCTCGGGGGACTTCTTGAGCGTGCAGTTCAGCCCCAGCGCCTTCAGGCCGGCACCGGCATCGGCTGAGAGCTCCTCGGCCATTCCTTTCCTCCTTCTCCGCTTTGGACGACGCCTCCTACGTCCCCCGGCTGCCGGCGGCGTTACGTCCGGCCGCGGGCCGAGCTCCGGTGGTCTGTAGTGTGCCGCGCCGTGGCGAGCTACGACAAAATCAAGGACCTCCCCCTGAAGATCGACTCCTACGAGCTCCAGGGACTCCAGTTCCAGCCGCCGGGTATGGAGTTCGAGCGCCTCACCACGATCATCCACCTGAAGGGGGACGGCCAGGAGGGCATGGGCGAGGACGTCGTCTATGACGCGCTCGATCATGTGGCCCTCCGGGACGCCGGACCGGTGCTCGAGATCGCCGGCGAGCACACCATCGATTCCTTCTCCCAGCTACTCGAGGGCCTCGACCTGTTCCCGACGCCCCCCGAGCGCGAGGTCTCGGCCAACTACCGACGGTGGGCCTTCGAGAGCGCCGCCCTCGACCTGGCGCTGCGCCAGGCGGAGACCTCCCTGCACGAGGTGGTCGGCCGGCAAGCCAAGCCGGTCACCTTCGTGGTCTCGATGCGGCTCACCCCGCCCGGCTCGGACGAGGTCTCGACGATCGAGCCGGTCCGGCTGCGGCTCGAGATCTACCCCACCCTGCGCTTCAAGCTCGACCCGACCAACGACTGGAGCGATGAGCTGATCGGGCAGCTCGTCGAGACGGGGGCCGTCGACTCGCTCGATCTCAAGGGGCAGTACAAGGGCACACCGGTCGACGTCGAGACCGATCCCGAGCTCTATCGCAAGCTGATCGAGGCGTTCCCCGCGGCCTGGCTCGAGGACCCGGACGTCAACGACGAGACCAAGCCGATTCTCGATCCGATCGCCGAACGGGTCACCTGGGACGCGCCGATCCACTCGGTGGCCGATATCCAGTCCCAGCCCTGGCCGCCGAAGATGGTCAACATCAAACCGTCGCGATTCGGCCCACTGCACGAGCTCTTCGCCGCCTACGACTACTGCGACGAGAACGGGATCGGCGCCTATGGCGGCGGGCAATGGGAGCTCGGCCCGGGCCGCGGTCACATCCAGTACCTCGCCTCGCTCTTCCACCCCGACACGCCCAACGATGTCGCGCCGTCCGGCTACAACACCGCCGGGACCGAGCCCGGCCTACCCGCCAGCCCGCTCGATCCCGAGGCCACGCGGACGGGCTTCCGCTGGGGCGAGTGACCCCGGTCGCCAGGTCTGATTAGTCTGCAGCCCATGGCAGAGCAGAACTTCGCCGACGCACTCAACGAGCAGATCTCGAACGAGTTCGCCGCCTCGCAGCAGTACGTCGGGGCTGCCGTCTTCTACGACGCCGAGACGCTGCCCCGCCTGGCTGCGTTCTTCTACCGTCAGGCGGTCGAGGAGCGAAACCACGCGATGACCATGGTCCAGTACCTGCTCGACACCGACGAGGAGGTCCGGATTCCCGACATCAACTCGCAGCAGACCACCTACGACGACGTGACGGGCCCGGTCAAGATGGCGCTCGAGCAGGAGAAGCGCGTCAGCGATGAGATCAACGACCTCTTCAAGCTCGCCCGCGACACCGGCGACTTCCGGGCCGAGCAGTTCCTGGCCTGGTTCGTCAAGGAGCAGGTCGAGGAGGTCTCGTCGATGACCGACCTGCTCAACGTCTGTGAGCAGGCGAAGGACAGTCCCCTGATGATCGAGGAGTTCCTGGCGCGCGAGCAGATCGGTGACGAGGGCGATGACCCGACGGCGCCGCCCGCCGCAGGCGGAGTCCTCTAGAACCGGCCTCGGCTAGACGTGCCTGGCCGTCGGGTGATGCCCCCTGCGCGCGGTCGGCTCCGGTCCCCGCTCACGGGCGAAGACCGCGATCAGTACCAGGGGGCCGAACCAGACCGCGTAGGGATAAAACCAGTGGTTGGCGGTCACCTGGACCGCGATCAGCAGCGCCGCGCCGAGCGCAGCGAGCTGCACGGTCGAGCGTCGGCGGGGCACGAAGAAGAGCGTCGCCGCGAGCGCGACCGCGGCCACCTTCGTCACCGTCTGCAGAAAGTCGAGCGAGGGCGCCTGACCCCAGACGCTGAAGGGCGAGCCGCGCGACGCCTGGTAGCCGAGCGAGCGGTCGTAGAGCTCGCGGAAGCCGCCATCGGGCAGCAGGGGGGTCGTCACCACCACCGCGGTGAGAAGGAAGCCGATCGCGAAGAGGGCAAGCGGGCGAGTTCGCCGGTCCCCGTTGCCGGCAGCGAAGAGGGGGGCCAGGATCAATGGCCCGAACTTGGTCAGCCCCGCCAGTGCGGAGGCCGCGCCCCGGGCCGGCGCCGAGGTCACCAGCAGCAGGCAGCAGACGACAAGCAGCGCCACTAGGCCGTCGTTGAAGCTCGAGCCCAGCGTGTACATCGTGAATGGGTAGGCGAGCCAGGCATAGGCCAGCGCGACACCGAGGGTGGCGCCCTCGGCCCCCGGACGCAGCCGGCGGCCGAGACCGAACAGGGCGAGAGCTGTGAGCACCTCGAAGCCGAGCGCCGCAGCACTCGCCGCCGGGACATCGTCCCAGTGCCCGCTCCACGGGAAGGCGAGCTCGAAGGGCACGTAGGCGAGGTAGTTGACCGGGCCGTAGACGTCGCCGCGAACTGGTGTCCCCGATGATGCCCCCTCGCCGTAGACGTCCTCCCCGCTGGTGAGGCGATCGGCGCCGACCACGCCGGCGAGCCCGACGTCGATCACCTTGCCCTCCGTCGCGATGTAGGCGGTGTGGAATGCGACGAGCGCGACGATCCCGGCGACGAGGAGACCGCGGGGCGCGAACGGGACCAGCCGGTCACGCGTCTCCCTCGGCCGGAAGCCGGCGATCAGCATGCGCACGAAGATGTAGGCGAGCACCGGGTAGATGAGTCCCACCGAGAGCTCGACCTCGGCCTTGTTGAAGAAGAAGAGCGAGGCACTGAAACCGAGCAGCGCGAGCAGATCGAGGTGAAGCAGCCGCAGCGGCCTGCGCGGATCGGCGAACGGAGCGAGGAAGAGGGCGCAGAGCGGCAGCCAGATCCACCACTTGTTGACCTTCCCGGCGACCGCGCCCTCGTAGCCGCGGGCGAGCTTCGTCTCGACCTGCTCCCCCGTCCACTTCTCAAGAACACAGGCTCCGGCATCGTCGATCACGACTTGGCCGACGTCTTTGCCCTGCGGGTCGAAGTAGTCGACCTGCCATTGCCTACCCGTCCCGGGGCCCGTGCGCGCGCGCGCCTCGAAACGACGGACCGACCCGTCAGGCGCGAGGGCCTCGGTGGCGATCGCGGTTGCCCGCCCGGCGGTGAGCTCGAAGCCCGCCGGTATCGCGCCTGGTGGGAGCGGCCCCGAGAGGGTCGCCCCCTTACCCCCGAATGGCGGCTGGTCGGCGGGGTCGAAGGACCCTGCGCTGCACGCCTGGGCCGCCGCCGGCACGAGCAGGATCAGGCCGACGATCGGGGCGAGGAGCCACGCGCGCATGGCGGGCAGTTTCTCCGATCGCCGCCGAGGCCCGCGCTAGGTCGACTGCGCGGCAATCGCCGGCGCGCAGCTTGCGAACTCCCCGCGGCTCGGCATGTTCCGGCGCAGCGTCGCGAAGGCGATCCCGCCGATGATCAGCGGCAGCCAGAAGAGGATCACGTGGTAGGCGAAGACCGCCGCGGCCGTGCCGGCGGCGGACGTCCCGTACGCGACCAGGACGCCGATCAATCCGAGGTCGATCCCGCCGATGCCTCCCGGAAGCGGGATCAGCCCGCCGAGCTGCCCGATCAGGTAGCCCATCAGGATCACCGTGATCGGCGGCGACAGTCCGAAGGCGTGGAAGGTCGCCCAGAGCACGGCGTTGTCGAAGAACCAGTAGCCGAAGGAGCCAGCGAGCACGCGGCGGTCGGCGGAACGCAGGATGCCACGCGCCTCCGTGATGCCGCGTACGACCGCACGCCGGGTCGCGCTGAGCCAGCGCTCGGTTCGGGAGGCATCCGGCCCGGGAAAAGGGCGGGGACCCGAGCCCAGCCGCGGAAGGGAAGCCACCGCCACGATCGCGAGCGTGGCCATCGCAGCCGGGAAGGCGGTCAGCCAAAGTGAGAGGTCCGGGCCGACCAACCCGAGCGCGAGCACCGTCCCAATCACGGCGACGGCGACAAAATTGACCCCACTCTTGATCAGGAAGAAGGCGACGGAGCGGCGGGCGATGCGCTCGCCGGGCATGCCGCCGCGGTGGAGCACCCAGGCTCCCAGCGCCAAGCCCCCCGCCCCGCTGGCGGGGACGAGCGAGCCCATGGCGAGCTCCGAACCGCCGATCTCCCAGGCTCGTCGCCAACCCAGGCCCGTACAGAAGATCGGCCCGAACATGACCACATAGGAGCCGAACGAGAGGCCCTCGAGGACAGCGGCCAAGGCCAGCCACCCCGGGCTCGCCTCGCCCAGCCGGTCGCGCACCTCTCCCAGCCCAGGCGCGAGGAGGACAACGGCGACGAGCATGGCGAGGGCGGCGAGCGCCTGCAGCGCGCGGCGACGCAGGGTCTTCGGCTGGAACTCCTGAGGGAGCTCCTCCAGCGCGGGTACGGGAGCGGTGATGTCGTAGTCGGCGGGAATGCTCACCTAAGCATCGCGGAGAGGGATCGTCTGCAGGCACCGGTACGGGCCTAATGCCACCTTAAGCGCGTTCTGGGAGCATGGCTGTATCGAAGCAGCACAGGAGATACGGGCCAGGGAGGTCGGCGGGGACCGCATTGGGTTCTTGCTGGCGGAAGCGGCCGGGTTCTTCGAGGCATGCCTATGGGATTCACCGAGCGGCAGCGCCGCTCGCGCCACGCTCGCCGCAGCGGATCTCGACGAGGAGGTGATCCGCGAGTTCGGCGTGGGCTTTTCGCCGATCGGTCCGGACGAGATGATGGACCACCTCCGCGGCCTCGGTTATTCGACCGACGAGCTGGTGACCGCCGGGCTCGCGCACCGATCGGTCCGCGGCCGTATCCACGCTCACTTTCGCTCCCGGGTGATGTTCCCGGTCAGGGATGCGGGCGGTCGCACCCTCGGCTTCGCCGCACTCGGCACTCACGTTGGCCCCTCCTGGGCGCTGTGGGTCACGTCACCCGACACCGCGCACTATCGGCGCTCCCAGGCGATCTTCGGGCTGGACCGAGCTGCCCCGCAGATCGCCGCGTCGGGCATCGCGTCGATGCAGCCGGACTCCATCGAGGTCCTCAGAGCGCATCAGCGCGGTGAGACAAACGCCGTCACGGTGCACTCGAGCGGGATCACCCCTGAACAGATCCTCAAGCTCGCCGACGATGTCCCTGGGGGCATCGACGCCCTTCGGCTGGACGTACCGGAGGGGATGCGCGTCTATACCCGTCCCGAGGAGCCGGCGCCGGCCCTTGCCGACAGGGACGGCGCGGAGGCCGCGACAGGACCAGCGATCGCGGGCTCTGCCGGGCGTCATCTGCGTCTGAAGAGGCTCGCCATCGTGGCCGCCACCGGATTGGCGGCGGTGAATGTCTGGACCGGTGCCCCGCTCCTGGCGGTCTGGCTCGGCTCCCAGGCTCAGGGTGGACGCGTGCTCAGCCTCCGCGGGGTCCTCACGGTTCTGGTGGTCCTCTCCGTCCTGGCGTTCGTGCTCGCCTGGGCCCTGGCCTGGCTACACGCGAAGTACGACCAGCTGACTGGGCGTCCCGCAACGCTGACGCGGACATCTCCGTGGTATCGCCGCATGCGCGGCGAGCTCGACGATCACCTCAGAACGCGCTACGCGCTGAGCGCGCCGGAGAGAGTCGTCATGGTCTGCGTCATCGCGGGCGTGCTCGCGTTCGAGGTCTGGTTCTTCTTCTTCGCCGGCTCGTCGCTGGGGAGCTAGCTGAGTGAACGGCTAACGGGAGCGACGGGACTCGAACCCGCGGCCTCCGGCGTGACAGGCCGGCGCTCTAACCAACTGAGCTACGCCCCCGAGGGCGCGCGGCGGTGCGTCCGCCGCAGCTAAGCAGGCTAGCCGCTCAGCTCGGTGACGTTGGTCGCGACAGGGCCCTGGGGGCCCTCCTCGGGCTCGAAGCTGACCCGGGCGCCGTCGTTGAGCGACCGGTAGCCGTCACCGGAGATGTTCGAGAAGTGGACGAACAGGTCCTTGCTGCCGTCATCCGGCGTGATGAACCCAAACCCCTTTTCGCTGCTGAACCACTTCACGGTCCCTTCTGCCATTCAAATGCCTCCTCGACGATTCCGGTCCGGGGATTCCCCCCTCTTGATGGCGCGGGAACCTAGCGAACGCGCCCGCCGGAGGCCGCGGCGCCGGACTGGACTAGGGTGCGACGGCGATGAGACTGGTCAGCTATCGCGGCGACCAGAGGATCTGCGCCGGGGTGCAGATCGCCGACGGCGTCCTCGACGCCGGCGCTCTCCTCGGGGAGCGGCCGCTGGAGGTGCGCAGGTTGCTCGAGGAGGGCCGCCTCGGCGCGTTGGAGGAGCGCGCGAAGCTCGCGAACGACGTCGAGCCCGCTAGCGGCATGCGGCTCCTCCCTCCCGTGCCCGACCCCGACAAGATCATCTGCATCGGGCTCAACTATCGCTCCCATGCGGAGGAGCAGGGCGCCGAGCCGCCCGCGCAGCCGACCTTCTTCGCCAAGTTCCGGAACTCACTCGCGCCCGCCGGAGCCACCATCCCCCTGCCCGCAGCGAGCGAGAAGGTCGATTACGAGGCGGAGGTCGCGTTCGTCGTCGGGCGGCAATGCAAGGAGGTGGATCCCGCGGAGGCCCTGGACGCCGTCGCCGGCTACATGCTGTTCAACGACCTCTCGGCCCGGGACCTCCAGTTCGCGACGCCGCAGTGGATGCCGGGCAAGGTCTTCGACGGCTCCGCGCCCTGTGGCCCGGCGCTCGTCACTCCCGACGAGGCGGGCCCGCCGGATGGGATCACGTTCACGCTCGAGCTCAATGGGGAGCGCCGGCAGGAGGCCTCCACCTCGGACCTGATCTTCTCGGTCGCCGAGCTCGTTGCCCGGCTGTCGCGGTTGATGACCCTCGAGCCCGGGGACGTCATCTCGACTGGCACGCCATCCGGCGTGGGCAGCCTGCGAAAGCCTCGGGTCTGGCTCGAGCGGGGCGACAAGATCGTGGTCAGCTCGAGCACCCTCGGCGAGCTGCGCACGACGATCGGCTAGCTCTGCGCCTTCCGTGCCTCGACCAGCTCCTCGATGCTCCGGTAGACGCCGGGAGCATCCTTCTTCAGCCGCTGCACCTCGAAGTGGCCGAGGCTGATCAGCCTCATCCTCGAGGTGGCGGTGACTGTGGCGCTGCGCATCGAGTCATCGAGCATCCCCGCCTCGCCGAAGATGTCACCAGGCCCGAGGTCGGCGATGCGCTGGCCCTCACGTGTCACCTCGGCCGTTCCCTCCTCGATCGCGAGGAGCTCCCGCGAAAAGCCGCCCTCCTGGACGACGACTTCTCCCTCGGACACCTCCTTCGACTGCGCGAAGACCGCCACCTTCCCGAGCTCCTCATCGGACGCATCCGCGAACAGTGGGATGCGCTTCAGTTGTGTTGCGTCCAACGCCTCCTCCTTCACCGCTTATTGTCCACGGCAACCTATCCGACGTGGCGCCGGATAGAGTCGGGCCTCCAAACCACGAGGAGGGGAGAAGAAATGGGCTTGATGGACAACATCAAGAAGGCACAGGAGATGGCGCAGCAGGCCGCCCAGCAAGGGGGAGCCGGTCAGATGAGCCCGTCAGCCGGAGACGTGGAGTACGCGAACCTGGCGATGAAGCTGAACCAGAACGGGCTGCCAGGGGTCGCCACCATCAACTCGATCACCGAGTCGGGCGAGGGGTCGGATCCGGTCAACAAGGCCTACGACATCGGGGTCAGCGTCGAGCTCGAGAACGGGCAGAGCTACGACACCGTGGTGCACCAGTACCTGACCCAGGATGCGTACAACGCCTACCAGCCCGGCAGCAGGTTCCAGATCAAGGCAGATCCGGACGACACCAGCAAGGTGATGCTCTACGGGCAAGCCTAAGCTCGGCTAGGCGAACCAAAAAAGGGGTCCAGGCATCGAGTGGACCTGCCGATAAGTAGCCCAGGCGCCCTCTATGCCCCTGCCCGCATCCATCACCGACTTCTTCTTCGAGTGGTATCCGGTCTTCGGCGTGGCCTTCTCGGCGGGGATCCTGGCGGTCTTCGTCTTCCTGCTGCGGACGACGATGGGCTCGACCCGACCGGAGTCCGTCAAGGCGAGTTCCACGGGCACAGTCTGCTGGGAGGACGTACAGGGCGTCGACGCCGCCAAGGAGGAGCTGGTGGACGTCGCCGAGTGGCTCAAGGACCCGAAGCGCTTCGAGGCGCTCGGCGCCCGTGCGCCCCGGGGCGTGCTGCTCTACGGGCCGCCCGGGACCGGTAAGACGATGCTGGCCCGCGCCGTCGCCTCGCACGCGGGTGTCGACTTCTTCGCCGCCTCGGGGTCGAGCTTCGTCGAGATGTTCGTCGGACGGGGCGCGGCGCGCATCCGCCGCCTCTTCAAGGAGGCCCGCCGCTCCGGACGAGCGGTCGTCTTCATCGACGAGCTCGATGCAGTCGGCGGGCATCGCGGCTCGGGCGCAGGTGACGGCGGAACCTCGGAGCGCGAGCAAGCGCTCAATCAGCTACTGGTCGAGCTCGACGGCTTTGAGCGTGACCCCGGGACCGTGATCGTGCTGGCGGCGTCGAACCAGATCGACAAGCTCGACAAGGCGTTGCTGCGTCCCGGCCGGTTCGATCGCCAGGTGCTGGTCGCGCCGCCGGACCGCGATGGGCGTGACGCGATCCTCCGCTCGCACGCCAAGGACAAAACCCTCTCGGACAAGGTCGACCTGACCGACGTCGCCCGCAAGACGACAGGTCTGACCGGCGCCCAGCTGGCAAACGCCCTGAACGAGGCGGCGATCATCGCCGGGCGGGCCGGACGGATGGCGATCGCGCGCGAGGACCTCGACGAGGCGCTGCTCCGGCAGTCCGTCGGCTCGCAGCAGAACCGCAGACTGACCGACGAGGAGCGCAGGATCGTCGCCTACCACGAGGGCGGGCACGCCCTCTGCCGGCGGCTCTGTGGGCTGGACCCGCCGGAGATCCTCAGCATCATCCCCCGCGGCCCCGCGCTGGGCTTCGTCGGACACTCATCCAGCGAGGACCGCTACCTGCGCTCGCGCAAGCAGCTGATGGACGAGATCGTGATCCTGCTCGGCGGCCGGGCGGCGGAGGAGGAGGTCTTCGACGAGGCCTATTCCGGCGCCGCCGACGACCTGGCACGCGTCCAGAAGATCTGCGTCCAGATGGTCACCGAGTTCGGCATGACCATCTCGCACGGCCCGCCCGACAGCGCTCCCTTGGCCCAGCCGACCAGCGACTACGCGCTCTCGGATCGAACCCGCGGGAACGTCGACGAGAGCGCACAGGAGCTGGCCCACCTCGCCTATGCCCGCGCGCGGCAGCTGATGCACCTCAACCGCCGCTGCCTCGACGACCTGGCCAGCAACGCGCTCGAGCGCGAGACGCTCACGCGCGAGGACCTCGACGAGATCTTCGACGCGCACGATCTCCGACGGACCCTGCTGCCCAAGGACGAGCAGTCCGAGGCGCGCCGGCTGATCGCCCGCGACCGGTGGGGCTCGACCGGCGCGTTGATGCCGCAGCACACCCAGGGCGACGAGCCCGGCGCCTCGGACTGAGGCTGCGCGCTCAGACGGTGCGGGTGCCGCGTCCCATGAAGAAGATCACGAGAGCGACGATCGCCAGTGCGAACAAGACGGGGTGCACAATCGCACCACCCGCGATGGCGATGATGAGCAGGACGACGCCTGCAATCAACCACAACATGAGCGTTCCCTCCTTCCTTCGCCCAGCCTTCCTTGACCTGGCTTGCTCGCCGCACGTATACCCGGACCGTCGCCCGCCAACCTCTGGGATGAGAAGGAGGGATTAAGAGTGGGCGGTGCAGGAATCGAACCTGCGACCTCTTCGGTGTAAACGAAGCGCTCTCCCAACTGAGCTAACCGCCCTGGGTATTCGATTATGGCTCAGATCTCAGGACTGACCGACCGGGTCGGCCCTCTCGGGGACAAGCCGCTCCAAGAGCAACTCCAGTGCAGCGGCCAACTGGCGTCGTGACATCCAGCCGGGGGCACTCACGGCATGAAGGGCGAGGCCGTCGGCGGCGGCGATGGCGATGTGGGCGGCGCTTCTCACATCTGCTGCGTCGACATGGCCGTACGCAGCGCCGGTAAGCGCCTCGCTGAGCGCCTCATGAATCTCCCCCAGAACGCTGCGCTGGACCTCGGCCAGCGCGGGGGAGGTCGCCGCCCGCGTCGCGAAAGCCAGCATGATCCGCGCCTCCTCTGATCGTCGGGCGTCGAGCGGAAGGAACTCGCGCAGCACTGTCGACAGATTGCGGCGTATGTCGTCACCGCGCTCGACCGAGGCCAGCCGGGCGCGAACCTGCCGCACCACCTCGGCGAATGCCGCCGCCAGCATCTCGTCCTTGGTCGGGAAGTAGTGCTGCACGGTCCCGATCGAAACGTCGGCGGCGGAGGCGACCTCCCGCACACTGACCTGATCGAGCCCCCGCTCGGCCACGATGCGAAGGAGCGCCTCGGTCAGGGCAGCTTTCCTCGGATTCGGAATTGACAACTCGCTCATCCTGCGTATCATACGACCGTATGAACCCATACACTCGTATTAGAACCCTGAATTTACCTCGCGGTCTGCTGGTCGGGACCGCAGCTGCCCTCGCCCTCACGTGGGGCATCTTCGCCCTCAACCCCGATGCCTGGCCGGGCATCGCCCTACCGCTTGTGCAGAGTTCCGTGTACCTGGCCCTGCTCGTGCTCACCGTGCGCAGCCGCCGGGTCAAGGTTCTGCTCGTGCGTAGTTTGCAGCGCTTCACGGTCAATCCGCTGATGCGGATGTTTCTAGCGCTCGGCGTCAATCCGCTCGGGCTGGCGATTCTCGAGACCCGGGGACGACGGTCGGGCAAGCCACGCCGTACTCCCGTCGGCAACGGCAGGATGGGCGAGTACTTCTGGATCATCGTCGAGCACGGCACCCGAGCGGCCTACGTGCGCAACATCCAGCACGACCCGCACGTGCGGGTCCGGTTGCGTGTCGGCTGGCGCTACCAATGGGTGCCCGGCGTCGCGGAGATCCTGCCCGATGACGACGCGCTCGCTCGCCAGCGCCGGATCATCCGCTGGCATCCGCTACGGACGCTCAACGCCATCAACGTGCGGGTGCTTGGAGCGGACCTGCTCACGGTGCGCGTGCGGCTCCTGCCGGCCGGGGCGCGCTCGCCGGACCAGATCAGAGACGCGTACGCGTGGAAGGCCCGGGCCAGCCAAGAGGTCGCACCTATCCGCTGATTCGGCGGAGGCAAACCAGCGCGCCCGCAGGGGCGCGCTGGTAGGGTCGCGCGCCATGAGGAGGCGTGGCCTTGGGGGTCTGCTGCCCTTTGCCGCCGTGCTTGCGGCCGCTCTCGCGTTCACGCCCGGGGCTAGCGCGCGGGACGTGACGATCACCTCCTTCGACGGCACCAAGATCGTCGCCCACTGGTTCCCCGGTAAGGGCGTCGATGCCGGTCACCCGGCGCCGACGATCCTCGAGGGGCTAGGGTGGAGCCTGCCCGGCGACAGCGCGACCGGCGGGGGCCCCAGCCCCGCCTCGCTCTTCGGCGTGCCCGGCGAGCGGATCGGCGACGACCCGTGGCGGACCGCCGTGATCAAGTCGAAGGCCAAGAAGCGCAAGGCCAAGGGCAAGAAGCGCAAGAAGCGGGGGGTTCGGACGTCGGCGCAGAACGTGCCAGTAAAGATGCTCTGGTTCTGCGGAGGCCATGGCGTCTGCCTGACCGACGATGGACCCGGCTCGGCCTACCTCGACCAGCGCCAGGTCCGCTGGTTCGACCGCTATCTGCGCGGGCGAACCGACGCCGACACCGGCCCGAAGTTCGCATGGATCGCGGACGACGGGCAGCTTCGCTCGAGCGACGCGTATCCGCTTCGCTCCGCGGACCAGCTGAGCGGCTCGGGATCCGGGACGCTGCCGATCCTGCCGGGCCAGAGCAGCGGAGCGCTGATCTTCGCCACACAGGCCGTGAACGCGGTCAACGTCCCCGTTCCGGGGCCAGGCGCGGGCGGCAACGTGGTCGGTCCGCCCCGCCTCAAGCTCACCTACCGGGGCAGGGCAGTGCCGCAGAACACCTGGGTGTATGCGCAATTCGTCAACCCGCGCAACGGCACCGTTCTGGGCAACATCGCCACGCCGATCCCACTCACCCTGGATGGCCAGACGCACTCCATCTCCCGCAACCTCGAGATGGTTGCCGGCCGCGCACCGGCCGGCGGCGGCTACACGCTCCAGCTCACCGCGTCCTCCTCGCTGTACGACCTGCAGCGCTCCGCCGGCGCGGTCACCTTCGATGGCATCCATGTGACGATGCCGCTTGGTGAGCCGGTGACGGCGCCGCAAGCCGCGGTGAAGCAGAAGAAGAAAAGGAAGAAGTCCCGCAAGCGCAAGCACCGCCGCTAGCGCGCCGGGCCTTAGGGTTCGGCCTCGATGAGGCTGCTGATCACCAGCTCGCGCATGCCGTTCGCGCTGGATGCGATCCGCAAGCTGGGCGAGCGCGGGCACGAGGTCTACGCCTCCGACAGCTACGAGGCCTCGCCGGGCAGCCACTCCCGCTACCTCGCGGGCCATTTCGTCACGGCCTCGCCGTCCGCGGATCCCGAGAAGTTCGCGGCGGACGTCGAGCGGATCGCGGCCGAGAACGAGATCGAGCTGGTCGTGCCGATGTTCGAGGAGGTCTTCTACCTGGCCGCCCAGCACGAGCGGCTCTCACAGGTGACCAGACTGTACGCCCCGCACTTCCGGACGCTCGCCCAGGTGCACGACAAGGGGACCTTCCAGGAGCTCTGCGATCGCCTCGAGATCCGAACGCCGCACACGGTCCTCGCCCACAGCCAGGAGGAGCTGAAGGAGGCGATCGAGCGGTTCCCGGCGTACTTCGCCCGCGCGGCCTTCTCCCGCGGGGGAGTCGGGTTGCTCACCAACACCGGGCCGCTGGCCGGGCATCTGAAGCCGGAGGACTGCCGCCCGACCGAGGCGAATCCATGGCTGGTCCAAGAGTTCGTCGACGGGCCGATGCACTGCACCTACTCCACCCTGCATGAGGGGAGGCTCGCCGCGCACATGTCCTACCGGGCGCCGCGGCAGTGGGAGCACTCCACGGGCATCCAGTTCCTCTCCGTCGACCCGAGCGACACGCTGCCGACCGTCGAGAGGCTCGGCTCCGATCTCGAGTGGGAAGGGCAGATGTCACTCGACTTCATCGAGACCGATGACGGGCTGGTGATGATCGAGTGCAACCCGCGGCCGACCGACGGCGTCCTGCTGATGGAGCCGGAGGAGCTGGAGCGGGGACTGCTCGCGCCGGAGGACGAGGTGCTGCTCGTCCCGGCGGGCCGGGAGGAGCAGTTGGACTTCGCCGTGTGCGCCCAGATCTTCCGCGAGCCGCTCCAGGAGGCACCGGCGAGCATCCACGACCTCGCGCGGATCCACGGCACGGACCGTGGTTGGCGGGACTCGATGCCCAAGCTCTATTCGTTCCTCGCTCTCTGCCGCTTCGAGCGGCTCAGCCTGCGCGATCGCGAGCAGCTCTTCATGGCGATGGCGGACGGGATCACCTGGGACGGCCAGCCGATCCCGGGTCTGCCGCCCGACGATGCGGTCTATCTCGCCAAGCTGACCGGCTGATGGACCGGATACGGCTCGCGAGCCGGCTGGGAGCGCCGCGGTGGACCTAGGCATCGAGGGGCGGACGGCGCTGGTGATGGCCGCCAGCCGCGGGATCGGGAAGGGGATCGCGGGCGCGCTCACGCGGGAGGGCGCGCGGGTG
>Ga0126306_10000195_pt1 | contig 24021 bp, 22 predicted proteins | sample Plot27_FD_92592 | JGI IMG/M metagenome (GOLD analysis project Ga0126306, IMG submission 92592) | Serpentine soil microbial communities from UC McLaughlin Reserve, CA, USA - Plot27 | ecosystem: Environmental > Terrestrial > Soil > Grasslands | place: USA: UC McLaughlin Reserve, Lake County... | reverse complement strand
CGAGCGCCTCGAGCGGCGGCACCTGCCGCTCCGTGACGGCCACGACGGCGTCGACCGCACGCGACACCAGTCGCGTGAGCGCGCGCTGGTGCGGCCGCGCAGGAACCAGCCGGCCCGCGGGGGTGAGCGGGGTGTGCTCGTTCATGACGTGGACGGCGCGCGAGCGGCGCGCGATCGCCTCGCCCACGAGCTGCCCGCTCACGCCGCGGCTCACGACCACGTCCGGCTCGAACGCGGCCGCGACGGCGAGCGCCCGGCGCAGCCCGCGCGGGTCGGCGCGGCGGCGAAGGCCGAGGCACTCCGCCGGCACGCCGCGGGCGACGACGTCGTCGAAGAACGGGCCGGTGTCCGCGAGGGTCACCAGCTTCACGGCCTCGCCGCGCTCATGCAGCTCGGGGATCAGGGTGGCCCAGTGGCGCTCGGTTCCGCCCGTGCGCATGTCCGGACAGACGAACAGCAGGCGCATGTCAGGCTCTGATCCCGCGATGCACCGCCAGCACGTCGCCTGCGCGGTCGCTGTGCAGGTAGGGCCGCTCGGCCAGGAAGCGGGCGGCCTCGTCCACGGCGTCCTCGCGTAGGTAGGCGGCAGCCACCACCCCGGACTCGTGCCGCACGGCGAGCGCGTCGACCACCCCGAGGCGCCAGCCGCGCTCGGACGCGAGGGCCGCCCAGTGAAGGTCCAGGCCCCAGCCGTAGCGCAGCTCAGGGAAGGGCAGCAGCTCTGCGGCAGCCGTCCGTCGGAACGCGGTCACCGGCCCGATCTCCACGAAGCGCGTCTCCCGCAGCAGCGACGCGGGCCGTCGCCGCGTGACCTTCCACGCCGAGTGGCTGCGGAGCGTCTGCGCCGGCTGCGCCAGGTCCAGGTCGAACACCTCGCATACGCCGACGAAGCGGTCGAGGAAGGCGTGCGGCACCCGCACGTCGTCATCGATGACGATCGTCCAGTCGGCGGCGCCGCCCGCGGCCTCCAGCACCCGGTTCAGGTTCTCGAACTTCCCGCCGCCCAGTCCCTCGGCGACGGTGTGCTCCCGCAGGGGCTCGCCGGCCGGGCCGGTCGAGCCGAACGCGATCCGCACGCGGTGACGCTCAGAGCGCAGCTCGGGCAGCGCCTCGGCCAGGAGCGAACCCGGCCGGTACACGCCGATCACCAGCACGTCGAGCGGGGCGGGCGCCGTGGCCGCGAGGCGGGTCGCATGGCGGCGCGTGCCGGCGAGCGCGTCGAGTGCGCTGTACGCGACCTCGCCGAGGCGGCGCTTGGTCCGGCGCAGGGGGTCGGTCACGTCGCCGGCGTCGCCGGACAGGAACGTGGCCGGATCGGGGCGCGTCGAGCTCATCGGGTCCGCAGTGCCTCCATCAGGCGCCCCGCCGAGTGCGCTCCCATGATCACGCCCTGCGGGCACGCGCGGCGGAGCGTGTGCCAGCCGCAGCCCGCCAGCACGCGCAGCTCGCGCGGGAGCCCGGGCGCCTGCCCGCGGCGCAGGTCGCTGGAGCGCGCGCCGCGACCGCGGTGATATGCCGCCCGTGCGAGCTTGAACAGCCCGGAGTCGTCGGGGCTGCGCCGGTGGTCGAGCCCCGCGTCGGCCAGATAGACGATCCGGCCGCCCGCGGCGCGCAGGCGCAGCAGCCAATCCTCCTCGTCGCCGTGCGCGCGGTCGAGGCTCTCGTCGAACTCGCCGATCCGCTCCACGGCGGAGCGCCGGACCGCGAAGTTCGCTCCCCAGACCATCTCCGCGTCCACGTCCTGCGCGCCGAGGTCGAGCGTGGTGATCGGCGGATCCTCGCGCCCGCAGCCGCGCGGAGCGTGGCCCTCGAAGCGGGCGCGAATCGGCCCGCCGAAGGCATCGGCCTCCGGGTGCCGCTCCGCGCCCTCCACCAGTGCGTCGAGCCAGCCGGGCGGCACCAGCACGTCGTCGTCCACGAACGCCACCAGCGGCGCGCTTGCCTCGCGCAGGCCGGAGTTGCGGGCCGCGTTCAGGCTCCGCCGCTCGCCGTGCCGGATCAGGCGGGCGCCGAAGCGCTCCGCGACCTGCGGGGTCGCGTCGGTTGCTCCGTCGTCGACGACGAGGAGCTCATGGGGGGTCCGCGTGCGCTGGCGGCGCAGCGACTCGAGCGTGACCTCGAGGTACGCCGCGCGACCGCGCGTCGGGACCACGACCGTCACGCGCATGGCCGGCGGGTCCATCGGCTGGATAGCGTAGCCCCGCCGCATGAACGTCCTCGTCGTCCACAACCGCTACCGGATCGAAGGAGGCGAGGAGCGCTCCGTCGAGCTCCAGCTCGCGGCCCTGCGCCGCATCGGTACCGCGCACGCCCTGCTGGAGCGTCGCTCCTCTGACCTCGCCCGGCCACAGGCGGCGCTTGCACTGCTGCGCGGAGGACGTGAGGAGGACGACATCGAGGCCGCGGCCCGCCAGCTCGAGGCGGACGTGGTGCACGTGCACAACATGCTCCCGCTGCCCGGCCCGAGAGCGCTCGGGGCGGCGCGGGCCGCGGGTGCGGCCGTGGTCCTCCAGCTGCACAACCTGCGCCTATTCTGCGCGATCGGCGTGGCGGCGCGCGACGGCGGCCCCTGCTTTCGCTGCCATCACCGCAACACGCTGCCGGGGCTGGTCCTGAACTGCCGCGGCTCGCTGCCCGAGGCGGCCGTCTACGCGGTGGCCCTGGCCCGCCACCAGCCGCTCGTGTTCGACTCGGTCGATCGCTTCGTGGTGCCGAGCGCCTACGCCGCCGCGCAGTCCGCGCTGCTCGGGGTTCCGGCGGACCGGCTCGAGGTGGTGCCGCACTACCTCCCGGCGGACGCCTTCGCAGAGCGCAGCCGTGCGGGGGAGGGTCGCCACGCGCTCGTGGCTTCCCGGTTGGCGCCGGAGAAGGGGATCGACACCGCAATCGAGGCCGCCGCGCTCTCGGGCGTGCCACTGCGCGTGGCCGGCGAGGGCCCGGCCGCTGCCGAGCTCGCCGAGCTCGCGGACCGCACCGGCGCGCCGGTGGAGTTCACCGGTCGCCTGAGCCGCGCGAGCCTCGAGCGCGAGCTCGCGGGCGCGGCAATGCTGTTGATGCCCTCGCGCTACCACGAGTTCGCCGGCTACTCCGCGCTCGAGGCGATGGCGGCGGGCGTACCGGTGATCGGATCGACTCTTGGTGCGCTGCCCGAGATCGTCGGGGCCGCGCGCTGCGTGCCTCCCAACGAACCTACGGCGCTGGCCGAGCGGATGGCGGCTCTCTGGGCAGATCCTGAGCTGCGCCGAGCAGACGGGGACGAACTGATCGCGAGGGCGCGAGCGGGCCACAGCGAGGAGCAGTACGTCCGCCTGCTGCTGGACCTCTACAGCCGCTTGCGCCAGTAGTCGATCGCGTCGGCCACGGTCTGCTCCAGCGGAATCGACGGCGCCCAGCCGCCGGCCTCCGCGAGGCGCTCGGAGGAGCCGCGCACCTCTGGCACGTCGTGTGCCCGCACACGGGCCGGATCGAGCTCATGCCGGATCTCGACTCGGGTGGCTCGTCGCGCGAGACCCACGATGCCGCCAACGCTGGTGGCCCGTCCGCTGCACACGTTGTACGCGTTCGCGGGCAGGCCTGCCGCCGAGACATAGGCGCGCACGGTGTCGCGCACGTCCGTGAAGTCGCGCGCCAGATCGGGACGCCCGGTCCGCACCACGGCCGTGTCGGAACCGTCAGCCTCGGCCTGCGCGACCTGCCGGGTGATCGTGCCCACCACGTAGTCGTCCGACTGCCCCGGGCCCGCCTGGTTGAACGCCCGCATGCAGACCACACGAAGCCCGTGGGCGTCCGCGTACTGGCCGGCGAGCAGGTCGCACGCCGCCTTGGACACCGCGTACGGGTTCTGGGGGCGAAGCGGAGCCGCCTCGTCCACCGGCAGGCGCTCGGGCGGACCGTAGACCTCGCCCGAGCTCGCCACCACCACGACCGCGTCGGGCGCCTCGTGCCGCACCGCCTCCAGCAGATTCAGCGTCATCGCCAGGTTCTCGTGCAGGACCGCGCCCGGCTCCTCCCAAGAGCGCCCCACCGAGGCGTGCGCCGCGAGATGAAAGACGCGTGCCGGGCCGGCTGCGGCAATCGCGCGCCGGACCGCCTCGCCGTCGAGCAGGTCGAGCTCGTCGCGCGCCGGGGCAACCACACCCTCGCCGAGCTCCGCGACCAGGTGCCGCCCGGCAAAGCCAGTTCCACCGGTCACGAAGGCGCCGCCCGTGTCCACGGCCTAGCCCGCTTGCTGTTGCGACACCCCGCGCTCGAGCAGCGCGAGGTCGGAGTCGACCATCCGGCGAATCATCTCCTCGAAGCTCGTGCGTGGCTCCCAGCCCAGCTTCTCCTTCGCCTTGGTTGCATTGCCCACCAGGTGCTCGACCTCCGCCGGCCGGATGAAGCGCTCGTCGATGCGGACGTATTGCTCGGGGTCGACGCCGACACGCTCGAACGCCACGTTCACGAGGTCGCGGACGCTGTGCACCTCGCCGGTCGCGATGACGTAGTCGTCCGGCTCGTCCTCCTGGAGCATCAGCCACATCGCCTCGACGTAGTCCATCGCGTAGCCCCAATCGCGCTCGGCGTCGAGATTGCCGAGCGCGAGCTCGTCCTGGAGGCCGAGCCTGATGCCGGCCGCCGCGTGCGTGACCTTGCGCGTGACGAACTCGAGACCGCGTCGCTCCGAGTTGTGCACGACAACGCGCCCTACGCCCGCGCAGAAGTGGCCGCTGTCGGTCTCGAGGTCGAACACGAACTCGGAATCCTCGACCGGCTCCGTGATGCGACGGATCTCGGCGGGATCCTTGCGGAGGTGCTGGCCCTGGGTGCCGACACGCACGGCCGAGGCCAGATTGAGCTGGTAGTAGGCGCGCCCGGCGCGCTGCTCCACGTAGACGGAGGCCGGCTGGTCGAGCCAGTGGTACATCCAGCAGAGGCCCTGTGCGAGCACGGGGCTGTTCGTCTTGACCGACATGCCGTTGCCTCGCTTCAGGCCGTCACCCGCGTAGTAGCCACGCAGGAACGCGTGCCAGATCTCGGAGTCGGCGTTGAGCACGAGCGGCGGCACCTGCTTGTGGCCGGTCTTCGTGTAGAGCTGCTCGCGCAGCCACGCCCGCGCCCCCGTCGCGCCGTTCAGGTTCAGCTTGCCGACCACCGCCTCCGGGTTGAATCCGGAGCGCCCCTCCCACTCGGATGACGTTCCGACGAACAGCCGGGACCACAGCTCGGCGACTCGCCGGCGCAGCTCGGGGTCGTTGTTCGTGAAGCAGATCCCAGTTGCCGCTCGTTCCACGTAGCCGTCGGCGACCATCAGGCCGAGGAACTCCGCCATCTCGTCGCTGACCACGGTCCAGACCGGGGGCTCCGGGAACTCGTCGCAGAGGGCGAGCCGGTCGCCCTCGTCGAGCTCGTCCGCGCGCACCTGCTCGCGTCCGGCGTCGAGCATGCGGTGATGGGCGGTGGCCTCGACGATGCCACCGCGTGCTTGGATGCATACGAGCCGGTGATCGGGATCGCCCTGGCGCCGGCGCGTGGCCGTGATGGCCCGCACGGGGGTCCAGTCCTCTCCGTCCCACACCTCGAGCAGCCCGTCTGGCGAGAAGCTCTGGACACTCGCTCCCTTGTGGCGGAGCGGCACCAGATCAGCGGGAGTCCGCACCGCCTGCATGCCGTTCTCGCGGACCAGCAGAGGTAGTTGCGCGTGCACACATTCGTGGTTAAAAAGTATTCCGGAGGCCGCGAACAGGTCGTAGCTCTCGCGGTAGTTGACCGTGATGAAGTGCCCGTAGCACTTCGCCACGCCGTACGGGGAGCGCGGGTAGAAGGGTGTGAGCTCGGTCTGCGGCACCTCGCGGACCATGCCGAACATCTCGGACGAGGAGGCCTGGTAGAAGCGCGCCTCGGGCGCGACCTCGCGCATCGCCTCGAGCATCCGCGTCACGCCCACGGCGGTGAACTCCGAGGTCAGCACGGGCTGCGACCACGAGGCCGCGACGAAGGACATCGCGGCCAGGTTGTAGATCTCGTCCGGCTCGCACTCGCGCAGGACGTCCACGAGCGAGCGCTGGTCGAGCAGGTCTCCCGTGTGCAGCACCAGGTCGTCCCGGAAGCCGGCGAGCCGCTGGAAGGTCTCGGTCGAGGAGCGCCGGACCATGCCGTGCACCTCGTAGCCCTTCGCCAGCAGGAACTCGGCGAGGTAGGAGCCGTCCTGCCCTGTGATGCCGGTGATCAGTGCGCGCTTCGCGGCCATCAGCGGGCGACCCCCGCGTGCTCCCTGAGCCAGCCGACGGTGTCGTCGATGCCGGCGCGCAGGTCGATGCGCGACTCCCAGCCGAGCACTCGCTTCGCCTTCTCGACCGACGGCCAGCGTCGCTGGACGTCCACCTCGAAGCTCGGCAGGTGCTTCAACTCGAACTCGGCGGGATCGCGCCCGGCGGCCTCCCAGATGATCTCGGCGATCTGGGCGACCGTGCGCTCCTCCGACGCCGAGATGTTGAAGTCCTCGTTCTCCCCGGCCGGGTTCTCCATCGCCGTGACGACGCCGTCGGCGATGTCGTCCACGTGCGTCAGCGTGCGGGTCTGCTCGCCCGACCCGAAGATCTCGAGCGGATGCTGCCCCGAGAGCGCCTTGCGGATCAGGTCGGGTACGGCGTGGGCAATTCCCGGCTCGTCGTCCGGCAGCTCCCCGGGCCCGTACGCGTTGAACGGTCGGCAGATCGTGTACGGGAGCCCGTGCTCGTCGTGAAGCGCAAGACAGTATTTCTCGCCTGCGAGCTTCGAGAAGCCGTAAGCGGACCTCGGTGCTGGGCACTCGTGGACGTGGCCCTCCGTCGTCGGAAACTCGGTCGCGTTCTCGAACACCATCGAAGACGACACGTATGCAAGACGCTCGACCGGCCGCTCCAGCGCCGCCCGGAACACCGCGTTGTAGAGACCGGTGTTCACCTCGAGCAGCGTGTGGGGAAGCCTATGGAAATTCGCTATCCCGCCCACGATCGCCGCGAGGTGGATCACGTGCGTGCATCCCGCAATCGCGGTGCGCGCGGTGTCGAGCTCGCGCAGATCTCCGCGGTGCACCTCGCAGCCCTCGATCATCCAGTCGGGCGCCTGAGCATGGTCGGAAACGCGTACCTCCCAGTGGCCATCACGGAGCAGTCGGCGCACCACGGCCGAGCCGATCGTGCCGGCACCGCCTGTCACGAGTACGCGGCTCACTCGGCGGTCACGCGCTCGTGCGCCATGCCGAACACGGCCCCGGAGCCCGTCACGTTCCACGGGTCCACCACGAGCGTGCCCTCGGGAAGCCGCTCGAGCAGGTCCTCGAAGGCGGAATGGTTCGTGGCCACCACCACCGCGTCGGCACCCTCGAGCGCGGCCTCGAGCGGCTCGGAGTCCGCCGGGACGTGCGGGTCGTGCCGCGCCACGTGCGCCAGCTCGCGCTCGAGCATGCGCACGAGCTTGAAGGAGAGCGAATCGCGCACGTCGTCGGAGTCGCGCTTGAAGGTGAGGCCGAGCACGGCGATCTTCAGGTCGCGCAGCGAGCCGCCCAGGCGTGATTTCAGCCCCTTGACCACGAACAGCGGCACCGTCTCGTGCACCCGCGACACGGCGAGCAGCATTCCGGGCGCGCTCGAGCGCTCCTCGGAGAACGTGAAGTCCTTCCGCAGGCATGCGCCCGCGGTGAGTCCCGGAGCCGCCATCCCGCCGCGCGGATAATCGTGGTTGATCAGCTCGATCACGTCGAAGACGTTCGCTCCGTACTGCTCGCACTCCATCATCAGGAGGTTGGGCAGCGCGAACTGGGTGTAGCGCAGGATGTTGGTCCAGATCTTCGCCAGCTCGGCCTGCACGGGCGTGGTCTGGACGATCTCGGTGCCGAACGCCTCGAACAGCTCCGCCGACTTCGCGCCCGAGCTCTCGCCCACCCCGCCGATGATGCACGGCAGCGTCGCGATCTCCTCGAGGAAATGGTTCTCGGCGATTCGCTCGGGCACGTGCGAGACGAACAAGTCCTCGCCGACGCGGAAGCCGCGCCGCTGCTCGATGTAGCCCGCCACCCACTCGGTGGTGCCCGGTGCCACGGTGGAGCGCAGGATCAGCGAATGGCCCTCGCGCAGCACCGGCAGCAGGTCGTCGATCACCCCGCGAACGTGCGAGATGTCGATCTCGATGTGCACGTAGGACGGCGTGTGCGGGGTGAGCACGATGTGATCGGCCGCCGCGGCGTCCTGAACGGCCCGCGTGAGCTCGAGGCGGCCGGCCTCCACCACGCGCTCGAGCACCTCCCCGGTGCCGGTCTCCGAGAACGGCATCCGGCCTGCCGAGAGCTGGTCCAGCACCTCCTGCTGGCGCTCCACGCCGATCGTGCGCAGCCCGCGGTCCGCGAACGACAGCGCGAGGGGCAGGCCGACCCGGCCGAGACCGATGACGGCGACGCTCGCTTCCATGCGCGGCAGTTTATTTACGCTCGCCCAGATACTGGCGCCCAAAGGCCAGCACGAAGCGCGGATTGAAGTAGACGTAGCGCGGCAGCAGTCGCCGTGGCTCCTGGGCGATCCGGTAAATCCACTCGAGTCCCCGCTCCTGCATCCACGACGGCGCCTGCGAGATCCGGCCTGCGTGGAAGTCGAACGCGGCGCCGACGGCACACATCACGGGCACCTCTAGCCGGTCCCTCATGCGGGCCATCCACTTTTCCTGCTTCGGCACGCCGATGCCGACCCAGAGGACGTCCGGGTTCGCCTCGTTGATCTGCTCGACGAGCGCCTCCTCCTCCTCGGCGGTCATCGGCCGGAAGGGAGGCGAGTAGCCCCCGACGATGTTGATGCCGGGATGGCGCTTGCGCAGGTTCAGGGCGAGCTGCACGAGCGAGCCCTGGTCACGTCCGCCGTAGAGCCAGACCCGGTGGCCGCGCTCGGCGCAGCGGTCGTTGTAGCGCAGCATCAACTCGGGCCCGTACACGCGGTCGTCGAGCTTGGCGCCGAGCAGGTTCGCCGCCCAGACCACCGGCATGCCGTCCGGGAGCACGAGCGTGGCGCCCCGGAGCGCTGCGCCCATCTCCGGATCGTCGCGGCCGACCGTGAGCGCGTGCACCGCCACGGCGCACACGTAGCCGCGCTCGCGGCTCTCGACCATGCCGTCCATCGCATCGATCGCGCCGCGGTAGTCGGTCATCGCGACCGGTGTGCCGAGGATGTCGCGGGTGGGGATCTCAGCCGCCGCAGAAGCGGGCCCTGACACGCCCTGTGGTTGCGGCTCTACGCGATTCATCCCGGCGGGCGCAGAGTCTAGCCCTCCGGGGGGGCGCGTAATGTGGCGAAGCATGCGTGGCTCCGGCGAGGCGCGGCTGCTCGCGTCCGGCGCCGTGCTCCAGCAGCTCGCTCAGGGCTTCGGCCTGGTGGCGCTGCTTGCGATCGTGACGCTGCTGGCCAGGCGTCTGAGCGTGGCGGAGCTTGGCGCCTACGGGCTGGTGGCCTCGCTCGCGGGATATCTGCTTGTGCTCCGCAACAGCGTGGCCAGCTCCGCCGTGCGGGCCATGGCCTCCGCCGTCGAGTCGGAGGAGCGCGCCCGCGTGTTCGCGGCCGCGGCCGCCCTCTACGCCGCTGTCGGTGTGGCCACCGGCCTGCTGATCGCGACCGCCGCGCTCGCGCTCGCGGCCGCAGTGCTTGACGGCGAGCTCGCCCGCCAGGCGCGCCTCGGGGGCCTCGGCCTCGGCGCGCTCACCGCTGTCGGAATCGCCGCGAGCGTGTACCTCGACGCGCTGCGCGCGGAGCGCCGTTTTGCACAGGCGGCCGGCGCGGAGATCGCAGCCGTGGCGCTCTACCTCGTCATGATGGTGAGCCTGATCCTCGCTGGCGCAGACCTCAGCGTGGTGATCGGCTTGAGCGGTGCCCTGCCGCTCCTGAGCGGCCTGCTGTGCGCCGTCATCGCGCGGCAGGCCGGGCTGCCGTTGCGGCTCAGCGGAAGTGGCCGGGAACGGCGCCACACCGCGGCGATCGTGCCCACAGCCGGCTGGCTGCTCGTGATCGAGCTCTCAAACCTGGCCATGTACGCATCCGGGCGCGTCGTGCTGGGCGCGTACCGCACGCCGACCGCGGTGGGGCTCTACGAGGGCCCAGTGCGGGCGCACAATCTTCTGTACGCCCTCGGCGGCGCCCTGGCGGTGCCGACGGTGCCGACCGCCTCGCGCTACGTGGCCACCGGCGACGAGCGCCGGCTGCGCGAGCTCGCCGTGCGCGGGAGCCGCTACACGCTCGCCCTGTTCGTGCCGCTCTGCGTGACGCTGATGGCGCTCGCCGAGCCGATCCTCGAGGTCTGGCTTGGGCAGCGCTACTCCGGCGGCGCCACGGCCCTCACGATCCTCGTGGCGTACTGGCTCCTGTACGGAGCGCTCGTGGTGACCCCGGGCTTCCTCGTCGGCGTCGGCAGGGCGCGCCCCGTCGCGCGGCTCATGGTCGTGCTGGCTGTATCCAACCTCGCTCTCGCGCTGCTTCTCACGCCCGAGCTCGGCGTGGAGGGTCCTGCGCTCGCGACGACGATCCCGTTCGTGCTCGCCTTCCCGCTGATGCTCCGCAACGGCCTGCTGGCCACCGGCGTCCGGCTCGAGGCGCTGGCGCGACGCTCGTTCGCGCCGGCCTACCTGCTTGGGGCTCTGCTCGCCCTGGTCTTGCTCGGCGTGCGGGCGGGCCTCGACCCGCGCACGCTGCCGGCCGTGGCGGCGCTGGCGATCGGTGGGGTGCTCGCCTACTGGGCCTGCTTCTACACGCTCGTGCTGGATCCGGACGAGCGCTCGCTCGTGCGCGGGCTCGCTAGTCGAACACGCTGAGATCGAGCTCGCGGAGGAGCGGGGCGGTTCGATCCCGGTCCGAGACCGTGAGCTCCACGTCCTCCGGCCAGGGGATCGCGACCTCCGGGTCGTCGTAGCGGAAGCCCGTCTCTCGCTCGGGGTCGTAGTACGCGCTGCAGCGGTACACAACGTCGGCGTCATCGGACAGGACGCAAAATCCGTGGGCGAAGCCGTCCGGCACATAGAGCTGCCGGTGTTCGCGGTCGTCAAGCTGCTCCGTCTCCCAGCGGCCGAAGCTCGGCGAGCCGGGACGGATGTCCACAGCCACGTCGAGAATCATCCCGCGGGAGCAGCGCACCAGCTTTGCCATCCCCGGCTGGAAGTGCATCCCTCGCAGCACGCCGTGCGCCGATCGGGACTGGTTGTCCTGGACGAAGTCGTCGCCCAGGCCGAGCTCCGCGAGCGCGTTCGCCCGGTAGGTCTCCAGAAAGAAGCCGCGCTCGTCGCCGTGGACGGTCGGCTCGATCAGGATCGGCCCGTCCAGTCGTGTCTCGAGCCGGCGCACCGCGGGCAGGCTAGCCGAGCCGAGCTTCCGCCCGGTCGGCGATCAGGCCGGCCAGTGCAAGCGACGCGGTGGCCGCCGGCGACGGCGCGTTGCGCACGTGCAGGGCGCGCTCGGTGTCCGAGATCAGGAAATCGTCGATCAGCCGGCCGTCGCGGCCGACGGCCTGCGCGCGGATGCCCAAGAACCAGGGGCTGAAGTCATCCGGCTCCAACTCGGGCACGTACTCGGCCGCCTCGCCCGCCATGCGGCGCCGGCTCACGGCGTTCGCGAGCTCGTGCACACCCGTTCGCCACCAGCGCCGCGCCATCCTCCAGGTCCCGGGCCAGGCGAGCGAGCGCGCGAGGCCCGCTGGAGCGAGCAGGGCGCTCGGGCCCAGCGACACCTCATCGCCGATGTGCCGGCTCAGGTGCACGCCGAGGAACGGCAGGCGCGGGTCCGGAACCGGATAGATCAGCCCGCGAACGAGCTCGCTCCTGTCCTGGCGCAGCCGCAGATAGGCGCCGCGGAACGGGACGATGTGCGGGTCTGGGTCCGCGCCGGCCTTCATGGCCAGCTCGCCCGCCTGAGCGCCCGCGCAGAAGACCGCGAAGCGCGGCCGCGTCTCGCCGCCACCGGCGTGCGCTAGCCGCAGGCGGCCCTGGCGCGGCTCTACAGCGGTGACCTCACGGCCCGTCTCCACGCACCCACCGGCCGCCTCGAGGTCCTCCCCCAGCGAGCGCGCCACTGCGGCGAAGTTCACCACGCCCGTCTCGGGGGAGTGCAGCGCGGCGACGCCGCGCGCGTGCGGCTCGAGCTCGCGCAGCCCGTGCGCATCCAGCCGGCGCAGCCCCGGCACCCGGTTCTCGCGACCGCGCCGCTCGAGCTCGTCGAGCGGGGCCAGCTCGCCCTCGTGGCGCGCCACGATCAGCTTGCCGCGCCGCTCGAACGGGATGCCGCGCTCCTCGCAGTACCCGTAGAGCTCCCGCGCGCCCTCCACACACAGGCGCGCCTTCAGCGAGTTCGGCGCGTAGTAGATCCCGGCATGCACCACGCCGCTGTTGTGCCCGCTCTGGTGCTGTGCCACGGCGCGCTCGCGCTCGAGCACCACCACCGTCGCGCCGGGGCGCCGGCGCTTCAGCTCGCGCGCCACCGCGAGCCCGAGGATCCCGCCTCCAACCACCGCGATGTCGCACTCGTCCACGAGCGCAGGCCAGGCTAGCGCGCGCTCCGGAGCCGCCGGAGCGACTCGGTCACGCCGATCGCGGGATCCAACACCTGATCCGGGAGCGGACGTCGGCCGCCGCGCCCGGCGGTGCGCCAGCCGCGCGCTCGGGCCCTCAGAGGGGCGAGCGTCCTGTGCCGGACCAGCCCCCAGCCCACCACGAGCGCGTCGAACGCGAGTGCGCGCGGCGCCGCCCGGGTGGCGAGGATTCCGTAGCGGCGGAGGAGGAAGCCGCGCGCGAAGCCGGCGAGCTCGCGCTGGAGCGGAGAGTCCACCCCGGTGGTGGCGCCGCCGAGATGCACCCCGCGCGCATCCGCTGCCTCGGCCGCCTCCCAGCCGAGCGCTCGCAGCCGCAGCCCGAGGTCCACGTCCTCGCCGTAGGCGAACAGCGCCTCGTCGAAGCCGGCGGCCGCCTCCCACGCGCTCCGGCGGTACGCCGCCGCGCCGCCGCTGGGCATCGCGAGGCGGCCAGCCGGGGACCCGACGGGCGCGTGGCGTGCGCGGTTGTAGGCCAGAAGCGCGCCGTCCAGCTCGATGCCGAAGCCGTCGACGAGATCCGTCTCCGGGATGGTCGTCAGGCCCGCCACCATTCCGACCGCCGGCGCAGCGAGCGGGGCGACGATGGCATCCACGAACCCGGGTGCCACCAGCACGTCGTTGTTCACGAGCACGATCGCGTCACCCTCGCCGGCTCGCGCGCCCGCGTTCACGGCGCGTCCGAAGCCGACGTTGTCGGAAAGCTCGACGAGCGTCATGCCCGGGAAGCGCTCGCGCACAAGCTGGGCGGTGCCGTCGTGAGAGCCGTTGTCGACCACGATCACGCGCTTGGGCGACGGATCCGTCTGCAGGGCAGCGAGACAGCGCGCGAGCAGCTCGCGCCCCCGCCATGTCGGGATCACCACGTCGGCCGTCACCGGGACGATCGTATGGATCGTTCTACACTGCGGCCGTCGTGGCCGCACCGTATGTCCACCCGCAGGCCATCGTGGAGACCGGCGATATCGGCCCCGACACCCGCATCTGGGCGTTCGCACACGTGATGCCCGGCGCGCGCATCGGCGCTGAGTGCAACGTTTGCGATCACACCTACATCGACAACGGCGTCGTGGTGGGCGACCGCGTGACGATCAAGTCCGGGGTCTACCTGTGGGAGGGCATGGTCGTCGAAGACGAGGTCTTCCTCGGCCCGCAGGCCACGTTCACCAATGATCGCTTCCCTCGCAGCCGCCAGCCCTGGACGTGCGAGGGCATCCTTATCAAGCGCGGCGCGACGGTTGGCGCGGGCGCCGTGGTGTTGCCCGGCATCACCATCGGCGAGCGCGCCATGGTCGGCGCCGGAGCGGTGGTTACGAAAAACGTGGAGCCCGACACGGTCGTGGCCGGCAACCCGGCCCAGCTGGTCCGCCGGCTCGACGCGGCACCGTCATGACTGCGCCGAGGGTCAGCGTCATCGTCCCCATCTACAACCAGGCGCCGTTCATCCGGGAGACGGTGGACAGCGTGCTTGGTCAGGACTACCCGAACCTCGAGCTCGTGCTCAGCGACGACGGCTCGACCGACGGGACGTCCGATGTCCTGAGCGAGTACGCGGCGCGGGAGCCCGAGCGCGTCAAGGTCGTGGCGAGCGAGCAGAACACCGGCATCGCCGGGGCGTTCAACCGAGCCCTGCACGCCCACACCGGGCAGTACATAGCCTGGCTCGGTGGCGACGACGTGATGCTGCCGGGCAAGCTCAGCCGCCAGGTGGCGGCGCTGGAGGCGCGACCCGACGCGATCGGCTGCTGCCACGATGCGGAGGTCTTCGACTCCGCCTCGGGCAAGCCCTACGGCCGCTTCACCGAGGTCTACAACGGCCGCCGCGGCGTGCGCGACGGAGGCGTCGAGCTGCTGCTCGATCCGGGCTACATGATGCTGCCGTCGACGATGATGGTGCGCTCATCCGCCGTCGACGGGCTGCGCTTCGACGAGCGCATCCGCGTCTCTAACGACTGGCTCTTCGACATCGAGCTGTTCCGGCGCGGACCGGTGGTGGGTCTCGACGACATGCTCGCGCGTTACCGCCGGCACCAGGGCAACGCCACCTCGCAGGTCTCGGACACGCTCGAGGACGCGCTCGTGGTGCTCGCCGTCGCCGATGCCAGGTACCCCGAGCTTCACCGGCTGATCCGGCTGCGTCGCGTGGCCGCTATCTTCGGCGAGGCAAGCCGGCGCTGGCGAGCGGGTGAGCGCCGCGCGGCGCTCCGCTACATCGCCGCCGCGACCGGCAGCGGAGGCCTGCGGCGCGCGTTCACCGTGGGGCTGCGCCTCGTCAGGATCGAGGTGGGCCGCCGCCGCCTCGGCGTGACCGTCCCGCGTTGACCATGTCTCGATCACGAATCCCGTTCCTCGACCTCGCGGCCGCCTACGCGGAGCTTCAGGACGAGCTAGACGCGGCCGCCGCCCGTGTGATGGCGTCGGGTCAGTTCATCATCGGGCCGGAGGTCACCGCCTTCGAGGACGAGTTCGCGGCCTACTGCGGCGCCCGCCACGCGATCGGCGTCGGCAACGGCCTGGACGCGCTGCGGCTGATCCTGCTCGGCCACGGCGTCGGCCCGGGCGACGAGGTGCTCGTGCCGTCGAACACCTTCATCGCCACCTGGCTCGCCGTGACCCAGGCGGGCGCCACCCCGGTGCCGGTGGAGCCCGAGCCGCTCACGCACAACGTGACCGCGGAGGCCCTGGAGGCGGCGATCACGGCGTCCACCAGGGCGATCATGCCGGTGCACCTGTACGGGCACCCGGCCGACATGGACGCGATCGTGGCGCTCGGGCGAGAGCGCGGCATCCCGGTGGTCGAGGACGCCGCGCAGGCGCAGGGCGCCCGCTACCGCGGCCGCCGCGCGGGCGGGCTCGGCGACGCCGCCGGCTTCTCGTTCTACCCCGGAAAGAACCTCGGCGCGATGGGCGATGCCGGAGCCGTGACCACCGACGACGATGCGCTCGCCGAGCGCGTGCGCATGCTTCGCAACTACGGCTCGGCGGTGAAGTACCACCACGACCTGCCCGGGCTCAACAGTCGCCTGGACTCGCTCCAGGCCGCGCTGCTGCGCGTGAAGCTGCGGCGCCTGGATGAGTGGAACGAGCGCCGCCGCGCGGTGGCCGCGCGCTACCTGGAGCGGCTGTCAGGCGTCGAGGGGCTCATGCTGCCGGCGCCCGCCGAGTGGGCGGAGCCCGTGTGGCACCTGTTCGTCGTGCGGCATTCGCAGCGCGACGCCTTGCAGCAGCGCCTCTCCGATGCCGGCGTCGACACGATCATCCACTACCCGATCCCGCCGCACCTGACGGGTGCCTACGCGGCCGGGTTCGATCTCGGAGCGCTGCCCGTGGCCGAGACGCTCGCCGGCGAGGTGCTGTCGCTGCCGATCGGCCCGCACCTGGCGCTCGATGACGTCGACGCGGTCGCCGCGGCGCTGCGCGAGGCCGTTGGGGCGCTGGAGGCGAGCGCCGTCCGGTGAGCGCCGCACCCGTCCGCCTCGGCCTCGTCGGCCTCGGCTACTGGGGCCCTCATTTTGCCCGCATTGCCTTCGAGCACGCGAACGCAGATCTCGCGTGGTGCTGCGATCGCAGCGAGGAGGCGCTCGAGCTGCCACGCCGCAGGTATCCGCAGGTGGGCCGGACCACCGACTTCCAGGACCTCCTGGACGACGACTCGATCGAGGCGCTCGTGATCGCCACCCCGACTGCCACGCACGCGGACCTCGCGGTCGCGGCGCTCGAGGCCGGCAAGCACGTGCTGGTCGAGAAGCCGCTCGCCGCGTCGTCCGAGGAGGTCGACCGCATCGAGGCGGCCCGCGGCGACCGGGTCGTGATGGTCGGGCACACGTTCGTCTACAACACGGCAATCGTCGCCATCCGCGACCTCGTCGCGAGCGGGGAGCTCGGCCGCGTGCAGTACGTGGACAGCGTGCGCGCGGCGCTCGGACCGATCCGCCAGGACGTGAACGCACTCTGGGACCTGGGCGCGCACGACGCCTCGATCTTCCTCGACCTGCTTCCCGGGCGCCCCAGCGTCGTGACCGCCATCGCCCAGGACTACCTGCGAGAGGCACACCCCGACGTCGTGTACTTCGCCGTGCGCTTCGACGACGGCGTGCTCGCGCACTCGCACGTCTCCTGGCTCGATCCCTACAAGGTGCGACGCGTGACGGTGGTGGGCGAGGAGCGCATGGCCGTGTTCGACGACGTGGCCCAGGACGAGCGCTTGAAGATCCTCGAGCGCGGCGCCAGCTACGAGGCCCCCGCCCAGGAGGCGCGCGGCCAGAGCTTCGGCGAGTACCGCGCCGTGCTGCGCGAGGGCACGATCACCATCCCGAGGCTGGCGGGCCGCGAGCCCCTGTCGACGCAGTTCGAGGAGTTCCTCGACGCGGTCCGCGAGGGTCGCGACCCCTACTCGGGGATCGCCCAGGCGCGCGACGTAGTGCGCGTGCTCGAGGCGGCCCAGCGCTCGCTCGAGAACGGCGGCGCGCCGGAGCAGCTAGCCCGCGGCACGCACGCCGAGCACGTACCACTGCCCGACTAGAAACTCGGTCGAGCGTCCACGAGTGAGCCGGTCGAGCGGCTGCGACCTGCCCAGGTTCGGGTGCGACACGCGCTGGACGCCCCAGCCGCTGCGCTCCATTGCGTCGACGATGTCGCGGCGGGTGAACCAGCGCAGGTGCGTGGCGTCGCGGTGCCCCCACTCGGTGTAGCCGAAGGTCCCCCTGAAAATGAGGTCCTTCATCAGCGACACGTGCCGCGCGTTGGGGAGCGAAACCTGAAGGCGTGCGGCCGGGGCGGCGACCGCATGCAGGTCGCGCATGACCTGCTCAGGGTCGACGAGGTGCTCGAGGACGTCCAGGCACAGGATCGTGTCGAAGGGCCCCTCGACCTGCTCGAGCGCCTGCTCCACGGGCGCCGCGACGACGTGGTCGTAGTGCGCCCGGGCGAGCGCGGCCTGTTCGGGCACGACCTCGATCCCCGTCAGCCGGGTCGCCCCGGCTCGTCGCAGTCCGGGCCCGACGCCGCCCGAGCCGCAGCCCACGTCGAGGACGGTCCCGACCGGCCTTGGGAGCGCGTCGACGATGTCATCGCGCGCGTTCGCGTAGTAGGGGTCGCCGAGCACGCGGCCCGAGCTTAGCCGCCGCTTGGCACACTCCCCGCGATGCCACGGAGCGTCCTGGTCGTGACCGATGACCGCCTCGGGGAGACCCTCGGAGGCGCGGCGATCCGCGCGTACGAGATCGCGCGGTCGCTCCGCGACGTGGCCGACGTGACGCTTGCCGGGCCCGGCACCGAGCCGCCCGGACTGGCTCCGGCACGGCACGTGCCGTTCGAGCCTGGCGACCCCAGGGCGCTGCGGGGGCTCTTCCGCGAAGCCGACGTGGTGATCATGCGCCCGCCCAACCCCGTGGTGGCGAGCTGGCTGCGCGCGTCGAACGCCCGGATCGTCTACGACCTCTGCGATCCGCTCCCGCTCGACATCCTGGAGGCCCAGGCATCGTCCTCACGTGAGCGGCAGCTGCTCTGGCACACCGTGGCCCTGGACCACTTCCTAGCTGCGCTCCACACAGGCCACCACTTCATCTGCAGCGGCAGGCGCCAGCGCGACCTCTACGTCGGCGCGCTGCTCGCGTCGCGTCTGATCCATCCCGCCGCGTACAGCGCCGACCCGTCGTTCCGGGCGTTCCTCGAGCGCGTGCCGTTCGGCATCCCGTCGGAGCCACCGCAGCGGATCGCGGGCGCCGGGCCCAGGGCTCGCCACCCTGCGCTCGGCGGGGACGCCCAGATCATCCTGTGGAACGGCGGCATCTGGAACTGGCTCGACCCGTCAACGGCCGTCGCAGCGACCGTCAAGGCTGCCGAGCGCTCCCCGGGCGCGCGCCTGGTGTTCATGTTCGCGCAGGGCGGAGACGGGTCGGAGCGGCGCCAGGCGCGCGCTGCGCGCGACCTGGCGCGGGAGCTGGGGGCCCTCGACCGCCTCGTGTTCTTCAACCAGGATCCAATTCCGTACAGCGAGCGCGCGTCGTGGCTGATGGACGCCGACTGCATCGTCTCGACCCATATGGACCACCTCGAGGCGGGCTTCTCCTTCAGGACCCGGCTGCTCGACTGCTTCTGGGCGGGGGTGCCGGCCGTGTGCACCGCGGGCGACGAGCTCAGCGAGATGATCGAGGTGTGCGACGGTGGCGTGACCGTGCCCCATGGCGACGTGGACGCCGCGGCGGACGCCATCGTCGAGGTGCTCGGTCGGGGAGGGGACGCGTACCGCGAGCGGTTGCTGGCATCGGGCGCGGACCTCGTCTGGCCGAAGGCCGTGGAGCCTCTGCGCCGGATCGTGCAGCTCGCCGGACCGCCGCGCGCGCTCGGCGACCCCTGGGCGAGGCGGCTGTCGAGGCCGGTGGAACGGGCGCGCGCCGTTGCCACGCGCCTCGTGCGGCGCGTTCGCGGCTGATCAGCGGCGCGGGATCAGGGCGGTCAACTCGGACGGCACGAGCCGGAGCGCGAATGCGGCAGCGCTGAAGGCCGCAGCCGCGGCCACGGCGGCCACGGCGGCCGGCGCCACTGCCAGGACCGCGACCGCCGCGCCACCGCCGGCCGCCAGCGCGGCGGCGTAGCGGGCGAGATATCGGGCGTCGACCCCCACGCGGCCGTCGCCCACGTGCCGCACGGCCCGCAGGATCACCGCCGTCAGCGCCACGTCGGCCGCCAGTGCGGCCAGCGCTGCTCCCTCCGCGTCGAGCATCGCGATCAGCGGCACGCCGGTCACGAACAGCACGGCGAGGCCGATCAGCATGCAGCGAACCAGCGCGCGGCGATGCCCGTCTGCGATCAGGAACGCCGTCCACGAGTACACGAGGAAGATCGTCAGCGCGACCGGAGCCTGGAGGCGCAGCACCGAGGCCGCGGGCGCGAACTCCTCGCCTCCGAGGAGCACGACAATCGGCCGTGCCGCCACGACCACCGTAAGCGCCAGCAGCCCTCCGCCGAGGAGCGCAGTCCTGGTCGTGTGCGCCAGCACATAGCGCAGCCGAGCGCGATTGTCCCGGGCCGCCACCGTGGCCACCGGCAGGATCACGCCCACGACCAGCAGCGCGATGCCACCGAGCATCTCCATGATGCGAGCCGACGTGACGAACAACCCCGTCTCGTACTCGGAGGTGATCAGGGACGCGAGCACGATGAGGATGCGGATGTAGAACGCGGTGACGATCGACGCGAGCGCGACCGGCAGCGCGACGATGGCCAGCCGCCGCAGGTCGTCACGCGAGACCGACGGCCACGCCAGGTCAGAGCGGGCGACCAGCAAGGGCACGGCGAGCAGTGCGCCCACGCCCACCAGGATCTGGACGGCGAAGAACGGCGTCAGGGCCGCCCCGGCCGCCGCGAGCGCGACCACGCCGGCGACCAGGATGAGCTGTTTGAGGATCTCGCTGAGCGTCACGAGGCCGTTGCGCAGCTCCACGGCGAGCGGCAGGGTGAGCGTGGATTGCGCACCGATGAGCGCGGCGCCCCCGCCGGCGAGGGCGGTGCCGGCGATCATCGCCGATTCGTAGCCCGCCACGACGGCAAACGCGACGGCCGCCACCCCGGCGGCCGTGAGGAGCAGAAGGCGCGCGCCGAGGAGGGCTCCCAGCAGCCGCCGGCGCTCAGGGCCGCGCGGCAGCAGCGACAGTTCTCGGCTGCCTGTCATGTTGAGCCCGGCGTCCGCCAGCCCGCTCGCGATCGCCACGACCGCGATCACCGTCCCGTAGCGCCCGAAGTCGGCCACGCCGAGGTGCCGCAGGAGCACCACGGAGCTCACGACGCCGAGGAGGTTCACCACCCCGAAGCCGAGGGCACGCAGAGCGCCGCCGCGCACCACGCGGTCGGCGATGTCCGGGCCCGAGAGAACGTCTGCGCCGGCCTCGGGCGTCGCGCTCCGCATACCCTCCAAGCATGACGAATCCTCGCACGGCTGACGGCGAGTGGCCCGCCGGCGGCCTCGAGGCGGTGGGGGCCTGTCCGGTGTGCGGGTCCGCGCAGAGGTCGGTCCTGTACACCGATCTGCGCGACCGCGCCTTCCGCAGCGCGCCCGGGAGCTGGACGCTCGTGCGCTGCCGGGACTGTCGCTCCGCGTACCTGGATCCGCGCCCGACCGCCGACACGATCGAGCTGGCGTACAGGTCGTATTACACGCACGGAGCGGCCACGGCCGCGCCACCGGTGGGGCGGCTGCGCGAGGGGCTCGCCAACGACTACCGGCGGGCGCGTTGGGGATATCCCCAGGGGCCGGTCATCCCCGGCGGCCGCCTGATCCCGCGCGTCGCGCCGTCTCGGGGCGCGCTCGTGGACAGAGAGATCCGGCACCTGCCCGCAATCCCCGGAGGACGGCTGCTGGACGTGGGCTGTGGCAGCGGCGCATTCCTGGCCCAGATGGCGGCCCTCGGGTGGCGGACGGAGGGGATCGACCCGGATCCGGCGGCCGTGGCCGGTGCCCGCGAGGCAGGACTGAGCGTGACGCATGGGACGCTGGCGGACCTCGACCCCGACGAGCACGGCGGGTCGTTCGACGCGGTCACGCTCAGCCACGTGATCGAGCATCTGCACGATCCGGGTGAAAACCTGCGGCGCATCAGCCTTCTGCTGCGTCCCGGCGGCCTGCTCTGGATCGCCACGCCGAACCTCGAGGCTCTGGGCCTGCGGCGCTTCGGTCGCGACTGGCTCGGCCTCGACCCCCCGCGCCACCTCGTGCTCTTCACGCGAGCGTCCCTGGAACGGCTGCTCGGCGAAACGGGCTTCGAGCCGCTCCCGCCCCCTCCGGCCTCACCCCACGCACTTCAGATGTTCAGCCAGAGCGCGGCGATCGTGGAGGGGCGGCTTCCGGACGAGGGGCCCCGGGACGGCACGCGGAGGCTGCGGGCACTCGCCACGGTGGCCAACGCCGTCTCCCTCCGCGATGCCCGCCACGCGGAGGAGCTGCTGATGATCGCGCGCCGCTCGAGCGCCTGACGGATCAGCGGCCGGCCACGAGCCACACGTTCCGCCGCACGAACGGCAGCCAGGCGAGTGCCGCCAGTAGGCGCGGCCGCCGGTTGCGCTTGGTCCAGCCCGAGACGATCCCGGTGCCGGGCATCACGGACTCGTAGCCGAGCTGCTCCACCCGCAGGCCCTGGTCCTCGAAGAGCTTGCGGAAGCTCTTGCGGGTGAAGGGGCGGCGGTGGGTGTAGTCGTCCCAGACCCAACGCTGGGCGTCCGGCGAGGAGGCGAACACCCTGCCGCCGGAGCGCAATACCCGCCGCACTTCGCGCACCAGCGCGACCGGGTCCGCGGCGTGCTCGAGCACGTCCTTCAGCACCACGCCCTCGAAGCTGGCGTCCTCGAAGGGAAGCGGCTCGTCGCTATCTACGAGCAGGGCCTGGCGCCCGCGAGAGCGCGCCGCCTCCACGGCCTCCGGCGAGACGTCGATGCCGGTGTAGTCGTTGAAGTGGTCCCCTAGCCATGCCCCGCCGCAGCCGACGTCGAGAAGGCGTGCGTCGTGGGGGAAATGGCGGGTCACATCGCGCCAGTAGCCCGGCTCGGCGTGCCAGTCCACGTAGCCCATGCGGCCGCGGACCGTAGCATCGTGCCCTTGACGCACGCCGTTCTCAATGCGCTGTTTCTGGACCCAGGCCGCTCCGGTGGGCCGGAGACGTACCTGCGCAGCCTCGCGCCCGCGCTCCTCGAGGCCCGTCCGGGCACCCGTCTGACCGTGGCCACCACTCGCTCGGGCGCCCACGCGCTCAGGGCCGACGGCTGGGATGCCTGGGCGGAGATCAGGGCGCTCCCCTGCGAGGACGGCCAGCGCGGCCGCCGCCAGCTCTGCGAGCAGCTGCTGCTGCCCGCGCTGGCGCGCAGGGTGCGGGCCGACCTGATCCATTCGCTGGCGAGCGTCGGGCCGATCCGCACGCCCGGGACTCGGCATGTGATGACCCTCCACGACGTGACCTTCTTCAAGGAGAACACGTTCAGCGGGTTGACCACGGTCGGCATGCGGCAGGTGATGGCGCGTGCGTCACGCCATGCGGACGCACTGATCGCCGGGACCGCCGCGGCGCGCGACGAGATCGTCGCCGAGCTCGACCTCGACGCCTCCCGGTTCAGCGTGGTGCACCACGGCGCCGCTCCGCCGGCGCGCCCGGCCGCCAGGCCCGAAGGCGAGCTGCGCGAGCGGCTCGGGATCGGCGATCGCCGCGTGGTCCTCTGCGTGGCCGCGAAACGGCCACACAAGAACCAGGGGCTGCTCGTGCGCGCGGCCGCACACCTGCCGGGCCAGGTGGCGATCGTGCTCGCGGGGCACCCGGAGCCCTACGACGCCGAGCTGCGTGCGCTCGCCGCGGAGTTGAACATCGAAGGGTCGGTTGTATTCGCGGACTATGTGCCAGATCCCGACCTGGAGGCGCTCTGGGGGATGGCGGGCTGCGCTGCGTTCCCGACTCGCGCCGAGGGCTTCGGGATGCCCGTGCTCGAGGCGCTGGCGCGCGGCGTGCCTGTGGCCTGCTCGGATCTGCCCGTGCTGCGTGAGGTGGCCGGCGAGCTTCCGCAGTTCTTCGACCCCGACGATCCTGAGGGGGCGGCTCGCGCGATTGAGGCGGCGCTCGCCGCGCCGCGCCCGCTGCCAGGGGCCCGCGAGCGGGCCGCCGACTTCACCTGGGAGGCCGCGGCGGCCGGCACCTGGGAGGCTTACGACCGCGCGCTCGGCGCCTGATGCTGCACGTGGGCCTGAACCTCCTCTTCCTGATCCCCGGGGAGACGGGCGGGATGGAGACCGCCGCGCGGGAGACGATCCCGCACCTCGCCGCGATCGACGACGTGCGGGTGACGCTGTTCGTGAACCGCGAGGCGGCGGGCTCCTTCAGCGGCGGCGCCGAGGAGGTGGTGGTGCCGGTCGACGCGACCAGCCGGGTCCAGTGGGTGCGTGGCGAGCAGCAGCACCTTCCGCGGCTGGCGGCCCGCCATGGCTGCGACGTCGTGCACTCGATGGGCTCGACCGCCCCACTCCACGGCTCGTTCAAGCGAATCACGACGATCCACGACCTCAACTATCGCATCGTCCCCGAGAGCCACTTCGGCCTGCGTGCCCTGGGAATGCGCGTGCTGGTGCCGGCGGCGGCCCGCCGCTCGGATCGCATCATCGTCGACGCGATCTCCACCAGGGACGACCTGAGCCAGCACCTGAGGATCGACCCCGGCGCGGTCGACGTGATCCCGCTGGGGGTGTCCCCGCCGGCCGGCGAGCCCGCGCCTGAAGCCGAGCTGCGGGCCGCGCTCGACCTGGGCGGCGGTCCCGTGGTCCTCTGCCCGGGCGCCAAGCGGCCGCACAAGAACGCACACGGTGTGATCGAAGCGCTCGGGCTGATGGACGATCCGCCCACGCTCGTGGTCACCGGGTACAGCTCTCCGTACGAGCAGCGCCTGCGCGAGCTGGCCGACGCGCGCGGAGTTCGCCTGCGGATG
>Ga0126306_10000194_pt1 | contig 24122 bp, 21 predicted proteins | sample Plot27_FD_92592 | JGI IMG/M metagenome (GOLD analysis project Ga0126306, IMG submission 92592) | Serpentine soil microbial communities from UC McLaughlin Reserve, CA, USA - Plot27 | ecosystem: Environmental > Terrestrial > Soil > Grasslands | place: USA: UC McLaughlin Reserve, Lake County... | reverse complement strand
CGTTCGGGCTCTCGCCGACGATGAAGCGATGCGCCATGTGCTTGACGCCGGCGGCCGCCGCGGCACCGAGCGCCGTGCGGCCGGCGCGCGTGTTGCCCATCCGCATCGCCACGGCGACGGGCGGTGGCGGTGTCTCGACCTCGCCGAGGAAGCCGGTGAGGTGGCGCGCGAGGTCGTCGAGCGAGCGGCACGCGGGCACGACGTCGACGAAGCGGAACAGCGCCGCCTTGAGCTCGGCGTCCTGGGACGCGAGCTCCATCGCCTTCTCGTCGGCGGCACGGAACGGGTTGCGGGTGGCGGCGGGCAGCGCGTCCCACAGGCGGCGCCCGACGTCGAACAGCTCCGATTCGAGCCGAGCCTGCTCGGCGGGGAGGCTGCTCTCGGTCACGCCATGTAGCTTGCCACGCTCAGCCGGACGCCGAGCGATCGGTGCGACTTACGCCGGATCCGGCTGCGCCGGGCACTACGCTAAGCGCGTGCGCGAGTCCGGACTGCTCAGCGTCGTCGCGCCGATGCACGACGAGGAGGACACGGCCGGCGCCTTCCACGCGCGGACCGTCGCAGCGCTCGACGGGATCGAGTTCGAGCTGATCGTCGTCGACGACGGCTCGCGCGACGGCACAGGGGAGGTGTTGCGCGCGCTCGCCGCGGCCGACGAGCGGGTCAAGCTGATCTCGCTCTCGCGCAACTTCGGCCACCAGGCAGCGATCAGCGCCGGGCTGGAGCACGCGCGCGGCGACGTCGTCGTGATGATCGACGGCGACCTGCAGGACCCGCCGGAGCTGATCCCCGAGATGCTCGCCGCATGGCGGCGCGGCGCCGATGTCGTCTACGCCGTGCGCGAGTCGCGCGAGGGCGAGACGCGCTTCAAGCTGGCGACCTCGCGCTGGTTCTACCGCCTGTTCGCCAAGCTCGCGCGGATCGAGCTGGCTCACGACTCGGGCGACTACCGCCTGATGGACCGCGCGCCGCTGGACGCGCTGCTGTCGATGCCCGAGCGCAACCGCTTCCTGCGCGGGATGACCGTCTGGGTGGGCTTCACGCAGACCGCGGTGAGCTATCGGCGTGCGGCGCGCGCGGGCGGGCGGACCAAGTACACGCCGGCGCGGATGCTGCGCTTCGCCTTCGACGCGATCACGAGCTTCTCGCATGCGCCGCTGCAGGCGGCGACTCTGCTGGGCTTCGTGTTCTCCTTCCTCGCCTTCCTCGCGATCCCGCTGACCGTCGTCGCGCGCTACGCGGACCTCTACACGCGCGGCGTGCCCACGACGATCGTGATCATCCTGCTGCTCGGCGGGATCCAGTTGATCACGGTGGGGATCATCGGCGAGTACGTCGGGCGGATCTACGACGAGGTCAAGCACCGGCCGCTCTATGTCGTGCGCGAGCGCGTGAACGTGGAGGCGCCCGACCGTTCGGAGCGCGCCGGCACGACGTGAGGGTCGCGGTCCTCGGCGCCGGGGTCTGCGGCCTCGTCGCGGCGCACCGGCTCGCGCGCGCCGGCCACGCGGTCGAGGTCTACGAGCGCTGGCCCGGGCTCGGCGGGCAGGCGGCGACGCTCGACGTCGGCGACGGCCACCGGCTCGAGCGCTACTACCACCACCTGTTCACTTCGGATCGCCACATCGCCGAGCTGTTCGCGGAGCTCGGGATGCCCGACGCGATCGAGTGGCGCCCGTCGAGCGTCGCGTTCTTCGCCCGCGGGGAGCTGCACCCGTTCGTGACCCCGCTCGACCTGCTGCGCTTCCGGGCGCTGTCGCCGCTCGCGCGGGTTCGCATGGCCGCGGCCGTTCTGGCGCTCCAGCGCTTCGCGGGAGATCCCGCGCCGTACGCGCGCGTGACGGCGCGCGACTGGATCGAGCGGCGGATGGGGCGGCAGGCGTGGGAGGAGGTCTGGGGCCCGCTGCTGCGGGGCAAGTTCGGCGAGCGCGCGGACCGGATCGCGATGGTGTGGCTGTGGAGCAAGCTCCGCCTGCGCCGCTCCGTGAAGGGGGAGGGCGTACGCCAGGAGCGGCTCGGCTACCCGCGCGAGTCGTGGGAGCCGCTGTTCGGCGCGCTCGCGCGATCCGTCGTCGACGGCGGCGGTCGCGTGCTGACCGACCGCCCGGCCGCGCGCGTCGCCCGCGCCGGATCGGGGTTCACCGTGCAGGCCGGACCGCCCGGCTCGTTCCGCCGCGGGCACGATCCGCGCGAGTTCGATGCGGGCCCGGGCGAGCAGTACGACCGCGTGCTGGCGACGGTGCCGAACGACGTCTTCGAGCGTCTGCTCGATCCCGCGCTCGCTTCCGAGGTGGGGGAGGAGTACCTCCGGCGCACGCGCGCGATCGAGTACTTCGCTGCGCTGTGCCTGCTGCTGGAGCTCGACCGCCGCTTCAGCCCGTACTACTGGACCAACGTGGCCGACCGAGCGCTGCCGTTCGTCGGGCTGATCGAGCACACCAACTTCGTCGAGCCCGAGCGCTACGGCGGCCGCCGCTTCCTCTACGTGGCCAACTACCTGCCGCACGGCCACGAGCTGCTCGGGCTCGACGCCGGCGCGCTGCTCGGGCGCTACGAGGCCGGGCTGAGGGCGGTCAACCCGGCGTTCTCGACCGACTGGGTGCTGCGCTCGTGGCTGCACGTCGAACCCGCGGCACAGCCGATCGTGACCGTCGGCTACGGCGAGCGGATCCCGCCGCTGCGTACGCCGGCCGCGGGGCTGGTGCTGGCGAACACGACGCAGGTCTATCCGGAGGACCGCGGCACGAACTACGCGGTCCGCCTGGGGGAAGCGGCGGCCGCCGCAGTCCCGGTCTGTCTCGATGCCCACGGCCGAAACGCCGAGTAGGCTCGCCCCATGCGGATCGCGATCGCCGCCGACGAGCGTACCGGCGTCGCCGACGCCGTCGTGGAGGAGGTCCGCCGCCGCGGGCACGAGCCGCTGCTGCACGGCGCGCTGACCGACGCCGAGCGCGACGACTGGGCCTGGGCCTCGGAGGCCGCGGCGCGCGACGTCGCCGACGGCCGCGCCGAGCAGGGCATCGTCTGCTGCTGGACGGGCACCGGCGCGTCGATCGCGGCCAACAAGGTCCCCCGCATCCGCGCCGCCCTCTGCGGCGACGCAGCGACGGCGGACGGGGCGCGGCGGTGGAACGACGCCAACGTGCTCGCGCTCTCGCTCCGCGCCACCTCCGCCGCCGTGCTGCAGGAGATCCTCGACGCCTGGTTCGCCGGTGCTCCCTCGCACGAGCAGGACGACCGCGCGAACGTCGCGCACCTCGACGAGATCTCCGGATGACGAAGCTCGTCGCCGCCGCGGCGATCAGCGCGCCGGCGCGTCAACTCCGGATCAGGATGAGCACCTCGTCGCGCTTTGCCTCCATGTGCTCGCGCGAGACGAGGCTCTCCAGGCACAGGCGCAGCAGCGGCTCGGTGTTGGAGGGCCGCACGTTGAAGTGCCAGTCCTCGTAATCGATCGAGATGCCGTCGAGATCGCCGATCTCCGCGTCGGAATAGCGCGCGCGGATCTCCTCGATCTTGCGTTGCTGGTCCTCGACCTCGGAGTTGATCTCGCCCGAGATGAAGTAGCGCGAGCGGTACGGCTCGAGCAGCTCGGCGAGCGTCTTGCCCGACTTGCCGAGCAGCTCGAGGATCAGCAGCGCGGGCAGTGTCCCGGAGTCGGCGTTGTAGAAGTCCGCGAAGTAGTAGTGGCCCGAGACCTCGCCGCCGAACGCGCCGCCCTCCGCGCGCATGCGGCTCTTGAAGAACGCGTGCCCGACGCGGTTCACCAGCGCGGTGCCGCCCGCGGCCTCGACCGTGTCGGCGACCGCGCGCGACGCGCGCACGTCGAAGAGGATGTCCGCGCCCGGGTGCGCCTCGAGCACCGACCGCGCAAGCAGCGCGGTGAGGAAGTCGCCGTCGACGAACTCGCCGTCGCCGTCGATGAAGAAGCAGCGGTCGGCGTCGCCGTCCCACGCGATCCCGAGGTCGGCGCGCTCGCCGAGCACCTTCTCGATCACGAAGCGGCGGTTCTCCGGCAGGAGCGGGTTGGGCTCGTGGTCGGGGAACTCGCCGTCGGGCGCCCAGTACGTCGGGATCAGCTCGAGGCCGTCGAGCCGCTCGAGGATCGGGCCGACCATGGGGCCCGCCATGCCGTTGCCGCCGTCGAGCACCACCGTCAGCGGCCGGATCGCGGACGGATCGATGAAGGAGAGCGCGCGGTCGGCGAACGCGCCGTAGAGGTCGACCTCCTCGACGCTCCCCGGCGCGCCGGCGGGCTCGCCGAGTCCTTCGGCCAGCAGCGCGCGGATGTCGCCGATCCCCGCGTCGCCCGAGAGCGCGAGCGCGCCCTCGCGCACGAGCTTGGCCCCCGTGTAGGCCTTCGGGTTGTGTGAGGCCGTGCACATCAGGCCGCCGTCGAGCTCGCTCGAGCCGACGAGGAAATAGAGCATCTCGGTCCCCACCATCCCGGCGTCCACGACGTGCGCGCCCTCGGCCACCATCCCGTCGCGGTAGCGCGCGGCGAGCTCCGGCGCGGTCAGGCGCATGTCGCGCCCGAGCCCGATCCGCAGCCCGCCCACCGGCTTGCCGCGCAGCGCGGCGAGCACGCGCGCGAACGCGCGCCCGACCCGCTCGGCGACGTCGCCGTCGATCTGCTCCCCGTACAGGCCGCGGATGTCGTAGGCCTTGAAGATCTCCTGTGGAACGGTGGTCGCCATGGCGGTCGAGGATAGGCTCCCGGCCTCGATGCGGCGCCTCTGCGTCTTCACCGGCTCGAGCCCCGGCGCGCACCCCGGCTACGTGCTGGCGGCGGAGGAGCTGGCCCGCGCGCTCGCCGCGCAGGGTGTGGGGCTCGTCTACGGCGGCGCCGGCGTGGGGCTGATGGGCGCGCTCGCCGACGCGATGGTCGACGCGGGGGGAGAGGCGGTCGGAGTGATCCCACAGGCGCTGGTCGATCGCGAGATCGCCCATCCCGGGCTGTCGGAGCTGCACGTGGTCTCCTCGATGCACGAGCGCAAGGCGCTGATGGCCGAGCTCGCCGACGGCTTCGTCGCGCTGCCGGGCGGGGTGGGGACGCTCGAGGAGCTGTTCGAGGCGTACAGGTGGACGCAGCTGGGACTGCAGTCCAAGCCGCTTGGCCTGCTCGACGTCCGCGGCTACTACGCGAAGCTCGTCGCGTTCCTCGACCACACCGTGGCCGAGCGCTTCGTGACCGTCGAGCACCGCGAGATGCTGGTCGTCGAGCAGCGCGCCGAGGCGCTGCTCGAGGCATTCAGGCGCTGGCGGCCGCCGGCGCGGTTGAAGTGGATCGAGCGCTCGCAGACATGACCCTGCGATGCTCGGTGCCATGACGTCGACCACCCTGCACACGTTGCGTGTCTTCGTCGGCTCCGACGGAGCGGGCGGCAACCCGCTCGGCGTCGTGCTCGACGGCCCCGCCGTGCCCCCGGCCGAGCGGCAGGCCGTCGCTGCGGAGCTGGGCTTCTCCGAGACCGTGTTCGTCGACGATCGCACCAGCGGCGAGCTGCGGATCCACACGCCGACGGTCGAGCTGCCGCTCGCCGGCCATCCGCTCGTCGGCACCGCCTGGCTGCTCGGTCACGCCGGCACCCTGGTCGAGACGCTGCGACCGCCAGCCGGCGAGGTCCCGACGTGGAGCGAGGGCGCGCTCACGTGGATCCGCGGTCGGCCGGAGTGGGGGCCGCTCTACGACAAGCCGCAGCTCGATTCCCCCGCAGGCGTCGACGCGTTCGAGGTCCCGGGCGGCGACGCGATGGTCGCGGTGTGGGCCTGGGAGGATGAGGCCGTCGGGCGCCTGCGCGCGCGCGTGTTCCCGAACGGCATCGGGATCGCCGAGGACGAGGCGACCGGCGCCGCCGCACTGCAGTTCGGCGCGCTGCTCGGGCGCGACATCGTGATCCACCAGGGCAAGGGGTCCGAGCTGCACGTGCGCCCGCGCGAGGACGGGACCGTGGCGGTCGGCGGGCGCGTGGAGCTGGTCGCGGCGCGGACGTACACGCCGGCGGGATGAGCCACGCCGGCTTCGACACGGCCGTCGTCCTGTGCGGCGGCCGCGGCACCCGTCTGCAGGAGCACACGCCGGCGATCCCCAAGCCGCTCGTCGAGATCGGCGGGCTGCCGATCGTCTGGCACGTCGTCTCGATCTTCGCCGCCCAGGGGGTCGAGCGCGTGCTGCTGCTGACGGGCTACAGGTCCGACCTGGTCGCAGCGTTCGCGGGGTCGGCGGACTGGCCGGCGGGCGTGCGGGTCGAGTGCGTCGACACCGGGCCCGACACGCCGACCGGCGGCCGCATCCACGCGATCTTCGGCCGGCTCGACGACGCGCCGTTCTACGTCACCTACGGTGACGGGGTGGCCGACATAGACCTCGGCGCGCTGGCGTCGAAGCACGCCGCTGCCGGCGCGGTCGCGACGATGACGGTCGTGCGTCCCGAGCTGCCGTTCGGCGTCGCCGTGCTCGACGGGGCCGGGCGCGTCACCGGCTTCCGCGAGAAGCCGCGCGCAGAGCACTGGGTCAACGGCGGCTTCTTCGCCTGCGACCCGCGCTTCGCCGATTACCTCGCTCCCGACGTCACGCTCGAGCGCGAGCCGCTCGAGCGGCTCGCCGCCGACGGTGGGCTGCACGCGTACCACCATGACGGCTTCTGGGCATGCCTGGACACCTACAAGGACGCCGTCCGGCTCAACGACCTCTGGGCGTCCCGCGAGGCGCCCTGGCGGGCGGCCTAGACTTTTCGCCATGGCGGGTCATTCCAAGTGGGCCGGGATCAAGCACAAGAAGGCGATCGTGGACGCTCGCCGCGGCAAGCTCTTCACCAAGCTCGCGCGCGCCATCACCGTGGCGGCCAAGGAGGGCGGCGGCGACGTCGACGGCAACCCGGCGCTGGGTCTGGCCGTCCAGAAGGCCAGGGACGCGTCCATGCCGAAGGACAACATCGAGCGCGCGATCGCCAAGGGAACCGGCGGGACGGGCGACGCCGACGCGCTCGAGGCGGTCACGTACGAGGGCTACGGTCCCGGCGGCATCGCGATCCTGGTCGAGGCGACGACCGACAACCGCAACCGCACCGGCTCGGATGTGCGTCACACCTTCTCCAAGCACGGAGGCAACCTGGGCGAGCCGGGCTCGGTCGCCTACCTGTTCGACAAGAAGGGCGTCGTCGTGGTCGACGGCGACCGCTATTCGGAGGATGACCTGATGGTCGCGATCGACGCCGGCGCGGAGGACATCGGCACCGACGACGACGTCTTCGAGATCACCTGCGAGCCGTCCGACCTCAGGGCCGTACGGGCCGCGCTCGACGCGGCCGAGGTCGAGGTCGAGAGCGCCGAGGTGGCCCAGGTGCCCAAGACGCGCGTCGAGCTCGACGAGGACGGCGCGACCCGGCTGATGCGCCTGATCGACGCCCTCGACGACCTCGACGACGTCGATGCGGTGCACGCTAACTTCGACGTCGACGCCGAGGTGCTCGAGCGCGTCGCCGGCTAGGCGAGGCCGCGGGCAGGCCACCGCCGGCGACGGCCGCGCCGCGACGCCGTCCGCCTCCGCCGCGCCAGGAAGCGCCGCCCCGGGTCGCCACTCCCGGAGCCGGGCGCGGGGAAGGCGTCCGGGCCGGGGCGCAGAATCCTGAACGCATGGTCGTCCTCGGCATCGATCCCGGCACCGCGAACACGGGCTACGGCGTCGTGGCGCGCCACGCCGGGCGCCTGGTGGCGCTCGACGGCGGGACGATCCAGACCGCCGCCGGGCTCGATCCCGGCGAACGGCTGGCGATCATCCACGCGCGCGTGGGGGAGCTGCTCGACGCCTACCGGCCTGAGGCGCTGGCGGTCGAGGACCTCTACTTCGGCGCGAACGCGCGCTCGGCCTTCGCCGTGGGGCAGGCGCGCGGGGTGGTGATCCTGGCCGCGGGCCAGCGCGGGCTGGCGTGCTCGTCATACACGCCGCAGCAGGTGAAGGCCGCCGTCTGCGGCTCTGGGCGGGCGGCGAAGGCGCAGGTGCAGCGGATGGTGCAGCGCCTGCTCGCGCTCGGCGACCTGCCCGCCCCGGACCACGCGGCCGACGCGCTTGCCGTCGCGATCTGCCACGCGAACGGCGCGGCGCTGCGCGCCGCGGTGCGGAGCGCGGCATGATCGCACTGCTGTCCGGCGAGGTCGCCGTACGGCGCACCGACCATGTGGTCGTCTCGTGCGGCGGCGTCGGCTACCGGCTCGCGGTCTCGGCCGAGACGCTGCGCCACACGCCGGCGATCGGCAAGCACGCGACGCTGCACACGCACCTGATCGTGCGCGACGACGCGCTGCAGCTCTACGGCTTCTCCTCCGAGGCCGAGCGCGATCTCTTCCTGCTGCTGATCGGCGTCCAGTCGGTCGGTCCGAAGATGGCGCTCGCGGTGCTCTCCGGCGGCACGCCGCGCGAGCTGCTCGCCGCCGTCGCGGCCGGCGACACGGCGCGGCTGCAGGCCGTGCCGGGGGTCGGCAAGCGCACGGCCGAGCGGATCGTCGTCGAGCTGCGCGAGAAGGTCGGCGCGGGGCCGTCCGACGACCCGATCAAGATCGCGCGCGGGAACGACCCGCGGCTGCTCGCGCGCGAAGGGCTGGTCGGGCTCGGGTTCTCACCCCAGGAGGCGGAGGAGCTGCTCGACGGCGCGCCCGGCGATACGCCCGAGGACCTGATCGCGCACGCGTTGAAGGGCACGCGCGGCTGATGATCCGCACGCCCGGCATCGACCGCGTCCAGACCCCGCACGAGCGTTCTGACGACGAGCTCGACGCGACGCTGCGCCCGCAGCGGCTCGAGGAGTTCGTCGGCCAGGAGGAGCTCAAGGAGCAGCTCGGCGTCTCGATCGCGGCGGCCGCCGCGCGCGGCGACGCGCTCGACCACGTGCTGCTCTCCGGCCCGCCGGGCCTGGGCAAGACAAGCCTCGCGCGGATCGTCGCCGAGGAGCTCGGCGTGCCGTTCATCCCGACCGCCGGCCCGACGCTCGAGCGCAAGGCCGACATCGCCACCTACCTCAACGACCTCGAGGACCGCGCGATCTTCTTCGTCGACGAGATCCACCGGCTGCCGCGTGCGGTCGAGGAGACGTTCTATCCCGCGATGGAGGACCGCCAGCTGCCGATCACGCTCGGCGTCGGCCCGGGAGCCCGTGTGATCACGCTCGAGCTGCCGCGGTTCACGCTGATCGGGGCGACGACGCGCGCCGGGCTGCTGACCTCCCCGCTGCGCGACCGCTTCGGGATCCAGCACCGGCTCGACCACTACGCGCCGGGCGATCTGGCCCGCATCGTGGTGCGCAGCGCCGGCGTGCTCGGCGTCGCGATCGACGCCGCCGGGGCGCGCGCGATCGCCGACCGCGCGCGCGGCACGCCGCGTGTCGCGAACCGGCTGCTCAAGCGCGTGCGCGACTACGCCGAGGTGCGCTCAGACGGCGCGATCGACGCGACGGTGGCCGGCGCGGCGCTCGACATGATGGGCGTCGACCGGATCGGCCTCGACCGCACCGACCGCGAGATCCTCGCGATCGTGTGCGAGCGCTTCTCCGGCGGCCCGGTCGGCCTGTCGACGCTCGCCGTCGCCGTGCAGGAGGAGCCCGACACGATCGAGGACGTCTATGAGCCCTATCTGCTGCAACGCGGATTCCTCCAGCGCACCCCGCGCGGGCGCTGCGCGACGGTCCACGCCTACCGCCACCTGGGGCTCGAGCCGCCGGGGGTGGACGACGCTCTGTTCTGACGCTTGCGTGGCGCTCAGCCAAACGTGAAGGCAAACGCCGCCACGCCGCGCTCGAACTCCAAAGTCACCACGCGCCGCTCCACGCGGCCGAAGTCCACGAGCCGGTAGAGCCGCCCCGCGCCGACCCGCACGACGCCATCGTGGACGTCCGCTCCGGCGAGGCGGTCGGGGATCGGACGCCCGTCGAGCAGCACGCGCACCCGCCCTGGCGGCCCCATCACGAGGAACACGCGGCGCGCCCCGACATGCGCGTCGATGCGCGCCCCGCGTCCGGCCACCGCCCGCTGGCGATCGACCCTCCAGCGGCCGCGCAGCGCGAACCTGTCCTGCTCCGGATCCGGGACCCCGGTGCCGTAGCGGCGCGTGCCGGGCACCGGCAGCTCGGCGAACCCCCGCGCGCGCACCCAGCCGAGGTACGTCTCCGGCGTCGTGACGCCGTGCTCGGCCTGCTCCGCCGTGACGGCGACGGCGTCGCCCGCGTCGGGCTGGCGTCCCGCGCCGGCGAGCAGGGCGCGGATTGCGCGCTCGGTCTGCTCGTAGTCGCCCTCGCCGAAGTGCGAGTAGCGGACGTGTCCGCGCGCGTCGATCAGGTACTTCGCCGGCCAGTACGTGTTGCCCCACGCGTTCCACGTGCCGTAGTCGTTGTCAAGCGCGACCGGGTAGCGCAGCCGGCTCGCTGCGACGGCGTCGCGCACGTTCGACTCGCGCCGCTCGAATGCGAACTCCGGCGTGTGCACGCCGACGATCGTCAGCCCGGCCGCGCGGTAGCGGTCGTCCCAAGCGCGCAGGTGCGAGAGCGTGCGCAGGCAGTTGATGCACGTGTAGGTCCAGAAGTCGACCAGCACGACGCGGCCGCGCAGCGCGCGCAGGCTCGGCTCCTGCCCGGCCGGCGTGTTAAGCCAGCTCGCGATGTCCCTGAACTCGGGCGCCCTGCCGACGTCCTGGAGCCGCGAACCGCTCTGCACGGCGCGCACCCCGGCATCGCCGCCGCGCAGCCGCGCGAGCGAACGCTGCACCGCTGCGGTTTCCTCCAGCTCGCCCGACGGGTTCACGAGCACGGCGGGGAGATCGTCGGCGATCGCCGCCTGGAAGTCGCGGTCGGCGCCTCCCGTGAGCCCGACGGCGACGAGCACCATCAGCACGCCGAAGCCCTGCTGGAGGCGCCCTGTGTGTGGCACGATCCTGCGCGTGAGCGAGCGCCCGAGCGTCATCACGGCCAGCAGCGCGGTGGCCGCCCCGGCGCCGTAGGCGAAGCCGAGCGCAAGCCGCTCGGCGGAAACCGCGGCGTCGAGCGCGACGACCGCCGCGAGGATGGGCCCGGCGCATGGGGCGTATACGAGCCCGAGCGACGCGCCGAGCACCAGCCCCGACCCGAAGCCGTCGCCGCGCCCGGCCGCCGCACCGCGCCGGCCGATCCCGCTCAGCCGGCCTTCGAGCGCCGCGCCGAGCCGCGGCACGACGAGCGCGACGCCGAACCCGACCAGCACTGCGATCGCCACGCCGCGGGCGAAGTCCCCGGGCAGGCCGAGCGTGTCCAGCGCCCGCGTCAGCAGGACCGCGGCCAGCGCGAAAGTCGCGGCGATTCCGACCGCGACGCCGAGCGGCCGCCGCCGCCCGCCGGTCGAGCCCGCCGCCAGCGCCACGGGCAGCACCGGCAGCACGCACGGCGACAGCGCCGTGGCGGCGCCCGCGAGCAAGGCGAACACGGTCGTGAGAAGTGCGTCCACGCCGATGTAGTCAAGCGCGGTGCCGTGAACTGCCGATTACACGCGCACCGGCGGCTCAGCGACCCTTTAGGCTGCCGATTACCCTTATCCGACGCATGGCGCATCTGTTCATCTGCCCCAACTGCGGCCAGCGGAGTACCGCGACCGATCGGACCGCCGGCTTCCGCAACCTGCCGAAGGGCTGCTCGAAGTGCGGCTTCGGCTTCCTGTTCGAGCTGCTCGACGACTACTACCCCGCTCCGAACGCCGCGTTCTTCGTGTGCGACCAGCAGGGCCGGGTGATCGGTTGCGGCCGCGGATCGCGCGAGCTCACGGGCCTGTCGGACGAGAAGGTGATCGGCCGGCCCGTGCAGGATGTGCTCGGCCTGAACTTCCCGGGCGGTGAGGACCACGTGGGCGTCGTGCTCGAGTGGGGCGTGCGGCAATTGGGGAAGGACGTCACGGTCCACGCGGAGGGCGATCTTCCCGCGAAGGCCGTCGCGGACCTGTTTCCGGCCTACGATGACGACGGCGGCCTGCTGCTCGTGCTCACGCCCTCGAAGTAGGCTGTTGCTCGCTTCTCGATGTCCGATCGCCGCCGCAACCTCTTCGTCCTGCTCGCCGTCCTGGGACTGATCGCCGCCTCGTTGGCGGTGATCACCACCAAGGAGACGAAGCTCGGGCTCGATCTGCAGGGCGGCGTGCAGCTCATCTACGAGGGCAAGCCGACGAAGCAGCAGCCGACGGTGACGGCGGAAGGCCTCGACCGCGCGCTGGACATCATGCGCGACCGCGTCGACGCCCTGGGCGTCGCCGAGCCGGAGCTCCAGCGCTCCGGGGCGAACCAGATCGACGTCAGCCTCCCGGGCGTCGAGGACGCCGAGGACGCCGAGCGCCAGGTCGGCACGACGGCCCAGATGTACTTCTACGACTGGGAACCGAACATCCTCGACGAGGACTGCAGGACCAACCCGGAGTCGGTCAACGGCGGGCAGCAGCCGATCAGCGGGCTCTATAACGCGGTCAAGCGCGCCTCGAAGTGCCCGCCCGAGGTCGACCGCAACAACACCGCCGACGGCGCGCTCTTCTACGCCTTCGACAAGAAGTCGCACGCGCCGCTCAACAACGGCCTCCCGGAGGAGAACAGGAAAGACCTGCGCGATGACCTCACCGACGAGGGCAAGGCCGAGCAGGCCGAGATCCTCGAGGTGCCCGAGGGCATCCTCGTCGTGCGCGACCAGGACCGGCGCGAGCCCGAGCAGCAGCGCGGCGAGGTCGACAACTGGTGGGTCATCAAGGACAACCCGGTCCTCGGCGGCGCCGACATCAAGAACCCGGAGCAGAACTTCGAGAACGGCACCGGCGGAGCGCCCATCGTCACGATGGAGTTCTCCGACAAGGGCCGCGAGGCGTTCGCGAACACCACGCGCGAGATCGCGCAGCGCGGCGCCGACAACGCCACGATCAACGGCGGCCTGCAGGACCCGATCGGCGCCTCGCACCACTTCGCGATCCGGCTCGACAACCAGCTGATCTCGACGCCGTACATCAACTTCCGCGAGAACCCGGACGGGATCGACGGCTCCCAGGGCGCCCAGATCTCCGGCGGCTTCACGATCCAGACCGCGCAGGATCTGGCGCGCCTGCTCAAGATCGGCGCGCTGCCGCTGCGGCTCGAGCTGATCTCGCGCTCGCAGGTGTCGGCGACGCTGGGCCAGCAGGCGCTCGACCAGGGCCTCGTCGCGGGCCTCGCCGGATTCGCGATCGTGGCGATCTTCCTGCTCACGTTCTACCGGGTCATGGGCGTCATCGCCGTCGGCGCGCTCTGCATCTACGCGATCTACCTGTACGCGCTGATCAAGCTCATCCCGATCACGCTCACGCTCCCGGGCATCGCCGGCCTGATCCTGACGATCGGCGTCGCGGCCGATGCGAACATCGTCATCTTCGAGCGCGTCAAGGAGGAGATACGCCACGGCCGATCGATCTCGGCCGGCATCGCGCAGGGCTACAAGAAGGGCTTCGCGACGATCGTCGACGCCAACATCGTCACGCTGCTCGTCGCGTTCATCCTCTTCATCCTCGCCACGGCGGGTGTGAAGGGCTTCGCGTTCGTGCTCGGCATCGGCACGATGGTGTCGCTGTTCACCGCCGTGCTCGCCACGCAGGCGATCCTGCTGTCGATGCGCGGGACGCGCCTGCTCAGGCGCCCGTCGGCGCTCGGCGCCGGCAAGAAGCGCAAGCCGATCACGTTCGACTTCATGGGCGCGTCGCGGTGGTTCTTCTCGATGTCGGGCATGATCCTGCTCGTCTGCACGCTCGCCATCGGCGCCAACGGGCTGAACTTCGGCATCGACTTCGAGTCGGGCACGCGCATCACCGCAGCGCTGGAGAGGGCGGCAAGCGTCGAGCAGGTGCGCGACGCGATCTCGCCGGCCGGATTCGGCGACGCGAAGATCCAGACGATCCAGAACGAGGAGCTCGGCCCGAACGTCGTGCAGATATCCGACGAGGTGTCGGGGCGGACGCCGCAGGTGACCGATGCGCTGAGCGATACGTTCGGGGTCCGCGGCGAGCCCGAGGTCTCCGAGATCGGGCCGACGTTCGGCGAGACGGTCGCCAACTCGGCGCTGATCGCGATCATCGCGTCGCTGAGCGTGATCTCGATCTACATCGCGCTGCGCTTCGAGTGGAAGTTCGCAGTGCCGGTGCTGATCGCGCTGATGCACGACATCCTGATCACGGCGGGCGTGTACGCCCTCGTCGGCCGCGAGGTGACGACGTCGACGGTCGCGGCGCTGCTCACGATCCTGGGCTTCTCGCTCTACGACACGATCATCGTGTTCGACCGGATCCGCGAGAACGTCCCGCGCATGCCGAGCGCCGCGTTCTCCCAGATCGTCAACCGGTCGATGAGCGAGGTCATCGTGCGCTCGCTCGCGACGAGCTTCTGCACGATCCTGCCCGTGCTCGCGCTGTTCTTCTTCGGCGGCGAGACGCTGAAGGACTTCGCCTTCGCGCTGATCGTCGGGACCCTCTCGGGCACCTACTCGTCGGTCTTCATCGCCGGGCCCGTGCTGGTGCACTGGAAGGAGCGCGAGCCGGTCTACCGCACGCGCTTCCGCCGCATCCGCGACGCGCTGGGGCACGTGCCGGCGTACGCCGTCGCGACCACCGGCGCGCCCGTCGACGTCGAGCCGGGCGAGCGCCGCCGCGGGGCGGCCACGGTCACCGCCGCGCAGGATCCGACGCAGGTCTCGCGCGCGGAGTTCGACGACATGGTGCGCAATCTCGGGATCGACGAGGCGCCGGCGCCGCGCAAGCCCGCGGCCGCTGCGGCCGGACGTCCGGCCGGAGGCCGGCGCGCGCGGGCGCGCGCCGACGGCGGCCAGGCGCCGGGCGCTCGCCCCGCCGGCGAGCCCAAGCCGCCCGACGACGCGGGCCCGGACAAGCCGAAGAAGCGGCGCAACCGCCGCCACGGGAGGCCTCGCTGATGGGCGCGCTCGTCTGGGTGATGATGGGGCTCGCGATCTGGCACTTCACGATCTTCGTGCCCGACCGCTTCTGGTCCGGCATCGTCGGCGCCTTCCTCGGCGCCGTGCTCGGCGCGCTGCTCTTCGGGCTCGCGATCCACGGCTTCTCCGTCCCGGGCCAGAACGACACCGACCTGGTGACGGCGCTCGAGGCGATCCCCGGCGCGCTCATCGGCATCGCCGCGATCTACTTCTACGGCGCCAGCCAGGGCAACGAGCCGGTTTAGTGGGCCTTCCCGCAACGTTCCACCCGAAATCGGCGGTCGCCGATCACCGCGGGGCGGCGTCCTCGACCCTTGGAATCCCAGAGGGATTCCTGCGGGTCTGCGTCCTTGCCTGGCGGCGCCGGCGACCGGCCTTTCGAGTGCAACGTCACGAGAAGACCCGCTAGCGGTGGCCGGCGGCGCGGTCGCGCTCGCGCTCGGCGCGGCGGTCGTGCACGCGGTCTGGAACCTGCTGCTCGCGCGCGCCGAGGACACCGAGGCGGCGACGGCCGTCGCGCTCGCGGCGGGCGTCGCGATCTTCGCCCTGCCGGCCGTTCTCGCGTGGCGCGTCGAGGCTGGGGCGTGGCCGTACGTCGGGGCCTCGACGGCGTTCGAGCTGGGCTACGTCGCGACGCTGGCGGGTGCCCTGCGGCGCGGCGATCTGAGCGTCGTATATCCGCTAGCGCGCGGGTCCGCTCCGGTGCTCGTGCTCGCGGTCAGTGCCGGCGTGCTGGACGCGGCGACGTCCGCGTGGCAGGTTGCAGGAATCGCCCTGGTCGCGGCAGGCGTGCTGCTGGTGCGCGGCATGCGGCGGCCACACGATCCCGCCGTGATCGCGCTCGCGCTGGGCTGCGGCGCGTGCATCGCCGGCTACACGATCGTCGACGCGCACGGGCTCGACCACGCCGCCGCGCTGCCGTACCTGTGGATCGTGATGGCGCTCACGGCGATCGGCTACCTGCCGCTGATCGCGCGCAGCCGCGGAACGGCCGCGCTGCGCCGCGCGCTGCGGGCGGAGGTGCTCGTGACAGCGGTGCTGTTCTTCGGCGCGTACCTGCTGGTGCTGGCCGCGCTGCGGCTCGCCGAGCCCGGCCCGGTCGCAGCGGTGCGCGAGACGAGCGTCGTGATCGCGGCCGCGTTGGGCGCGCTCGTGCTGCACGAGCGCGTCACAGGCGCCCGGGCGGCCGGCGCGCTGGTCGTCGTGGCGGGTGCCGCGCTGATCGCGCTGAGCTGAGGGACCGGCGCCGGTCACCGCTGCACGGGCTCGCTTTCCGCCGGCTGTTGCAGCGTTGACGGCGCCATACGCCGTGAACGCCGCACGCAGCGCCGAAACGCGAGCCCGATCGGCGTTGACCGGCGGTCCAAGCGCCGCCTCGATGCGAGCCGTCGACGTAGACGTGGAGCCCGGCTCGAGCGTGGCGAGCCCCGCCGCTGTCAGCCCGCACCCGGGGCAATCGACCCTCCTTCGTGCCGCTCCGCGACGACATCGCCACATTTCCGCCCCGAATCTCCTTGGTTGCGCGGCCGCGCGCCCGTTCCGTCCTGCACGACTCATACGTTCCCCGCGTGCCCCCGTCCGACGTCCGCCTGGAGATCGCGCCCTACGACTACGCTGCCGCCGAGCGGCTGGGAGAGGCGCTGGGCATATCCCACGTGACGGCGCAGGTGCTCGTCCGCCGCGGCCACGGCGACGTCGTCGCGGCGCGCACGTTCCTGCAAGCGGGCGTGCGCCACCCGCTGGACGCGTTCGGCGGACTGCGAGACGGCGCCGCGCGGATACTCGAGCACGTCGAGCGCGGCTCGCGCATCACCGTGCACGGCGACTACGACGTCGACGGCGTGTGCGCAACGGCGGTGCTGGTGCGCGCGCTGAGGACGGTCGGCGCCGACGTCGACTGGTACCTGCCGAGCCGGATCGACGACGGCTACGGGCTCGCACTGGCGACTGTCGAGCGGCTCGCGGCGCGCGGCACCGGGCTGCTCGTCACGGTCGACTGCGCGATCACCGCCGTCGAGGAGGTCGCCGCTGCGCGCGCCGCCGGGCTCGACGTGGTCGTCACCGACCACCATTCCCAGCGCGCCGACGGGCGGCTGCCCGACGCGGCGATCGTGCACCCCGCGGTCGGCGGCTACCCGTGCCCCGAGCTGTGCGCGGCCGGCGTCGCGCACATGCTGGCGCGGGCGCTGCTCGACGGCGCCGGCCTGGACCGTGCCGAAGCCGACGCGGACATGGACCTCGTGGCGCTGGCGACCGTCGCGGACTGCGTGCCGCTGGTCGACGAGAACCGCCGGCTGGTGCGCGAGGGCCTGCGCGCGCTCGCCTCGACGCGCAAGCCGGGGCTGCAGGCGCTGATGGAGGTCGCGCGCGTCGACCCGAGCGGGATCGACGCCGGCGCGATCGGCTTCCGCCTCGCGCCACGGATCAACGCCGCAGGCCGGCTGCACCGCGCCGACGCCGGGCTCGAGCTGCTTCTGACCGCCGACGTCGAGCGCGCGCGGGCGGTGGCCGCTGAGCTCGACTCCGTCAACGTCGAGCGCCGCGACGTCGAGACGCGAATCCTGTTCGAGGCCGAGAAGCAGGTCTCGGAGTGCCCGCCCGGCGCGCCGGCCTACGTGCTCGCCGCCGTCGGCTGGCATCCCGGCGTGATCGGCATCGTCGCCTCTCGCATAGCGGAGCGCCACCACCGTCCGGCGGTGCTGATCGCGCTCGACGGTGACGAGGGCACCGGCTCGGGCCGCTCGATCCCCGCCTTCGACCTGCTCGCGGGCCTGCATGCCGCCGGCGCGGAGCTGCTGCGACACGGTGGCCATCGCGCGGCCGCGGGCCTGACGATCGCGCGCGGGCGCGTCGACGCGTTCCGTGAGGCGTTCGTCGCGCATGCCGCCGCGACGCTGACGCCGGCCGACCTCGTACCCGTACAACGTGTCGACGCGGTCGTGCCCGGCGATGCGCTGCACCTCGGTCTGGCGGAGGAGCTCGAGCGGCTCGCGCCGTTCGGGATGGGCAACCCCGAGCCGGCGCTGCTGGTGCCCAGCGCGCTGCTCGACGGCCCGCGGCCGATGGGAGAGGGTCGCCACGTCTCGTTCACGCTGGCCGCCGGCGGCGCGCGGTCGCGCTGTGTCTCCTTCGGCCGCGGCAGCTCGCTGCCCGCGGCGCCGGGCGCGCCCGTCGACGCCGCCGTCCGGCTCGAGGTCAACCGCTACAACGGCGCCGTCGAGCCGCGGCTCGTGCTGCGCCACGCACAGGCCGCCTGCCCGGCGCCGATCGAGGTCGTGGGCGAGCCGGGCTTCGAGCAGGCGATCCAGGCCGAGCTCATGCGCGACCTCGGCGAGTGGCCGCCGAGCGGCGACGCGCGCTTCATCGACGACCTGCGCGGGTTCGACGACGGCCTGGGCCGTTCGGGCGGCCGCGTCGTCCGCGACGTGCGCGGAAGCGGCATCGCGGGGCTGCTCGGCGACCTGGTCGCCAGCGGTGCGCCTGTGCTCGCGATCACCGCGCACTCCCGGCAGCGCGCCGCCGCGCTGCACGATCGCGTCGGAGGCTTCGCGGTGACGACCTGGGCGGCGCTGGAGGACGACCCGTCGCTCGCCACCCGTTACGGCCAGATCGTCGCCGTGGACCCGCCGCCGCACCCCCATCTGCGCACGCTCGCGGAGCAGCTTCCGGGCGATGGCTGGACCCACCTCGCATGGGGTGGCGCGGAGCTCGAGCTCGCCCGTCGCGTGCTGGCGTGGGAGCTTGACCTGCGCCCGCAGCTGGCAGAGCTCTATCGCGCGCTGCGCGCGGCCGCCGCCTCCTCCGGCGCCGTCTGCGGCGACTCGCTCGCCGCGATCCTGCGCGGCCACGGCGTGCAGCCGCGTACCGGAACCGTCGCGGGGCGGCTGCTGCGCGTGCTCTCGGAGCTGGGCCTCGTCATGCTCGCGACCGACCCGTTCACCGTCGGCGTTCCGCCCGCAGGCCAGACCGCGCTGGAGCGCTCGCCCGCCTACCGCGCCTACGCGCAACGCCACCAGGACGGGGTCGCGTTCCTCGCCGGGCAGGATCGCGGGGCCTGGGCCGCCCCGGCGGCACGCGAGGGCGCGGCCGCCTGACCGCGGCCATACGCTCCTGGGAGGCGCCCGGGCGCGAGCCGAACACCCGCGCCTGAGCTACGCTTGATGGAGCGATCGCATGGCTGATCAGCACGACCAGACGACCGAGGGCCGCCCTGCGCCGGCAGCGGGCGGGGATGTCGACGTGCAGCCCGCGGTGGCGGCGATCGCGCCGGACCCCGACGTCGCGATCTCCGCGCACAAGCAGGTCGACTGCGCCGACCACGCGCACGAGGCGCCCGCCGAGGCGCCGCCCGACCTCACCGCGGTCGAGCGCGAGCTGCTCGCCGACCTGTTCGCGATCGTCGAGGAGCACGCGGACGAGGTCGCCCGCCAGGTCGATCGCCGCCGCGTGATCGGCGCATTCGTCTTCGCCTGCGAGCACCATGCCGACCAGCGCCGCCAGTCGGGCGAGGACTTCATCGTCCACCTGGTCGGCGTCGCGAAGATCTGCGCGGGCATGCGGCTCGACACCGAGACCCTGTGTGCCGCGCTCCTGCACGACACCGTCGAGGACACGACCGCATCGCTCGACGAGGTCCGCGCCGAGTTCGGCGAGGAGATCGCCGGCCTGGTCGACGGCGTGACGAAGCTGACCGGCATCACGTTCCAGTCGCGCGACGAGGCGCAGGCCGAGAACTACCGCAAGATGATGGTCGCGATGGCCACGGACGTGCGGGTCATCCTGATCAAGCTCGCGGACCGGCTGCACAACATGCGCACGCTCGAGGCGATGCCGAAGCAGAAGCAGATCGAGAAGGCCAAGGAGACGCTGGACATCTACGCGCCGCTGGCGCACCGGCTCGGCATCCACGCCATCAAGTGGGAGCTCGAGGACCTCTCCTTCGCGACGCTGCACCCGCGCAAGTACCAGGAGATAAAGGGCCTGGTCAGCCAGCAGCGCGACGAGCGCGAGCGCTACGTCGCCAAGGCGGGCGGCTATCTGACCAAGGAGCTGGAGGCGCTCGGCATCCGGGCGGAGATCTCCGGTCGCGCCAAGCACTTCTACTCGATCTACTCGAAGATGACCAGGAAGGGCCGCGAGTTCAACGAGATCTACGACCTCACGGCCATGCGCGTGATCGTCGAGTCCGTCAAGGACTGCTACGGCGCCGTCGGCGTGATCCACTCGCTCTGGAAGCCGCTGCCCGGGCGCTTCAAGGACATGATCGCCATGCCCAAGTTCAACATGTACCAGGCGCTCCACACGACGGTGATCGGGCCCGAGGGCAGGCCGCTGGAGATCCAGATCCGAACCGGCGACATGCACGAGACGGCCGAGTACGGCGTCGCCGCGCACTGGCGCTACAAGGAGGGCGCGCGCGGCAACGGCGTGATCGACCCGACCGACGCCAAGCTCAAGTGGCTCAAGTCGCTGCTGGATTGGCAGTCCGACGTCGAGGACCCGAAGGAGTTCGCCGACAACCTGCGCGACGAGCTGATCGAGGACGAGGTCTTCGTGTTCACGCCGAAGGGCGAGGTCAAGTCGCTGGCGGCCGGCGCGACACCGCTCGACTTCGCCTACGAGGTCCACACCGACGTCGGGCACCGGTGCGTCGGCGCCAAGGTCAACGGCAAGATCGTGCCACTGCACTACGAGCTGAAGTCGGGCGACATCGTCGAGGTGCTCACCTCCAAGCGCGAGCGCGGCCCGTCGCGCGACTGGCTCGCGATGGTCAAGACGACGCGCGCGCGCAACAAGATCCGCGCCTGGTTCAAGGCCGAGTCGCGCGAGGACTCCGAGCACGCCGGGCGCGAGCAGCTGCAGGAGCACCTCAAGAAGGCCGGCCTGCCGGCGCAGAAGATCACGGGCTCGGCGCTGCTGGCGGACGTGATCCGCGAGATGGGCTTCCGCAAGGCCGACGACTTCTACATCGCGCTCGGCGGCGCGAAGATCTCCGCCAAGGTCGTCGTCAACAAGGTGATGCAGCGGCTCAAGGAGGGCGAGGCCGCCGAGGACGAGCCGACCGTCGCCGAGGATCTCGTCGCGACGCGCAAGATGCCGCGCCGCCCCGAAGGTGACGCGTCGAAGTACGGCATCCGCGTCGAGGGCGTCGAGGACGTGCCGCTGCGACTGGCCAAGTGCTGCCGGCCGGTCTCGGGCGACAACATCCTGGGCTACGTGTCGCTCGGCCGCGGGATCACGATCCACCGCGAGGACTGTCCCAACGCCGCGGCGCTGCGCAAGGACCCGGAGCGCTTCGTCCCGGTCAGCTGGGACGGCGACTCGGCCGCCTCGTTCAAGGTCGAGCTGCAGGTCGACGGCTGGGACCGCCACCGCCTGCTCGAGGATCTCTCGCGCACGTTCGCGGAGGCCGGCATCAACATCGTCGAGGCGCGCTGCATCGTCACGCATCCGATGGTCAAGAACCGCTTCGTGGTCGAGGTCGGCGACACGCACACGCTGAAGGCGACGATCACGAAGCTGCGCGCGATCGACGCGGTGTTCGACGCCTACCGCGTCACGCCGAACGGCGGCTGAGCCGGCCGCGGGATCGCCTGGCGTCGATGCCGACCATCCGGTTCAACGACGCCGACGCCTAGCCGAGCACCCTGAGGCCGCCGGGGAGGACGCTGAAGACGGCCTCCTCATGGTGGCCGATGAAGTCGCCGTCGACCTGGACCGGGACCGGCCGCTCGTCGAACGAGCGCACGCGCAGCCCTGCGAGCCCGTCGAAGGCGTGCACGCGCCGGTGCCGTCCGACGCTCGCCCGGCGCGCGAGCAGCCTGTAGGCGATCGTCGGCAGGTCGAGCGCGTTGGCGCGCGTGAGCACGGCGCCTGACAGGTCGCCCGACTGCAGGTGGGTGCCGTCCGCGAGCTGCACGGGGAGACGCCGGAAGTACGTGTACGGCTGGGAGTTCTGGACGAACACGCTGACGCCGCGCGTCTCGCGCCCCGCGGCGGTCGCCACTACGCGCGGCGGGTTGACGACGTAGGACTTCAAGAACGTTGCCACTGCCGCCTCGGCGTAGTACCAGGGGCCGAAGCGCGCCTTCAGCTGCGGGTGGCTGTCGACGCGCCGGACGACGGTGGCGTCGAGCCCGGCCCCGGCGGAGAACGTGAACCAGCGGTCGTTGACGCGCGCGAGGTCGACCGCACGCGGCTGCCACGCGTCCGCGCGGCCGAGCAGGTGCTCGGTCGCGTCGACGACGTCGGTCGGGATGCCGAGCATGTGGCAGTACACGTTGGTCGCGCCGCCCGGCAGGCAGGTGAGTACGGTGGCGGAGCCGGCGAGCCCGTTGGCCGCCTCGTTGACGGTGCCGTCGCCGCCGAACGCGACGACGACGTCGAAGCCCTCATCCGCGGCGGCCCGGCACAGCTCGGTCGCGTGGCCCTTGCGCTGCGTGTCGACGGCCTCGACGTCGAAGCGCCCCTGGAGCGCGTAGACGACGAGCTGCCTCAAACGCACGGACATCGTCGTCGCGTACGGGTTGACGATCACGAGCATCCTGCGCGTTGGCGCCGGGACCTCGAGCGTTGCGGCGTCGGCGAGCCGCTCGAGCGCGGCGGCCTGGGTGGCGGGAACCATCACGGAGCCGAACACCAGCACACCGGTGGCGTTACGTGCAGACTGCCCAGCGTGGCCGTGCAGATCTCAACCTGGGCCGAGCGGCCCGACCTCGCCGAGCTCGGGCCGCCGCCCGAGGACGTGTGGCCCGAGTACAACAATCACGGCGACGTCTTCGACGACTGGTGGGAACCGCTGCTCGAGGAGCTGCCGGACTACCAGTTCGCGCTCTACGACGAGGCCGCGGGCGAGGTGCTCGCCGAGGCCCACACCGGCCCGCTGGCGTGGGACGGCGACGACCGCACGCTCCCCGATGGCATCGACGACGCCCTGGTGCGCGCCGTGGCGGCCCGCCGCGCGAGCCGCCCGGTCGACACGCTGTGCGCGTTCGCCGCCGAGATCGCTCCGGCCGCGCGCGGGCGCGGGCTGGCCGCCGACCTGCTGCGCGGCATGAGCGAGCTCGCGCGCCGCAACGGTCTGCGGCGGCTGATCGCCCCGGTCCGCCCGTCGTGGAAGGAGCGCTATCCGCTCGCGCCGATCGAGCGCTACGTCACGTGGCGCCGCGATGACGGACAGCTGCTCGACCCCTGGATGCGCCTGCACGAACGCCTGGGCGCGCGCGTCGCCACGCCGCTGCCCCATTCGATGCGGATCTCCGGCAGCGTGCGCGAGTGGGAGTCATGGACCGGCCTGACGCTCCCGGACTCCGGCGCCTACGTCTTTCCGCATGGGCTGGCTCCGCTCGTCGTCGACCGCGATGCGGACGTCGGCGGCTACTGGGAGCCCAACGTGTGGATGGTCCACCCGGAGCTGGCGTGATCGTCAGCGTGTCGCGAACGGCTCGGTCGAGAGCATCGCGTCGACGTGGGGTGTCGGGACGCTGGGTCCCGTAGATCGTGGGCCGCCGAGGACGACAGCGACGGCGCCGGTGGCCCACGCGCATGCAACGTGACCGTCTTCCTCGGTAGCCTCCGCGCCCCGCGACCTGCGACAGGAGAATCGATGGACTGGAAGATCGAGCTGGTTGGGATCCCGGTATCGGACGTGGACCGCGCGAAGGCGTTCTACACCGAGCAGGCGGGATTCGACGCCGACCACGACCACACGGTCAGCGACGAGATCCGCTTCATCCAGCTCACCCCGCCCGGCTCGGCGTGCTCGATCACGATCGGCAAGGGCGTCATCGACACGCCGCCCGGCTCCGTCCAGGGCATGCAGATGGTCGTCTCCGATATCGAGGCGGCGCGCGCCGAGCTGGTCGAGCGCGGCGTCGACGTCAGCGAGATCCAGGACTTCCCGTGGGGCCGGTTCGTCTTCTTCAGCGATCCGGACGGAAACGGTTGGGCCGTCCAGCAGCTCCCTGCGCGCGAGTAGCCGGCGCGCGTGAGCCCCAAGGTCAAGCAGCGCTTCCACAACATCATCCGCAGGAGCGGGATCCGGCCCGAGCGGGCGCTCGAGGTCGGCGGACTGATGGGGGAGGACTCGCTGCTGCGGTTCCCCGAGCTGGCCGGGGCCGAGCGCTATTGCCTCAACCTCGTCGACCTACCGAGCGACGGCGAGGT
>Ga0126306_10000193_pt1 | contig 24182 bp, 24 predicted proteins | sample Plot27_FD_92592 | JGI IMG/M metagenome (GOLD analysis project Ga0126306, IMG submission 92592) | Serpentine soil microbial communities from UC McLaughlin Reserve, CA, USA - Plot27 | ecosystem: Environmental > Terrestrial > Soil > Grasslands | place: USA: UC McLaughlin Reserve, Lake County... | reverse complement strand
GGCCGGTGCTCGGGCGGCTCCGCACCGACCTCGTAGGCGCCGAGCACCAGGTCCGCCGCTGCGGCCGCCGCCTCGTCGGTTCGCGCGTGGATCTCGGCGATCGGCTCGCCGCGCTCCACGTCATCGCCGCGCTTGCGTAGGCAGACGACGCCGACCGCGTGGTCGATCGCGTCGTCCTTGCGGGCGCGTCCGGCGCCGAGCTCGAGGGCCGCGATGCCGACCGGAAGCGCGCGCAAGCGTCGAACGTAGCCCGTTCCGTCCGCTTCGACGGTTCGGACGACCGCTGCGCGCGGAAGCGCGTCGTCGCTCGGGTCGCCGCCCTGCGCGCGCACCCACCGCCCGTAGCGCTCGAGCGCTATCCCCTCGCGTATCGCGGTCTCCGCCCGCCTGCGCCCCTCCTCCTCGTCGACCCCGAGGTCGGAGAGTGCGAGCAGGTGCGCAGACGCGGTGAGCACCAGCTCGGTGAAGTCGTCGGGCCCCTCACCCACGAGCGTCGCGCGCGCCTCCTTGATCTCAAGCGCGTTCCCAACCGCTCGCCCGAGCGGCTGGTCCATGTCGGTCATGAGGCAGGTGACGCGCCGGCCCGCGCGCTCGCCGAGCTCACGCATCGTCTCGGCAAGCGTGCGTGCCTGCTCGAGCGTCTTCATGAAGGCACCGTCGCCGACCTTGACGTCGAGCGCGATCGCGTCGGCGCCAGCCGCGATCTTCTTCGACATGATGCTCGCTGCGATCAGCTGGACGTTGTCCACGGTCGCGGTGACGTCCCGCAGCGCGTACAGCCGCTTGTCGGAGGGAACGAGGTCGCCGGTCTGCCCGATGATCGCCAGGCCGACCTCCTTGACCTGAGCAACGAACTCGTCCTCCGAGAGCTCGACGCGGAAACCCGGGATCGCCTCGAGCTTGTCGAGGGTTCCCCCGGTGTGGCCGAGCCCGCGCCCGCTCATCTTCCCGAAGGGGACGCCGCAGGCCGCAACGATCGGCCCCACGGCGATCGTGGTCTTGTCCCCCACGCCCCCCGTCGAGTGCTTGTCGACCACCGTTCGGCCGAGCGCGCGGTGCAGGTCGAGCGTGTCGCCGCTTCGTACCATCGCGTCGGTGAGCGCAAACGTCTCGGCCGGCGTCAGCCCGCGGAAGAACACCGCCATGCAGAAAGCGGCCATCTGGTAGTCGGGAACCTCCTCGCGCACGTACCCGTCGATCAGCTCCGCGAGCTCCATGGGAGTGAGCTCGCCGCCGTCGCGTTTGCGCTGGATCAGCTCGGCAGGACGGATCACTTGTCGGCCACGAAGACGACGTTCGACCGGCGGGCGACGATCGGCAGTAGGAGCACGGCGGGCAGCTCATCGCCGAACGGAGCCCATGTCTCCATTGAGCGCAGGTAGCGAATGATCACGTCGCGGTCCCTGATCGTCACTGTGCCGCCGGCGTCCCGGACCGTGACCCGCGGGAAGTGCTGCCTTAGCAGCTCAGCGCCGTTCTCGGCGGCGAACGTCATCTGGCGAGCGACCCGCGCCTCGTCTGCACCAACAAGCGCCCAGAGCTCGAGCAGGTGGTCGTGCCCGTTCGTCACAGCGACAAGCCGTCCGCCCGGCGCGAGGACACGCGCCAGCTCGCGGAGGCCGCGATCGATCTCAGGCACGCGGTAGAGCATCCAGTTCGCTGCCGCGCTGTCGAACGCGCCGTCGTCGAACTCAAGCGACTGCACGTCGCCGACGCGGGCGTCGAGTCCTCGTTCCCTCGCCAGCCCGACCATACGCTCGGATTGGTCGACCACGGAAACGACGGAACCGAGTTCGTCGCGCACGCGTGCGGCGAACCAGCCGCTTCCGCATCCGACCTCGAGGAAGCAGCGCGGTAAGACTTCAGCCAGCGCAGCGAAAGCCACATCGCCCGCGTACGGCCCTGTCGTCTCGGAATAGAGCGACGACCGTGCGACGAGGCCCCCCTCGCTCGCGTACTGCCTACGAACAGCTTCGGGGTCGTGCAGCGTCTTGACGTCGCCGCGCCTGAGCCTCACGTCTCGTAGATCGAGCGGCCGGGAATCCCGCGGCCCGGAGACTTGCCGCCGAGCCAGGTGTTCACGGTCGCGCCGACGTCTGCGAACTCGCCCTCCTGGTGCACGTGCCCGCTCGCGTTCCGCCCCTCGGCGTACGCGAGCAGCAACGCGTGCTCGCGCGTGTGGTCGGTGCTCGGGGTCGTCGGGTCGCAACCGTGGTCCGACGTGAGCACGAGCAGATCACCCGGACGCAGAGCGTCGAGGATGTCCGTCAGTCTGCGGTCGAAGTCCTGCAGGCACCGGTGGAAGTTGACGGGATCGTTGCGGTGGCCCCACAGCATGTCGGTCTCGACGAGGTTGACGAACACGAGCGTGCCGTCGTCGGACTCGCGCAGTAGGCGGATCGTCTCGCCGATTCCCTCGACGTTCGACTTCGTCGGGTGCGACTCGTCGATCCCGACGCCCGCAAAGATGTCGTTGATCTTGCCGACGCCGTGCACCTTGACGCCGGCGTCCTGCAGCAGCGTCAGGTAGTTCGGCGTCCGCGGCTCGACGGAGAAGTCGTGCCGGTTGGGTGTGCGCGTGTAGTTCGCGGGCTCGCCCGTGAACGGACGCGCGATCACACGGCCGACCTGGTGCTTGCCGGTGAGGATCTCCCGTGCAGACCTGCACGCCTCGTACAGCTCCTCGAGCGGGATCGTCTCCTCGTGTGCGGCGATCTGGAAGACCGAGTCCGCAGAGGTGTAGACGATCCACTTGCCCGTTCGCTGGTGCTCCTCGCCGAGCTCCTGGATGATCTCTGTCCCGGAGGCCGCCTTGTTGCCGAGGGCGCCGCGCCCCGTCTTGTGCATGAACGGGTCGATCACGTCGTGCGGGAAGCCGTGCGGGTAGGTCGGGAACGGCTGGGCGGTGACGATTCCCATCAGCTCCCAGTGTCCGGTCGTCGTGTCCTTCCCCTTCGAGCGTTCCACGAGGCGGCCTGCGATCGCGGGCGCCCCGGCCTGCGGCGGGCAGCCTTCGAGCGGCTCGACGTTCCCGAGCCCGAGCGCCTCCAGGTTGGGCAGGTCGAGCCCGCCGACCGCCCGCGAGACGTTCCCGAGCGTGTCGGCGATCGGATCGTCTTTGCCGTACTCGGCAGCGTCGGGAAGGGCGCCGGCCCCGACCGCATCCAGCACGATGACGCACGCGCGGGGCATCGAGCTATTCTAGGCCGCGCATGGACACGGCCCTCGGACTCATCGGGATCATCGTCTTCGCTGCCTGCGTGATCGCGCTGGCGGCCACGGTGACCTGGGTGGTCGTCAAGGTCTCGCCCGCCGAGAAGCCGGCCAAGCCGGCCTCGCCGCCCGACGCCGCCTAAACCGGCGACAGAGGAAGGACGTCCTCGAGCGGCGTGTAGTCGAGGCCGTGTGCCTCGGCGACGGCCTCGTAGGTGATCTTTCCGTCGAGCACGTTTACACCCCGTGCGAGCGCGCGATCGCGGCCGATCGCTTCGCGGAGCCCGTCGTTCGCGATCGCCTCGACGTACGGGAGCGTCGCGTTCGTGAGCGCCTTCGTTGAGGTGACGGGCACCGCGCCCGGCATGTTTGCGACGCAGTAGTGGGTCACTCCGTCAACCTTGTAGACAGGGTCGCTGTGGGTCGTGGGCCGCGCGGTCGCCACGCAGCCGCCCTGGTCGATCGCCACGTCGGCGATCACGGCTCCGTCCTTCATGACTGCGACCATCTCGCGGGAGACGAGCTTCGGCGCGACGGCGCCGGGGAAGAGGACCGCGCCGATCACGACGTCCGCATCGGCGACAGACTCCTCGATCTGCAGCGCCGACGACATCAGGAGGTTGACGCGCGCGCCCAGGATCTCCTCGAGCTCCCGCATGCGGTCGATCGACCGTTCGAGGATCGTCACGTTCGCGCCGAGACCGAGCGCGATCACGGCGGCGTTGTAACCGACCATGCCGCCGCCGATCACGACGACGTCGCCCTTCGCCACGCCCGGCACGCCTCCGAGCAGGATGCCGCGGCCGCCGAGCGGCTTCTCCAGGAAGTACGCGCCGGCCTGCGCAGCGAGGCGCCCGGCGATCTCGCTCATCGGAGCGAGCAACGGCAGGCGCCGGTCGTCCGTCTCGACCGTCTCGTAGGCGACGGCCATGATGCCGCTGTCGAGAAGCGCGCGGGTGAGCGGCTCGTCGGCCGCGATGTGGAGGTACGTGAACAGCACGAGCCCCTCACGCAGGCGGCCGTACTCCGGCTCGATCGGCTCCTTCACCTTCAGCAGCAGGTCGGAGTCGGCCCAGACGTCCTCGACCGAGGTGATCTCGGCGCCTGCGGCGGTGTATACATCGTCGGCGAACGAGCTGCCGAGACCCGCGCCGGTCTCGATCGTCACCTCGTGGCCCTGTTGCACGAGCTCCCGCGCGCCTGCCGGTGTGAGCGCAACGCGGTACTCGTCGGGCTTGATCTCTTTTGCGACGCCGATCTTCACGGGCGGCGGAACGATACCGGGCTGGCGGAGCGTCAGGCCGCGAGCCGCTCGACGTAGCGGCGCTCGTTCCGCCCGAACCACGGCGGCTTCCCCGCGGCGGCGTTTTCACGGACACGCTCGGGCCGTCGTGTCGCGGGAATCACCGCGTCGACGCGCTCGTCTGAGAGCACCCACTTGAGGAGTGCCTGTGCCCACGTCTCGACGCCGAACGGACGAAGCGGCTCGAGCGCTTCGGAGTCCGGCGGGCGTGCGACGAGCCGCCCCGAGCCGAGCGGCACCATCACGAGCACCGGGATCCCGAGCTCGGCGGCGAGCGGAAGCAACCGGCGTTCGCAATCCCGCTGCTGCGGGTTGTAGGGAAGTTGAACGGCGTCGAACCGCCGCGTGCGGAGAGCGCGGGCGAGCTCGGGAAACGCGCTCGAGGCGTAGTGGGTCACGCCGAGGCGTCCGATCCGTCCGTCGTCGCGTTCGGCCTCGAGCCACGGCAGGTACTGCTCCCAGGCGACGAGGTTGTGCACCTGCTCGAGGTCGACGCCGCCGAACCATTCGAGCTGATCGGCGAGCTGACGGCGCGCTTCGGCAGGGTTCGGCGTCCAGATCTTCGTGGCGACGATTGACTCGCTACGGCGCGGGCCAAGTGCCGACGCGAGCGTGCGCTCGGCTTCGCCGTACATCGGAGACGTGTCGAACAGGCGTACTCCGCTTTCGAGCGCCGCGTGGACGACCGGCTTGGCGGCATCCAGGTCGCCCTTGAAGGTCTTCCAGGTGCCTAGCCCGACAACCGGCCCGAGACGCCGCTCCTCCACGAGTTACGCGACTCGCGCGCGCGCGGCGCGGCCGGCGGCGTACGCAGCGGCGAAGAACGTCGGGTCGTCGTCGGGGCCGCGGCCCATGTGGTGCAGCGTCAGGCCCTCGCAGGCCTCACGCCATCCGCTCGCGTCCACCTCCTCGCGCCCGCCCAGCCAGTCCGGCGCGTCGACGCCCGCCGGCCACGCGACGACGACCGCACCGAGGCAGAGCTCGAGAGCGGCTTGCGTGTGGTGCGAGATGCCGCGGTGGCGCTCTCGCTCGTCGGAGTCCGACATCCGTACTGCCACGACCGGGATCCCGCCGAGCGCGCCCGCAGTGTTCGCCGCCTCCGCGACGGCGAGGCCGCCGTGCCCGAGGCGCGAGCCGGTGCCGATGACGCCGGGGCCGATCGAGCAGACCGCCGCGTCGTAGTCCTGCGCTTTCGTCCAGGCGAGCGCCGACGCGACGTTGACGCACTCCACGTCCCCGTCGAAGCACGCGCCCGAAGCGATCGCAACGCCGAGCAGTCCACGTCCCTTGAGCTCGCGAAGGGCGTCCGAGAGCGACACCGGAAGCGCACCGCCCGCGAGTTGGACGTAAGCGACACGAAGCCCCTCCCCCAGCCCGGCGCACACCGGAGCAAGCTGGCTGTGGAGCGAGCAGCAGACGACGGGCATCCCTTCGAGCGACGACGCGAGCTCGTCGCTCTCCTCCGCGTGCCGTCGCGCAGTCTGCAGCGACGTGTAGGGGAGCTTCATCACGTGCGCGCTTTCATCCGGCGAGAGCCCCAGCCCACGCGTGAGGTTCGCGTGCAGGACGTGGAACCCGCCGGACCCGAGACCGAGCTCGCGTGCCTGCACGTTCACGAGCACGTCGTCGTCAACTGCGACCGGCCCGGTCAGCCGCGGGTAGGCGACGCACGACGCGCCATCGACCTCGAGCCGGACGACCTCGTCGTGCTCTTCGAGGACCGCCGTGACGCGACCGCGTCTAAGGCTCAGCATCGCGCGCGGCGTCGATCAGAGCCAGCGTGACCTCGACCATCGCGTCGAGGTCGTCGACCGCGATGTGCTCGTCCGGCGTGTGAATCTCCGCCATTCCGTTCGCGAGGTTCAGGCACTGCAACCCTCGCTCGTTGAACACGTTCGCGTCCGCTGCTCCGCCGGTCGTCTCGAAGCGCACCTCGTGGCCCGTCCGCTCGAACGCCGCGACTGCGAGCCGGACGGGCAGGTCCTCACGCTTGAAGCGATAGCCGCGGTAGTCATCGCTCAGCTCGGTCTCGACGTCGCACTCCGCGAGGCTCGCTGCGAACGTCGCGACCTCGAGCATCTCCTCGACAACGTCCGCAAGCTTTCGCTCGTCGAGCGAGCGCGCCTCCGCCGTGAACGAGCACCACTCCGGGATGATGTTCGTCGCGGTTCCGCCCTCGATCGTCCCGACGTTCGCGGTCGTCTCGTCGTCGAGTCGGCCGAGCCGGAAGTCCGCGATCGCCCGCGCCGCTGCGGCGATCGCCGAACGTCCCTCCTCCGGGCACATCCCCGAGTGTGCGGCCTTCCCGTGGAAGCGCACGTCGAACTTCCGCGAGTACGGCGCCGCCATGATCACCGTCCCGATGGGCGCGGCCATGTCGTACACGTAGCCCACACGCGCTGCGAGTCGCAGTTCGTCGAACGCCGTCGCACCGATGAGTCCCACCTCTTCCTTGGGTGTCAGCAGGAGCTCGATCCCCGCGTGGGGGACGCCCTCCCGGACGACGCGGCGAACGGCCTCGATCATCGCTGCCACCGCCGCCTTGTTGTCGGCGCCCAGGATCGTCCCCGCGGCGTTCCGGACGACGCCGTCCTCGACGACCGGCTCGATCGCCCCCTGCGGCGTCACGGTGTCGAGGTGCGCGCAGAAGAAGAGCCGCGTCCCGCCGCCGTTCGTCGCCGGCAACGCGGCGTAGAGGTTGCCGATCTCCGAGCCGGTCTCCGGACCGGTCGCGTCCTCGTCCACGTCGAGTCCCAGCTCTCGGAGCTCCGCGATCACCCGGTCGGCGACCGCCCGCTCGCCGCCCGGCGGCGAGGGAATCCCGGCCAACTCGAGGAACAGGCTCAAAGCTTGGGAAGTCTGCACGTTCCTGATAGATTTCTTACTTGAAAATGACCCTAGACGCGCGCATCCCCACGGCGGCCGACCCGCTGATCCAGGCGAGTCTACTCGGGGAGGCCGTGGACACCGGCCCCGTCGCGATCTTCGTCGCCGACGAGCAGATGCGCTACGTCGCGGTCAACGCGTACGCCGCGGAGCTCCTCGGCTACACACGCGCCGAGCTGCTCCAGCTCCGCGTTACGGACGTCGCGCGCACCCCCGAGGCGACCGAGCACTTCGACGAGGTGGTCGCTCACCGCCAGCGAGACGGCATCGCGCTGATGACGCGGAAGGACGGAAGCGTGTTCGAGCTCGGCTACCGCGCGCGCGAAACGACCGTCGCGGGGATGCCGCTGTACGTGTGCGTCGGCTGGCCGATCTAGCCCGCGACCGAAAGACCGAGCTCGAGCCGCTCGCGCGAGTGGTCGAGTGCGGCACCGACGAAGTCGCGGAAGAGCGGCGCGGGGCGTGTCGGCCGGGACTTGAACTCAGGGTGAAACTGGCTCGCGACGAACCACGGGTGGTCGGGCAGCTCGACGATCTCGACGAGGCGGCCCCCCTGGAACGTCCCCGAGACGACAAGTCCGCCCTCGACGAGCCGCGGGCGGTAGTGGTTGTTGACCTCGTACCGGTGGCGGTGGCGTTCGTGGATCACCGGCTCGGTGTACGCCTCACGTGCCCGGGTGCCCTCGACCAGCTCGACCGCCTGCGCGCCGAGCCGCATCGTCCCGCCAAGGTCCTCGACCTCCTTCTGCTCGGGGAGCAGGTCGATCACCGGGTGTGGCGTCTCCGGGTCCATCTCCGTCGAGTTCGCGCCGTCCAGCCCGAGCACGTGCCGCGAAAACTCGCTGACCGCGACGTGCATCCCGAGGCAGATGCCGAGGTAGGGGATCCCGCGCTCGCGCGCGACGCGGCAGGCGAGGATCTTGCCCTCCCAGCCGCGCGAGCCGAACCCGCCCGGCACGAGCACCCCGTCCACCTCGTCGAGGGATGCGACGGCCTCCTCGTACGACATGTGCTCGGCGTCGACCCACCTGACGTTCACGCGCACGCCGTGGTGCACGCCCGCGTGCTTCAGCGCCTCGTGCACGGACAGATATGCGTCGTGCAGCTTCACGTACTTGCCGACGAGCGCGATCGTCACCGTGCCCTCCTGCGCGCCGATCCGCTCCTCGAGCTCGAGCCACTCACCGAGCTCCGCAGGCGGCGCCTCGAGCCCGAGCCGCGCGGTGACGAGCTCGTCGAGCCCCTCGGCTCGAAGCGCTTGCGGAACGAGGTAGACGTCGCGTACGTCCGGGTTCGCGATCACTGCGTCGGGCTCGACATCGGCGAAGAGCGCGATCTTCTCGCGGATGTCCTCCGAGACCTCCTCGCGCGAGCGGCACACGATCACGTCGGGATGGATGCCGATGCGGCGTAGCTCGTTCACCGAGTGCTGCGTCGGCTTCGTCTTGAGCTCGCCGGCCGCGTCGATGAACGGCACGAGCGTCACGTGCACGTAGCAGACGTTCTCGACGCCCGCCTCGCGCCGGAACTGGCGGATCGCCTCCAGGAACGGCAGCGATTCGATGTCGCCGACGGTCCCACCGATCTCCGAGATCACGACATCGACGGGCTGGGTCTCGGCGATCCGCTTGATCCGCGACTTGATCTCGTTCGTGATGTGGGGGATCACCTGCACCGTCGCGCCGAGGAACTCGCCCTTGCGCTCCTTGCGCAGCACGGCGTCCCAGATCCCGCCGGCGGTGTGCGACGAGTTGCGCGAGAGGTTCTCGTCGACGAACCGCTCGTAGTGGCCGATGTCAAGGTCGGTCTCGGCCCCGTCCTCGGTCACGAAGACCTCGCCGTGCTGGAACGGCGACATCGTGCCGGGATCGACGTTCAGGTACGGGTCGAACTTCTGCGCCTGCACGGTGAGGCCGCGCGACTTCAACAGCCGCCCGAGCGAGGCCGCGACGATCCCCTTGCCGAGGCCGGAGACGACGCCGCCCGTGACGAAGATGTACTTCGTCGGGCGCGTGGACACCTAGACGTCCCGCCCGAGCGCGTCGAGCTCGCGCAGGATCGGCGTCCGCTCGATCAGCTCACCGAGGGAACGACGCTCTCCGAGGAGGGTGAGACCTGCAAGGGCGCCGATCGCGACCCACCGGCCTCGTTCCGTGAGACGACTCACGGAACTCAAGCCTAGCATCGACCCCAGCGCGTTCGACCCCGCATCCCCAAGCATGGCCATCTCGCGGAGATCGTAGGGCAGAAGCAGGACGGCGGTCCCGAGCGGCGCTCCGGTCGCGAGAGCGCCGGCGAGGTACACCTTGAGCGCGCGTCCCGGCCGCGTGTCGAGCTGGTTGAGCGCGTTCGCGGAGAGCCCGACGAGGAGCGCGCCAGAGAGCTTCCGCGTGGCGAGCAGGCCGACGAGCGGGATGCTGAGCAGCTTGAGCACGCCCGTCGTCCGCCGCGCCGCGAGATGGGCGCGGAAGCCTCGCTCTTCCCCGCTCCAGAGGTCGTCGGCGAATCCGATCGCGGCGATCGCTGCCACGGCCGGGTCGCGGCGGATGCCCACCAGCCACCCGAGGAGTGGCAACCGACGCCCCCGGTGGTTGACAGCAAGCGGTCCGCAGCCGAGCGTGACGTCGAGCAGCTGCCGCCCACGGTGCAGGAAGCCTCTCGCGTCGCGGCCCGTTGCGCGGTGCTCGAGCTCAAGCTCGACCTCCTCGATGCGAAGGCCGGCGCGCTTCGCGTCGATCGTCATCCGCGCCTCGCAGCCGAACCCCGGCGCGAGCGGGAAGACCGCAGTGCGCGCCCGCAGAGAGAGCGCGCGCTGCCCGGAAAGCGGTTCGACCGCTTCGAAGCCGGAGCAGACCCGGATCAGGCGCCGCGCCACTCCCTTGGCGAGGCCGAAACCGCCGCCGACCCGCTGGCGGAAGATCGCGACGTTGACGTCCGCGTCGCCGGCGAGCAGCGATCGCAGGTCGCCGCGGAGGTCCGCATCGCAGAGCAGCAGCCTGCCCGGCGGTGCCGCACGTTCGGCCGAAGAGAGGGCCTGCCCTTTGCCTCGGCGGCGCAGCGGCAGCACGGTTGCGCCGGCCGCCTCGGCGAGCTCGGCTGTGCGATCGCGCGACCCGTCGTCGGCGACCAGCACCTCCGCGTGTGGAAACCGGGCTCGCAGCGCGGTCACAGTGTCGCCGATGGTCGCCTCCTCGTCGCGGGCCGCGACGAGGATCGTCAACGGCTCCTTCACCCGGTCGCCGGCACAACGGGCTCGACCGGGGGGAGCACGGGCGTGTTCTCCTCCTTCGTCCCGTAGGAGCCGGGGCTCTCACCCGCCAGGAGCACGGCGAGCGCCACGCGGCCCGGGATCGTGTCGACGTGGTCGACCGTCGAGAAGCCGTGATCGCGGTACGTCGGGACAGCGGTCGTCTCGGCGTCGGTCGTCTCGACGCCGACCACGGGAACACCCGCGGCGGCGAGCCCGGCGTAGAAACCCGCGAGGAACCGCGCCGTCTGGCCGCGCTGCGGCTCGGCCGTGCGCGCAACGACGACCGCGTCGAGGGGGAGGTCTCCGCCTTCGCGCTCCTCGACGAGCGCAGTGCCGACCGCATCCCAGAGCGGCGTGTCCCTGCCGTCGACGAGCTCGCGCGCAAGCCCCCGGCCGAGATCTTCGACCGTGTTCGGGGCGTCGGGAAGGTCCGCGACGCGCCGCAGGAGCTCGCCGGTCGCGATCGGCACTTGAAGCGCGCGCATCGAATGCACGCCTTCTGCGAGGTCGATCGTCTCCTGGATCCTCGCCGCCACGGCGCCCTCCGCGGAGCCGACGTAGAGGATGCCGACGCGCCGGTCCGCCAGGCGCCCCTTCATCACCGCGGAGTAGGTCTCACGTGCGTACTCCTCGAGTGCGTTCTGCTGCTCGACCTGGCGCTCGGCGCCCGCGAGCCGCTCCTCGAGCCTGCGGATGTCGTCCTGCAGCACGGCACGCTCGCTGTCGCGGATCAGGCTCCGCCCCGAGATTGCGACCCCCACGAGGATCCCGATCACGAGCGCGATGAAGACCGCCGCGAGCGACGTCACGTGATACCGGAGGTCGAACATCAGGCGGCGCCAGTCTGGCAGAGGGCGTGCAGGCGCAGCAGCGCCTCACGTGGGAGTGTGCGCGAGAGCCCCACGAGCCACGGCCCCTGGACGCGGAGCCTGGCTCGGGTTCGGTTGTCGCCGGACGGCTCGAGGCTCAGCTCGACCTCGAGCCGGTCGCCGCTCAGCTGGAAGCGGAACAGCCGCTTCGGCTGAACGGCGAGCACGACGAGCTGACCGACCGCCTCAGGACGCCGTAGGAAGCTCGGCTTGCTCTCCCCCTGCACGCGCCAGCGCGCGCCGGCCACGAGCCCGAGCCGATCCGGCTGCACGCCCCCGACGCGCGGCCACCAGTTCGCGAAGTTGTGCGGCTCTGCGACGAACGCCCAGACGTCGTCGAGCGGCGCGAGCAGCTCCCGGGAGACGGTGACGGTCGGCATGACGTCAGGAAACGAGGCCGCGCAGCTCGATCCCGATCAGCTCGATCAGGTGCCGGAGAGCCGGCGAGGCGACGATCGCGACGACGACGGCGAGCAGTCCCGCGACTGCGAACAGGACGAGCGGCCAGACTCCGACCTGTCGCGAGAACAGCCGCGAGAGACCCTTCGCGTCGACGAGGATCTCCCCCACCTTCAGCCGCGTGACGAACGTCGACGACATTCCCGCCCGGTCACGCTCAAGGAACTCGATCAGGTTGAAGTGCGTCCCAACCGCCACGATCAGCTCGGCACCCTTCTCGTAGGCGAGCAGAAGTGCGATGTCCTCGCTGATGCCGGGCATCGAGACGACCTGGTACTTGAGGTCGAGGCCGTCGCAGCGTGCGGCGCCGGGCGCGACGCCGTCGCTGTATGCGTGGACGAGGACCTCGGCGCCCGAGCAGAGCGCGCGATCCGAGACGGAGTCCATGTCGCCGACGATCAGATCGGGCTTCAATCCCGCCTCGAGCAGCGCATCCGCGCCGCCGTCGACGGCCAGCAGCACAGGCTTGAAGTCGCGCACGTAGGGGCGGACCATCCGCAGGTCGCGCTTCATCCCGGGCCCGCGTGCAACGACGAGCGCATGCCGGTCGCGAAAGCGCGTCGTGAGCGCGGGAAAGTCGACACCCTCGGAAAGCAGGCGTCCCTCATCGCGCAGGTAGCGCATCGTGTTCTCCGCGAAGGCTTCGAGTGCCTCGGTCACTCGGCCCTGCTGCGCGCTGAGCACGCGGTCGAGCTCACCCGCCTCGAGAACCCGGCCGGACGCGAGGCAGGCGCCGTTGCGGAAGACGCTGCCGCCGCGCACCGTGAGCTTCTCGCCGTCCGACACCTGATCGAACAACTCGGCACCCGGCGCGTCGACGAGCTTGACACCGCCGCGGACGAGCGCGAGCGGGCCCGGGTTCGGGAAGCGGCCGCTCTGCGATTCCGCGCAGTTGACAACCACCCGCACTCCCGAGTCGACGAGCTCTTCCGCCGACACGCGGTCGATGTCGCGGTGGTGGATGATCGCGATGTCGCTCGAGGAAAGACGGCGCACGAGGTGCTTCGTCTTTCGGTCGAGCCGCGCCGGCCCGGTGAACTCGATGAGGTTCAACGCTTGTGCTCCTCGGCCACGATGGCAAGAAACTTCTCGCCGCCGAGCATGCGCTGCAGCTCGTCGCGTCGCTCGTCGTCCTCCAGGCGCTCGATCCGCGTGTGTGTCGGGTCGCCTGGGATCTTCTCGACCCGGAAGTGACGATCGGCGAGACTCGCGATCTGCGGGAGGTGCGTGATCGTGATCACCTGCGCCCGCTCCGCGAGCCGGCGAAGCGTCTCGCCGACGGCGTGCGCGGTCGTACCCCCGATCCCTGCGTCGATCTCGTCGAAGACCATCGTCTCGCCGCCGCCGACCACCGCGATGGCGAGCGCTATCCGCGAGAGCTCGCCGCCCGACGCCGTCTCCGCGACGGGGCCGAACGGCAGTCCGGCGTTGGGGCGAATCAGGAAGCGAACGTCGTCGGAACCGCTCGCGCCCGGCTCGCGCTCGCCCACCTCCGTGACGAATTCACCCTCGCCGAAGCCGACACTCTCGAGCTCTCGCGCGACCGCCTCGGCGAAGGGCCCGGCGGCCACCCGTCGCGCCTGCGCGAGCTGGTCGGTGAGCGCCCGCACCTTCGCGTCCGCGGCGACGAGCGCTTCCGCCGCGGCCTCGACCGGGTCGGCGCCGTCGGCGAGCGCCCCCAGCTCAGCGCGTGCCTCGGCCGCGCGCGCGAGCAGCTCCTCGAACGACGCTGTGCGGAACCGCCGCTTCGCTTCGGCGATCCGGTCAAGATCGGCCTCGACCCGCTCGACGCGGTCCGGCTCGGCTTCGAGCGCAGCCAGAAACGAGCGCAGCTCGCTCGCGGCCTCGCGCAGGCGCAGCTCCGTCTCGCGGAAGTCCGCCGCTGCCTCTCGCAGCTCGGGCGCGAGCTCCTCGAGCGGCGCGAGCGACTGTGCGGCGGCTCCGACGAGCGCTCCCGCTCCCTCACCGTCGTCGGGTGCCAGCGCCTCGACGGCGGCTCCGACGCCGAAGGCGAGCTCGGTCACGTGCCGTAGACGCTCACGCTCGACCCGCAGGTTCTGCTCCAGGTCCGGCTCGAGGCCCTCGGTGTCCTCCACCAGCGCGTGCAACTCCGCGACCCGGGCTCCCGCGTCCTCAGCGTTCGCGACGAGCTCGTCGTGTCGGCGGCGAGCGGCGAGCAGCTCGCGCCAGGCACGCCGGAGCTCGACGCGCCGCAGCCGCTGCTCGTCCCCGACGAACGCGTCGAGCACGTCGAGCTGGTAGCTCGGCCGCGCGAGCCTACGCTGCTCGAACTGCCCAGACATCGCGACGAGCCGTTCCGCCAGCGCGGCGACGTCCTCGCGAGCGACGCTCCGCCCCCATGCGTAGGCGCGCGTACGTCCGTCGCCGAAGATCCGCCGAGCGAGCACGAGCCCCTCCTCGTCTGCCGGCCGCAGCTCCGCGAGCGACTCGAACTCGTCGAGCAGCCCGTCGGGGAGGTCGAGCTCGGCTTCGACGTAGGCTTCGCCGCCGTCGGGACCGATCGCCGCGGCGTCGCCTTTCGCGCCGAGCAGGAGCCCGATCGCCTGGCTGAGGATCGTCTTTCCCGCTCCCGTCTCGCCGGTGATCGCGTTCAAGCCGCCGGCGAAGTCGAGCTCGGCCTTGCGGATCAGCACGAGGTTCTCGATCCTGAGGCTACGAAGCAAAGGTGTCGCCGTAGCGGGTGAAGAACGTGACCTCCGGGAGCGTCGCGAGCCGCGTGCGCTTCGGGCCGAGCCGGACCGTGACGCGCTCGTCGGCGCGGAGCTCGCCGACCGGGTGGCCGTCGGCGAGCACGGTCAGCGCCACGTCGGGCGTCCGGTTCTGGACGACGACGTCGGAGGAGCGCGGCACGACAAGGGGGCGCGCGTGCAGCGAGTGCGGCGCGATGAAGGTCACGACCATCGCATCGAGTCCCCACACGAGCACGGGCCCACCGTTCGAGAGGTTGTACGCAGTCGAACCGGACGGTGTCGCGGCGATCGCGCCGTCGCACGAAAGCGTGCCGAGGTCCTCGCCGCCCACCGACCAGCCGACGGTGACCATCCGACCAAGCGTCGAGCTCGTGGCGACGCAATCGTTCACCGCAGTGTGCGTCGTTCCGCCGACGTCGGCCTCGAGCGTCGGCAACTCGACCACGACGAAGTCGCCGGCGAGCGCACGGGTCAGGCTCGACTCGAAGTCGTCCGCGTCGACGGCCGTGAGGAAGCCGACCCGGCCGAAGTTGATCCCGAACACCGGGACGCCTGTGTCGAGGCTCCGTGCGAGCGCGCGCAGCATCGTCCCGTCTCCACCGAGCACGACGACGAGGTCGGCCTCGCTGTCTGGGACGATCTCCACGCCCGCCGCACGCGCAACTTCCTCTGCGCGCTTGACGGCGTCGCCGATCGTCTCGGGCTTGCCGTGGGTGGCGAGCGCGATCCGCTCAACCGACGGCATCGGCGATCCAGCGGTCGAGGTCGGCGGCGCACTCGGGGCACTCACGCTGCGCGAGGTGGAGGAAGAACTCACGGTTTCCCTTCGGTCCGGGCAGGCCTGAGTCTACGACCGCCAGCGTTTCGGCCCCCCAGACCAGGGCCGCGTCGGCCACCTCGGCGAGGACGCGGCGGTGGGTCTCCGGCTCGCGGACGACGCCGCCCTTCCCAACGTCTTCCCTCCCGGCCTCGAATTGCGGCTTCACGAGGACGAGCGCCTCCCACCCCGGCCGGGCGAGCGCGAGCGCGGGGGGCAGCGCGGTGCGGACGGAGATGAAGGAGACGTCCACCACGACGAGCTCCGGTGCGAAGGGCAGCTCGCGGAGCTCGCGTGCGTTCGTCCGCTCGAGCACGGTGACGCGCGGATCGTCGCGCAGCCGCGGGTGCAGCTGGCCGTAGCCGACGTCGAGGGCGACCACGCGCGCGGCCCCCCGTTGCAGGAGCACGTCGGTGAAGCCGCCCGTCGACGCGCCGACGTCGAGCGCGTCGCGACCGCGGACGTCGACCGCGAGGACGTCGAGCGCATGCTCGAGCTTCTCGCCGCCGCGTGAGACAAACCGAGGCGGCCGGTCGAGCGTGAGCTCGGCGTCGTCGTCCACCTGGGTGCCCGGCTTGTCGAACCCCGGGACGAGCCCTGCCATCACGAGGGCCTGCGCCTGCGACCGCGATTCTGCGAGTCCCCGCTCCACGAGCAGGACGTCAAGACGCTTCTTCACCGAATCTTCACGCGGCAAGCGTAGTGGCCGGGAAGAAAACAGCCGCTCCGGTCGTCTTGAGAAACCAAGTCCGTCCTCGCGCGCGACCGATGAGTCACGCGGCCTTGGCCGGTCTTTAGAGTGCAAACCTGTCGCGACGAAGGGCGGAACCCATGACTGAACACAACCTTGGATCAGAGCAAGACCGCGCGGAGCGGGCAAACAACCGTCGCATGGCTCACGAACGTCTCGCCACCGGCGCGCTCGCGCGGTGGACGCGAGCCTGCGCCGAGCATCCGTGGCGCGTCGTCTTCGGCTGGGTCGCCATCGTCGCGCTGCTGATCGTCCTCGTCGGGACGGTCGGCGGAAGCCTGAAGGACGAGTTCGAGATTCCCGGCTCCGACACGCAGAAGGCGACGGACCTGATCGAGGCCGAGTTCGCGTCCGAGCAGGGTGGCGTGCTGAACCTCGTGTTCGCTGCACCCCCGGGCGAGCGACTCGATACCCCGGAGCGCAAGGCGGCCATCGAGCAGGCGATTGCAAAGCTCGAGACGTCCAAGTTCAAGCCGACCGAGGACAAGGCGGGGGTCGAGAGCGTCGGAGATCCCTTCGAGGAGAACCGCTTCTCGGACGACGGCCGCATCGCGTACGCGGAAGCTCAGTTCGATCGCGTCATCTTCGAGAAGGATCGCGAGTCGGTCCTCGCCGTTCAGGACACGGTCCGCGAGACGGTGGAGCCGGCCGGTGTGACCGCCGAGTTCAACGGCGACGCCGAGTTCCCGCCGATCGAGCAGGGAACGCAGGAGCTGCTCGGCCTGCTCGCGGCGCTCCTCGTCCTGATCGTCGTCTTCCGCACCGCCGTCGCGACGATGATCCCGATCGCGCTGGCGCTCACCGCGCTGGCGTCGGCGTTCCTGCTGCTCTTCATCCTCGCCGGCCTCACCGACATCAACACGATCACGCCGCTGCTCGTGTCGATGATCGGCCTCGGCGTGGGCATCGACTATTCGCTGTTCATCGTGACCCGCTTCCGACAGCTCCTCCACGAGGGGCTCTCGCCCGTCGACGCCGCTTCCGAGGCGGGCGCATCTGCCGGCAGGGCTGTGCTCTTCGCCGGCCTCACGGTTGCGATCTCGGTCACCGGGCTCGCTTTCTTCGGCCTCGACTTCGTGACCAAGCTCGGCATCGGCAGCGCGCTGGGAGTGCTGACCACCGTGCTGATCGCGAACTCGCTCCTGCTCGCGGTCCTGAGGCTGCTTGGGCACAAGGTCGACCGGCTGAAGATCCCGTTCCTGCGACAGCTCGACGAGGGCGAGGCGGCCCGCGAGACGACCCTGGTCGCCCGCTGGGGCAGATTCGTGACTGGGCACGCCCGCGCCGTGTTCGTCGTCGTGCTGCTGGTTGTCCTCTCGCTCGCGGCAACCTCTGCCCTCGTGCGCCTCGGCGCGTCCGACCAGGGCACGCAGCCAAAGGAGCAGACCGCACGACGGGCGTACGACCTGCTCGCGGAGGGTTTCGGCCCCGGTTTCAACGGTCCCATCCCGATCGTCGTCGACGTCAACGGCGACCGGCAGGCTCCGGAGCGGATCTACGACCGCGTCCGCGACCTGTCGGGAGTGGCGTCGGCCGGCGAGCCGCAGTTCAACGACGAGAAGACGGTCGCGATCGTGTTCGTGACCCCGGACTCCGCGCCGCAAGACGAGGCGACCGACGAGCTCGTGCATCGCCTGCGCGACGACGTGATCCCTGGGGCGGTCGAGGGCGGCGACGCCGTCGCGTACGTCTCGGGTCTGACGGCCGCATTCGCTGACATCGCCGACCGGATCATGGAGCGGCTGCCGATCTTCCTCCTCTACGTGATCGGCGTCACCTTCATCGTCCTCGCGATGGCGTTCCGGTCGATCGTGATCTCGCTGACGGCGGCGATCACGACGATCATCTCCGCCTTCGTCGGCTTCGGCGTGCTCACGCTCGTCGTCCAGGAGGGCCACCTGCTCGGGCTCACTGGTCTCGACCGGACCGGCCCGATCGAGACATTCGTGCCGCCGATCGCGTTCGCGATCCTCTTCGGGCTCTCGATGGATTACATGGTCTTCCTGATGAGCCGCATCCGGGAGGAACACGTCCACGGGCTGACGACGCAGTTGGCCGTCGAGCACGGGATCGCCGCGATCGGCCGGGTCGTCGTCGCTGCGGCGCTCATCATGGGCACGGTCTTCGCGGCGTTCATCCTGACTCCCGACCGCATCTCGAAGGAGTTCGGGCTGCTGCTCTCGATCGCGATCCTGACCGATGCGCTGCTCGTGCGGATGACGCTCGTCCCCGCGTTCCTGACGCTCCTCGGCGAGAAGGCGTGGTACATCCCGCGCTGGCTCGACCGCGTCCTGCCCGACATCACGATCGAACCGCCGCACGACCGCGAGCCCAAGCTCGGTCCCGGTATCCAGCGTCCGGCCGAGGCCGCCGACTAGTCGAGGGCGGTGAGAAAGGTCTCGCCCTGCGACGAGAGCCGCCAGCCCGCGGCCTCGCGGACGACGAGCCAGCCCTCGTGGGCGCGGAGCCAGCGCGCGACCGCCGCCAGCGGGGCAGCGCCGTGCAGGGCGTGCTCGAGCTCCTCGGTGGTCGCCGACGGGTGCGCGTCGAGCTCGAGCAGGAGCGCTTGGTCGATTGCCATGTCCCCAGAGTGAGGGGCGGGCCGGACGGATCAGGCCGTGCGCGTGGCGAGACCCTCGACGAGGCCCCGGAGGACGCTCGTGTCTGCGTCGAGCTCGGCGAGCGCGGCGAGCGCCCGCTCGGCGGCCTCGTCGGCTCGCCGCCGCGTCTCCTCCACGCCGTGGACGAGCACGTGGCCGTCGCCGTCGAGGAGGTCGTCCACGAGCTGGAAGAGCCCGCCGACCTCCTGCGCGAAGCGCGGCCACGTCTGCGCGTCCGAGCCGCGGACCGCCAGCGCGAGCGCGACCGAGGCTTCGAACAGCCTGCCGGTCTTGAGGCGGTTCAGCGCCTCGAGGTCGTCGGCCGAGCCCGTCACGTCGAGGTACTGGCCCCCGATCATCCCGAGCGTCGCGTCCGCGAGCGCGCGCGCGACCGCAGGCGTCTCGTACGAGAGCGTGAGGCGGAAGGCCTCGACGAGGAGCGCGTCGCCCGCTAGGACCGCAACCGACTCGCCGAACTGGGCCCACGTGCTCGGCCGTCCCCGGCGCGTGTCGTCGTCGTCGAGCGCCGGCAAGTCGTCGTGCACGAGCGAGAACGAGTGCACGAGCTCGATTGCGCATGCGGCCGGGAGCACCTCCTCGGGCTCCGCGCCGATCGCCTCGCCGACGGCGAGGCACAGCACCGGCCGGATCCGCTTCCCACCGCCCTCGAGCGCGTAGCGGCACGCCTCGTCGAGACCCGCCGGGCCGGCCGTGCTCAGCTCGGCGAGTGCGTCCTCGACGAGCGTCCGGAGCTCGTCAACGCTCCGCATCCGACTCGGCCTCGGCCTCGCGCTTCGCCCGCTGAATCTCCGCTTCGACCTCGCGCGCGATCTCCGAGAGCTCGCCGAGGATCTCGAGCGCCGCCTCGGGCTCCTCGGTCGCTTCGAGCCGCGCGCGAGCGGCCTCGAGGCGGTCGAGCAGGCTCTCGGCGCGCTGCAGGCTCTCCTCGGCGCTCATGCGCGCAGCGTATCGTCCCACCCCATGGCGAGACGCTGCGGCGAATCGTCGGCTCACAGCTCTTCGACACACTGATCGTGCTCAATCGATGGACGAGGCGCGGTCGCCGGCGAATCGCAATGCTGCGCGTGGCGTTGAGCGAGCTCGAGGACGAGCTCAGGCTGCGTGCTCGCGCTGAATCCGGCCGAGGATCCCGTTGACGAGGCGACCCGCCTCGTCGCTGGCGTAGCGCTTCGCGAGACCCACGGCCTCGTCGATCGCGACCGGCTCGGGCACGTCTCCCGACTCGAGCTCCTGGACCGCGATGCGCAGAACGTTTCGCTCCACCGCGCCGAGCCGATCGGCGGTCCAGCCCTCGGCCGCCTCGGTGATCAGCGCGTCGAGCTCAGCTGCCCGCGCCGCGACGGACTCGGCGAGCAAGCGCGCGTACTCGTCGACTTCGCCTTCGTGGAGCGACGCGAGTGGCTGGCCGGTGACGTCCCACTGGTAGAGAAGGAAGAGGGCCGTGCGGCGCGCGGCGCGTCGCCCGGTCGCCATCAGTCCTCGAGCTCCTCGACCGAGACGTCGACGGCGTCGACGACGAGCCCGCACATGCCCTCGAGCGCCCCGCTCACTCGCTCCTGCACATCCCGTGCGAGGTCGGGGAGCACGAGCCCGAACCGCGCGGCGAGCTCGAGCTCGACCCGAGCGTGACCGTCCTCGAGCTCGATCTCGAGCCCGCGGCGGGGCCGGCGCACGCGGGCGCCGGCCGTTCCCTCGGCGGCGCGCACGACGACCTGCGTCAGCGCGGCCGGAGTGATCGTGATCGTGCCGCCCGGTCCAGTCAGTTCGAGCGGATTCACCGGTCAGCCCTGCTCAGCGCCGGGAGTCGCGCTCCGGCCTCCTCCAGGAACGTCGTCGAGTAGTCGCCCCGCTGGAACTCCTCGCTGCGCAGGATGTCGATCGCGGCTTCCCGCGTCGTCGGCACGCCACGGACCTCGAGCTCGCCGAGTGCCCGCAGCCCACGGGCGATCGCAGCCGGCCGGTTCGCATCCCACACGATCACCTTCGCGATCAGCGAGTCGTAGTACGGCGGGACGACCGTCCCGTCCTCGACGCTCGTGTCGACCCGGTCGAACGGCCCGAGCGGCGGCCGGAAGCGCTCGATCGTCCCAGGTGCCGGCAGGAAGCCGCGCGAGGGGTCCTCCGCGTTGATCCGCAGCTCGATCGCATGGCCGCTCCGCGGTGCGCGGCCGGTCAAGACGAGCGGCTCACCCGCTGCGATGCGCAGTTGCTCGCGCACGATGTCGATTCCGGTCACCAGTTCGCTGACGGGATGCTCGACCTGCAGCCGGCAGTTCAGCTCGATGAAGTGGAAGCTCCGGTCCGAGGCGAGCAGGAACTCGAACGTCCCGGCGCTCAGGTAGCCGATCGCACGGCATGCGCGCTCGGCCGCGTCCTCCATCGCCTCGCGGGTGTCAGGGTCGAGCGCAGGCGACGGCGACTCCTCGACGAGCTTCTGGTGCCGCCGTTGGATCGAGCACTCGCGCTCGCCGAGCGTGAGAACGTTGCCGTGGTCGTCGCAGAGCACCTGGACCTCGACGTGCCGTGCCGGCTTGACCGCCTTCTCGACGTACAGGCTCCCGTCGCCGAACGCGGCTTGCGCCTCCCCGGAAGCGCTCGCGTACGCGTCTTCCAGCTCGTCCGGGTCCGTCACGAGCCGCATCCCCTTCCCGCCGCCGCCGGCGCTCGGCTTGAGGAGTATCGGATAGCCGACGTCGGCGGCCGCGCGCTGCGCTTGGTAGAGCGTCGTCGCATCCTCCGTTCCCGGGACGAGCGGGACCCCTGCAGCGCGCACCGCCACCTTCGCCTGAGTCTTGTCGCCCATACGCGCCATCACCTCGGCGTCCGGCCCGACGAAGACAAGGTCGTTCTCCTCGCACGCGGTCACGAACGCCGGGTTCTCGGCGAGGAAGCCCCACCCCGGATGCACGGCCTCGCAGCCCGTCGTCTCCGCCGCAGCGATGACGCTCGGGATCCGGAGGTAGCTCTCGCTTGCGGCCGGAGGGCCGATGCAGACGGCACGGTCGGCCATCCGCACGTGCATCGAGTCCTTGTCGGCAGTCGAGTAGACGGCGACCGCCTCAACCCCGAGCTCGTGTAGCGCGCGGATCACGCGGACCGCGACCTCGCCGCGGTTCGCGACGAGGACCCGGTTAAACAAGTGGGCGGCCGGGGATCGGCTCGAGCTCGAACAGGAGCTGGCCGAACTCGACGGGCTGGGCGTTCTGGACGTGGATCTTCCGAACGATGCCTTCGGTCTCTGCCTTGATCTCGTTCATCAGCTTCATCGCCTCGAGGATGCAAAGCGTCTGGCCCGGTGCGACTGCGTCGCCCTCCTCGACGAACGCCGGCGCGCCCGGCTGAGACGCGCGGTAGAAGGTGCCGACCATCGGCGCCTCGATGCGCACGAAGCCGTTCGCGACGAGCGGCGCGACCACCGGCTCGAGCAGCGACTCGCTGTCGGCCGCGGCCGGGATCGGCACCGGCACGGCAGCCGGATCGGGCGTGCGGCGGACCGACACACGCATGCCCGACTCCTCGATCGTCACCTCGCCGACCCCGGACTCCTGGACGACGCGGACGATCTCGCGGATCCGCTCGGCGCGGGACCGGTCGATCCCGCGCGAGGCGGCGTCGTCTCCTCCAGCGCGCGCGCGGATCCCGTGCAACAGCGCCTCCGCGTCGTCGCCGAAGAGTCCGACAAGGAGGAGCTCCTCCTCGCTCGAGGCGAGACCCTCCGTCTGCTCGCGTACGTCTTCGAGCGTTACGGGATCGTCCGGCACGACGTCCTCTCCGACGAGCTCGAGCGCTCGCCGCACGCCGGAGTCGACCTCTCCCGGCGGCGTCCCGTACGCACCCGAGACGAGCTCGCGCAGCTCGTCGACGACGGTGAGGTAACGCTGCGACGAGAGGACGTGGATGAGCGCCTGCGAGCCGAGAATCTGGCCGATCGGCGCGGCGAGCGGCGGTGACCCCACCTCGCCGCGGATCGTCGACAGCTCCTCCAGCACCTCGTCCAGCCGATCGCCGGCGGACTGCGCGCGCAAACTCGCATCGATTCCTGCGACGAGGCCGGCCGGCAGGCTGTACTCGGCGGCGCGCACGGCGACGCGCGGCGCAAGCGGCGTGACCGGCTCGTCGCCGATGTGCTGGTCGACGATCTCCGACGCCTCCCAGAGTGCGGCAACGTCGACACCGGTGTTGAGGCCGAGGCCGTTGAGCGCATCCGCGAGCGACTCGCCGGACACGCGATGAACCGCGAGCGCGACGGGATAGACGGCGCACGCCGCGAGGTCGGCGCCGACGCGAATCGCTTCGAGCGCGGCGCACATGGCGTTGCCGCCCGCACCCTGGCAGTAGACGCCGACCGGGAGTCCACTCGCTTCCCCGACGCGCGCAACGAGCTCGGCGGCACCGTGCGGGCCGAGTGACCCGATCGGATCGTGGACGACGACGCGGGCAGCGCCGAGCTCGGGCAGCTTGCGCGCCTGCTCGACGAGCGTGTCGACCTCGCCTGCGACGCCGGGGCTGTAGACGAGCCCGGCCTCGAGCTCGCGCTCGGCCTCGGCAATCGCCTCGGCCGCCTCGCGGAGGTTGGAGACGTCGTTCAGCGGGTCGTGCAGCCGGAAGACGTCGATCCCGTTCTCGGCGGCAGACGCGACGAACCGCCGCGCGAACTCGCCGCCGACCGGCCGGGAGCCGACGAGAAAACGCCCCCGCAGTGCCAGGCCAAGCGGCGTCTTGACCCGCGCCTTGATCGCCCGGATGCGCTCCCAAGGGCTCTCGACCCCGCGGCGCACCGCGCTGTCGAAGACCCCGCCGCCGGAGACCTCGAGGTAGGCGAACCCCGCTCGGTCGAGGATCTCGGCGAGCCTGAGCAGCTCGGCCGTCGGAAGCCGTCCCGCGAGCGGGTCCTGCCCGAGCAGGCGAATCGTCGTGTCCACGAGCTTCGGCACGCCCGGGACCTTATCGCTGAGCTAGGCGCGACTGATATATCGCCGCTCGCGCGGGTCGACTTTGATCCTGTCGCCCGGATTCACGAACAGCGGGACCTGCACGACCGCACCGGTCTCCAAGGTGGCCGGCTTCGTCACGTTCGAGACGGTGTCGCCCTTCACCCCGGGCTCGGTGTCGGTGACCGCCAGCTCCACCGACGCGGGCATCTGGAGACCTGAAGGCCGATCGCCGATCGTGAGCAGCTGCACCGAGCTCGACGGCGCCACGAAGTCGAGCGCATCCGCAACCAGCTCGCGCGGGAGTTGGATTTGCTCGTAGTTCTGCTCGTCCATGAAGACGACGTGGTCGCCCGCGTCGTACAGGTACT
>Ga0126306_10000192_pt1 | contig 24185 bp, 27 predicted proteins | sample Plot27_FD_92592 | JGI IMG/M metagenome (GOLD analysis project Ga0126306, IMG submission 92592) | Serpentine soil microbial communities from UC McLaughlin Reserve, CA, USA - Plot27 | ecosystem: Environmental > Terrestrial > Soil > Grasslands | place: USA: UC McLaughlin Reserve, Lake County... | reverse complement strand
TGGCCAGCGAGAAGAAGGTGGCCAGCATCGTGGAGGGTGTGCGTGAGATCAAACCCGAGCTCGCCGTGATCCCGGCGGTCTTCCGACCGCGCCCGGTAGGAGAGGTGGGTGGGCTGCGCGTGGTCTACGTCTCCACGGCACCACCCGCCGTGCTGGACAAGCTCGCGCGGCACTTGGAGGAGCGGTACGGATGCGAGGTGGTCGCCGCCTCGGGGAACCTCTCGGACAGGACCCGCCTTCGCGCGGACCTGGACGCGATGGGGGAGGCCGAGGCGTACCTGACGGAGATAAAGGCCGCCGCGGTGGAGGTGGTGACGCGCCGGGGGGCGGAGGAGGGGAAACCGGTCTTCTACTGCGACAACGACCCGGTCGGCGAAGGGCTGGACGAGGAACTCCTCCGGGTGACCCGGGAAGCCGTTGCGGCGGCGAGGGGACCTGGTTGACCCGGGGCGGTTGGTGTACAATAAAGACGTTCGATAAGACGGCTCCCAACCCCGAGTGGTGGGGCCGCTTCGCACCGTTTCGAGGTAAGACCTCACCTGCAGGGTGCCTGTGTCGTGTCGGGTACGGGAGGTTCGAAGGTTCATTAGCGTGTCCGATTCTCGCCCGTCCACAGCCGCGGTAGCCATGGAGTACGCCGCCGTAACGGAGCGGGTCGCGCTCAAGGTGGCGCGGCTCGAGGGCTCCGGGGCCCCCGAGGAGGCCTACACGCTGGCCACGGAGGCCTTCCGAGGCGAGCTCGAGAAGGTCTCCGCGGCGGGGACGGTGGCGATCCTGCGCGAACAGCGCACGGACGAGAGGGGGCGGGTACGCTCGCTCAAGACGCGACCCGGTATCCTGGGCGTGGGGGACGCTTTGGGCGCGGGTGGGCCGGAGGTTGACCTCGCGGTCGAGCCCGTCGAGGGTCTCGAGCTTTTGGTCAAGGGCCAGGAGGGGTCGATCTCGGCGGTCGCGGCCGCCCCGAAGGGGACCATGCTCAGGACTCCCGACATGTACATGAGCAAGCTGATCGCCGGTCGGCAGGCCAGGGGCAAAATCGACATCGACGCACCCGTCGCGGAGAACATAGGGGCCATAGCGGAGGCGGTGGGGCGCAGGCCCTCGGAGATAACCGTCGCCGTTTTGGACAGGGACCGGCACGAGAACCTCATCGAGGAGATCCGGGAGACCGGCGCGCGCATCCACATCCGGCCCGAGGGAGACCTCACCCCCGCCATCGCGGTCGGCCTGCGCGGGTCCGAGCTGCACGCCATCATCGGCATCGGCGGGGCGCCTGAGGGCATCCTGGCCGCGGCGGTCATGAAGTGCCTCGGCGGGGAGATGCAGGCCAGGATGTGGCCGACGCAGCGCTCGCAGGTGGAGAAGCTCGTCGAGTATGGGCTCGACGACCCGGAGCGCAAGCTCACCCTGGACGACCTGATCCGGGCCGACGACGTGGTCTTCGGCGCGACCGGCGTGACGCCGGGCGAGACCCTCAAGGGGGTCGAGTACTTCCGGGGCGGGGTCCGGACGAACACGGTGGTCATGTCCACGGCACCCCGTGTGGTAAGATTTATGGACACCATTCACGCCCTCGAGCCCGAGGCCGGGTTGCAGGGTTTCCAGCTTTGACAAACGCAACACAAGCAAGACCCGCGGCGCTGCCGCATTCGTAAACCAGGAGGAGTATAGAGTGACCGAGCTGAGCACCCTTGAGCGCAAGCGCCTGAGCGATCTGCACCAGATCGCCTCGCAGCTGGGCATCGAGCAGTACCGCAAGTACCGCAAGCCCGAGCTCGCCCAGATGATCTACAAGGTGGCCACCGAGCAGGCCGCCGAGCAAGCGGCCGACAGGCCGGAAGTGGCGGTAGCGACCGCACCCACGCCGCCGACTTCCAACGGAGAGGCCGGTGTCCCCACCATCCCCGAGTCCGCCGCGGACGACACGGCCGTCGGTGGCACCGCTGACGGCGCGGTGGAGGCGCCGAGAGCCCCCGAGCCGCCGCAGCGCCGGCAGGAGCCGCGCCAGGAGACCCGTGAGCGCCAAGAGCGCGGCGACCGAGGCGACCGAGGCGACCGAGGCGAGGAGCTCATCCAGACCGGCGTCCTCGACGTGTTGCCCGACGGTTTTGGCTTCGTCCGGACCAGCGGCTACAGCCAGAGCAAGGGCGACGTCTACGTCTCGACGAGCCAGATCAAGCGCTTCAACCTAAGGCGCGGGGACTACATAGTCGGCCAGATCCGGCCCGCCCGCGACGGGGAGAAGTACCCGGCGATGGTGCGCATCGAGACCATCAACGGCCAGGAGCCTCAGAAGGGCCGCTGGCGCCCGAACTTCGACGACCTGACGCCGCTGTACCCGATGGAGCGCCTACGCCTGGAGTGGAAGCCGAACGACATCGCCCCCCGCGTCATAGACCTCGTGGCCCCCATAGGCAAGGGTCAGCGCGGCATGGTCGTCTCGCCGCCCAAGGCGGGCAAGACGACTGTTCTCAAGCAGATAGCCCAGTCCATCGCCGCCAACTACCCTGATGCCAAGCTCTTCGTGGTGCTCGCCGACGAGCGCCCGGAGGAGGTCACCGACTGGCAGCGCAGCGTACAGGAGGCCGAGGTCATCGCCTCGACCTTCGACCAGCCCGCCGACAACCACATAGCGGTGGCCGAGCTGGTCCTTGAGCGCGTCAAGCGTCTCGTCGAGGAGGGCGAGGACGTGGTCGTGCTGCTCGACGGCATAACCCGGCTCTCGAGGGCCTACAACCTCGCGGCCCCAGCGAGCGGCAGGATACTGTCGGGCGGCGTGGATTCCGCGGCCCTGTATCCGCCCAAGAAGTTCTTCGGGGCGGCGAGGAACATCGAGAACGGCGGCTCGCTGACGATCCTCGCCACGGCGCTGGTCGAGACCGGCAGCCGGATGGACGAGGTCATCTTCGAGGAGTTCAAGGGCACGGGCAACATGGAGCTCAGGCTCGATAGGAAGCTGGCGAACCGCCGGCTGTACCCGGCCATCAACATCGAGGATTCCTCGACGCGCAAGGAGGAGCTCCTCATGGAGGCGGCCGAGGCCCAGAGGGTCTGGCAGGTGCGCAGCATCCTGAACACCCTAGAGCCAGCGGCGAAGCTGGAGCTTCTTATAGCCAAGCTCAAGGAGACCCGAACCAACGCCGAGTTCCTGCGCGAGCTGCAGCGCGTCCGGGGCTAGATACGGCGACATCTGCGGGGCGGTTCGAGCGGCCGCCCCGTTTCTTTGCAGAAGTAATAGACTATATGGCGGTATATGGCGGCGTTTTACAGCAGACGGAGGTAGGGATGAAAAAAGGCATACACCCAGAGTACCGGCCCGTGGTCTTCCGCGACAGGAGCGCGGACTTCGCAATCCTGAGCCGCTCGACGATCGAGACCGAGAGGACCATAGAGTGGGAGGACGGTAATACCTACCCGCTGGTCGAGCTCGACATCTCGAGCGCGAGCCACCCGTTCTACACGGGCAGGCAGCGCATCGTCGACACCGGCGGCCGGGTGCAGCGGTTCGAAAGTAGGCGCCAGGCCCGCCAGAGTCGGCAGTAGAGCCCGTGCGGGTCGGCGGGCAGGCCATAATGGAGGGCGTGCTGATGCGCTCCCCCAACTTCTGGGGGATGGCGGTCCGCACGCCTACGGGGGAGCTCGACCTCAGAGCCGAGCGGTTCCGTTCGATCACGCGCCGGAGCAGATTTCTCAGGCTCCCGATAATCCGCGGGGCGCTCTCTTTGGGCGAGACCCTCTGGCTCGGCATGAAGGCGCTGACGCTCAGCACGAACATCGCGCTCGGCGAGGAAGAGGATCTCTCCAAGAAGGAGATTGCCTTCACCCTGGGCTTCGCGGCGCTGCTCGGCTTCGGGCTCTTCCTCGTCGCGCCGGTGCTTGGAACAAAGGGGATCGGGTCGCTGCTCGGGGAGAGCATCGTGAACCCCATCCTCTTCAATTTGGTGGAGGGGGCGATCAGAATCGCGATCTTCGTCGCCTACCTGCTCGGGATCACCCTGATCAGTAAGGACGTGAAGCGATTTTTCGCCTACCACGGGGCGGAGCACAAGGCCATAAAGGTCCATGAGCGCGGCGAGGAGCTCGTCCCAGAGAACGCCCGCAGGCTGGACACGAGCCACATCCGCTGCGGGACGAGCTTTGTCCTTTACGTTCTCGTCTTGAGCATCCTGGTCTTCTCGCTGCTCGGGGTTGAGGGGTGGCTGTTCATGGTCTTGAGCCGGGTCATCGTCATCCCGGTGGTGGCGGGGATCGCCTTCGAGTTCATCATGTGGAGCGCGAGGCACCAGGAGAACCCGGTAGTCCAGGTACTCGTCTGGCCGGGTTTGCAGATGCAGAAGCTGACCACGCGAGAGCCCACAGACGACATGGTGGAGGTGGCGATGGCCTCTTTGAAGAAGGTTCTCACGATGGAGAAAGAGGCCGAGATCGAGCCCAACGAGGCTACGAACAAGCTGGTGATCTAGGAACATGGACGATCAGATAGTCAACCTAGCCGAGGAGACGCTCGGCCGTTACAACGCACTAACCGAAGAGCTCTCCGACCCGGGCATCTTCTCAGACCAGAGGCGCTACCGGGAGGTGGCGAAGGAGCACGCGCGCCTGCGGCGTGGGGCGGAGCTCTGCCAGGAACTGCTCGATTCCGTGAGCGAGATGCGCGAGGCGCGCGAGCTCGTGCCGAGCGCCGAGTCGGCCGAGGAGCGGGAGTTTTTCGCGACCGAGGCGCAGACCGCCGAGGAGCGGGCCGAGGGGTTGGCGGAGGAGATCCGGGCGGAGATCATCGACCGCGACCCGAACGACGACAAGGACGTGATCATCGAGATCCGTGCCGGCGCCGGCGGCGACGAGGCCGCCCTCTTCGCGGGCGAGCTGCACGACATGTACACCCGCTACGCCGACCGCCTCGGCTTTAAGCCTCGCACCCTCGCTTCTAGCCCCGCTGAGGTTGGAGGGTACAGGGAGGTCACCGTCGAGATAGAGGGCGACCGGGCCTATTCCGTCTTCAAGCACGAGGGCGGTACGCACAGGGTCCAGCGGGTGCCGAAGACCGAGAGCCAGGGTCGCATCCACACCTCGACGGCGACGGTGGCGGTGCTGCCGGAGGCCGAGGACGTCGAGATCGACATCAACCCCGGCGACCTAGAGATAGACGTCTACCGCTCCAGCGGCCCCGGTGGGCAGAGCGTCAACACCACGGACTCAGCGGTCAGGATCACGCACAAGCCTACCGGCCTCGTCGTGACCTGCCAGAACGAGAAGAGCCAACTCCAGAACAAGGAGCAAGCCCTCCGGATCCTGCGTTCGCGTCTCCTGGAGCGTGAGATGCGCGAACGCCGGGAGCAGGAAGGGGCCATGCGGCTCGCGCAGGTTGGAACAGGAGATCGCTCGGCGAAGGTGCGCACCTACAACTTCCCGCAGGGGCGTATAACCGACCACCGCGTCGGCGTCACCTCCCACAACCTCGAGACCGTCCTAAACGGCGAGCTCGACGAGTTCACCCAGGCCCTCGCCGCCAAGGAGCGGGCCGACAGGCTCGCCGCCGAGGCTGCCGGAACCCCGCGCTAAGAACGTGCGAACCGGCGCGACAAGCGCCCGGCAGGCGGCGCGGGATGCCGCCAGGAAGCTGCAGCAGGCCGGCGTCCCCGAGCCTGCGCCCTCCGCCGAGGTCCTCCTCTCCGAGTTGCTCGGTATAGGACGCGGCGAGATAGCCCTCTATGAGAAGCCTCTGACTGAGGAGCAAGCTCGGCGGTACGAGGCCTGGATCTCTCGCCGTCTTGAGCGCGAGCCTGTGCAGCGGATCCTTGGCTACGCCTACTTCAGGTACCTGAAGCTCGATCTAAACGAAAATATCCTCATCCCGCGCCCCGACTCCGAGAGCGTCGTGGATCTGGCGCTGGAGCGCGTAGACCTTCGCGGCGGCTCCTGCCGGGTGTTGGACGTCGGGGCGGGCTCCGGGGCCATCGCGGTCTCCATTGCCCAGGAGCGTCCCCTTTGCGATGTCCACGCCACGGATATCTCGGAGGCCGTGCTCGAGATCGCGCGTCACAACGCGGAGCGAAACGGGGTAACGCTTCGTTTTTACCGGGCCGACGTGGCCTCCGGTTTGCAGTTCCTGAACGGGACCGTCGACCTCCTCGTCTCGAATCCTCCTTACGTGGCCGAGTTCTCCGCCGAGCGGAGGCTGGCGCCTGAGGTCCGGGAATGGGACCCGCCCGCCGCCCTCTTCAGCGCCGCTGACGGGTACGCGTTCTTCAAGCGAATCTTTGCGGAGACGCCACCCTTGCTTGCGGACGGCGCCGACGTGGTGCTCGAGATCGGCGACGGCCAGGCCGAAGCGGTGCTTGACCTGGGGAGACGCGCCGGCTTCGTTCCCCTCGACACCCGGCTCGACCTCGCCGGCACGCCCAGGGCGGTGCTCCTGCGCTGGGAGCGATGAGGAAAAGCGTCTCCCCGCCGGAGGCAGCTGGATCGCTACGCGACGGCAAGGTGGTCCTCGTCCCCACGGAGACGGTGGTCGGGCTCGTAGCCGCGGAGTCCGGCCTGGCCCGGGTACGGGAGATCAAGGGCCGCGACGCAGACAAGCCGATAGCCCTCCTCTGCGCCTCCTCAGAAGAAGCTTTCGCGCTCGCCGCGAGCGTCCCTCCACTCGCATGCAAGTTGGCCTCGCTTTACTGGCCCGGCCCGCTCACGTTGGTTCTGGACCGCGTCGGCGGGGGCACCGTCGGTGTGCGCGTGCCCACGAACTCGGCGGTGCGTGAAGTGCTCGAAGCGTATGGAGGACCCCTCTTCGCGACGAGCGCCAACCGCTCGGGCGAGGCTGCCCCGAAGGGGCTAGAAGAGGTGGCCCCGGAGGTGTCGGGGGCAGTGGACCTGGTGGTCGAGGGCGAGCCGGGGAGCGGAGAAGCGTCGGCCGTCGTGGATCTCTCGGAAGGGCGGGTGCGGCTCCTGCGCGCTACGGAGGAACTGGCGGGCGAGAGGCTGGCTCGGCTCGCGCGAGATCGAGATCGGAGCTCCGGCGCTTCCGGAGACGTTTGAGGGCGTTACGGCCAACGTTTATACTCCAGTTGGTCACGCGTCCGTAGGGAGGACGAGGGAGAACATCGGGCTTTGGGGAAGAGAACCAACTCCCAGCCACGAGACGTCGAGCGCGCCGCCCAACCCGAAGAGCGGAGGTAGAAGGATGTTAGGCCCGTACACCGAGGTTGTGGATTCCGCGGTCCAGGAGGCGCTCGACGGGGAGCTCGAACGCCAGCGGACGACCATCGAGCTTATAGCCAGCGAGAACTTCGCCTCACCGGCGGTGCTCGCGGCCCAGGGCTCGGTGATGACGAACAAGTACGCCGAGGGCTACCCCGGCAAGCGCTACTACGGCGGCTGCGAGTTCATGGACGTGGTCGAGCAGCTCGCCATAGACCGGGCCAAGGAGCTCTTCGGCGCCGAGCACGCCAACGTGCAGCCGCACTCCGGGAGCCAGGCCAACGAGGCGGCCTACGCGGCCCTGCTCGAGCCGGGAGACAAGATCCTCTCGATGGACCTCGCGCACGGTGGCCACCTCACCCACGGGATGAAGCTCAATTTCTCGGGTCGCACCTACACGATAGTCCACTACGGCGTCGGGGACGACGGCTTTATAGACTACGACCGGCTGCGCGAGATCGCGGTACGCGAGAAACCGAAGATGATCCTGGCCGGCGCGAGCGCCTACCCGCGCATCCTACAGTTCGACAAGTTCCGCGAGATCGCCGACGAGGTCGAAGCTTTCCTGCTCACCGACATGGCCCACATAGCGGGCCTGGTGGCGGCAGACGTTCACCCCTCGCCGATCCCCTACAGCGAGATCGTAACGACGACCACCCACAAGACACTGCGCGGTGCTCGCGGCGGCATGATCCTCTGTCGCGAGGAGTTCGCCAAGAAGGTGAACAGCCGCGTCTTCCCCGGGATGCAGGGCGGACCTCTCATGCACGCCATCGCTGGCAAGGCCGTCGCCTTGGGCGAAGCCCTTAAGCCCGGGTTTCGGGACTACGCCCGCCGGATCGTCGAGAACTGCCGGGCGCTGGCCGAAGGCCTCGTGGAAGGCGGTCTCGATCTCGTCTCCGGCGGGACAGACAACCACCTGATCCTGGTCGATCTCCGAGAGGCGGATACCACCGGCAAGGAACTCGAGGAGACCCTCGAATCGGTCGGCGTCACCTGCAACAAGAACATGGTCCCGAACGATCCCGAGAAGCCGACCGTCACGAGCGGCGTCCGGCTGGGCACCGCCGCCATGACGACCCGCGGCATGGGCCCTGACGAGATGCGTGAGATCGCGGAGATTATCACCAGCGCGGCCCGCGGCGAGCTCGACGGCTTGGGCGACCGCGTTACCGCCCTGACAGAGGCTTACCCGCTCTATGCTTGAGGCGAAGAACCTGCGCGTTGTCGACGGCCCGTTGAGCCGGCACAAGCTCGCCGTGCTGCGCGACGAGCGGACGCCCACCCCGGAGTTTCGCCAGGCCTTGAAGGAGCTCGCCCTGCTCATGGTCGCCGAGGCCACCCGCGACATGCCCACGCGTCCGGTGCAGATAAGGACCCCGCTCACCGAGACCGAGGTGGAGGAGATATCCGGCCCCGTTTGCCTGGTCCCGGTCCTGCGCGCCGGGCTCGGGATGCTCGACGGCGCGCTCGCCTTGCTCCCCGAGGCCACGGTCGGGTTCATGGGGCTCTTCAGGGACGAGGAGACGGCGGAGCCGATAGAGTACTACGTGAACCTCCCCCGGGACCTCGAGGATTATCTGGTCCTTGTCCTCGACCCGATGCTCGCGACGGGGGGGAGCCTCTCGGCCACGCTGACAAAACTGAAGGAGGAGGGGGCGACCTGGATCTCCTGCCTCCACGCCGTCGCAGCCGTGCCGGGCGTCGAGCGCCTCACCCACGAGCACCCCAACGTGAACTTCTACGCCGCAGCCGTGGACCCCGAGCTGAACGACGCTGCGTTTATCGTGCCGGGGCTCGGCGATGCGGGAGACAGGTTGTATGGAACCCTTTAAGAGGGCCGACGTGGACACCTCGGAGCAGCACGCGGAGCTCAAGCGCGCGCGTCCGTCGTGGGACGAATACTTTATGCGTATAGCGCACGAGGTTGCCACGCGCTCGACCTGCCCCAGGCTGGCGGTCGGCGCACTGATCGTGCGCGACAAGCGCATCCTCACCACCGGCTACAACGGGAGCCCCTCGGGCATGCCGCACTGCGAGGACGTAGGGTGCCTCATCCGCATTGTGGACGGGCGCGAGAGCTGCCAGCGCACCCTGCACGCCGAGCAGAACGCCATCATCCAGGCCGCCTACCACGGCGTCTCCGTTACCGGGGCCTCCGTGTACTGCACCCACCAGCCGTGTCTTTTGTGCGTGAAGATGATCATGAACTCCGGCATCGAGGAGGTCCGCTACGCCGGTGGCTACCCCGACCCGCTCGCCATGGAACTCGCAGCTGAGGGCGGGCTTCGGATGGTCCGGTTCACCCTAGAGAACTAAACGGCCCCTAAGCCTCGGGTCCGTAGAGGGTCCTGGCCCACACCGCTTACAGCGAGCCGAACCTTCGTCGCCGAGAAACGGCCGGAGCGGCTTATGGGGCTTATCGATGGCTTTCTTGAGGTGCGGACCCGTACTCGGGATCTATAGCAGGGCGCCGGGATCTCGCCCCAGCGCGATCATGCATCATGCGTCGCGAAGTCGGGTCAAGAGCCAGCGGGATGGACGGCTATGACGGGCATCGTGTACCCGGGCTCAGACCTTCTTTCACGGAGGTGGAGCGTGCTTGAAACTTTTTGCAACACTTTGGGCGGTGGGGTATGATTCGGGTGATGCCCAACACCAATTCGCAGAGGAACGACACGGGCGGCGGATACGCCCGTTTTTTGACCACGGGGTTCACCTTACTTGCGATTATCGGAGGGCTCACCGTGTTGGGTTTCTTCGCGGACAGGTTGTTCGGAACGCTGCCGTTGTTCCTCCTCGTCGGGTTGGTGCTCGGGTTCGTCGCGAGCCTGTTCTACGTGTACCGGGCGCTCAAGAGTCTGGACGGCGGATGAGCGATCACTGGGGGGTGGCGCTGCGGTACGCGGCCTGGATCCTCACCGCGGCGATCTTGATCTCGGCGGCGCTCCTCCTGGTTTACGGGGCGGGTCACGCGTGGTCCTTCTTCTACGGCGCGGGGACCGCGGTCTTAAGTTTCCTCTCGACCGCGCTCACCATCTCGCTGTTCGCCGGGCGTTCCGTGGCAGCCGGCGTGATGATCGGAGCTGGCTCGTTCGTAGTACGGCTGATCTTCGCCGCGGCGGTGCTCGGGATACCGGCGTACCTTGGGCTGTGGCCCGTGGTGCCCATGCTGGCCGGGTTCGCCGGGGTGTACGTCGCAGAGAACGTGGCGGCCGCGGTGAGGGTCGCGAAGACCAGAAACGAGCCGAGCGCGAAGCCCGGGGCGGCGGGTTCGCCGCGCGAGGGAGCAGGACGGAGGGTAGGTAATTGATGGGAAGCCTGGCGCTCATACAGCAGTTGAGCCAAGAAGAGATAAGACATCAGATCCTCCACACCTGGGAGAGCGCCCAGCACGATTGGGTCGTCCCTTTGCACCTGGGGCCGATAGACATCTCCTTGAACAAGGGCGTCTGGTTCCTGTTTATAGGGGCTGCGATAACGTTCCTCATCATGTTCGTGGGTGCCAGGTACCTCAAGGACCGGCCCGGCATGTACCAAGTCATCGTGGAGGAGCTCTACGGCTTCGGCCGCAACCACCTCGGCGGTCAGGTCGCCGAGGAGGGCAGGAAGTGGTTTCCCTACACGCTCTCGCTCTTCATCTTCTTGCTGGTGCTCAACATCATGGGGCTCTTCCCGAACAGCTATCCCGTGACGAGCAGCATCTCGTTTACGCTTACGCTCGCGCTGCTGACCTTTTTCTTGACCCAGTACGAGGGCGTGAGGCGCAACGGGCTCGTGCCGTACGTGAGGAGCCTGGTGCCTTCGGGGTTGCCGGCCAAGTGGATCATGGTCCCGTTCATGGTGTTCATCGAGATCGTGCAGGAGTTCTCCAAGCCCCTCACGCTCGGGATGCGGCTCTACGCCAACATTCTGGCAGGGCACCTCATCATCTTCGTCTTTCTCAGCTTCATCTTGTACTTCGGGACGTTTATGGCCGTGATCTCCGTGCCAGCCGCGATCGTGCTCCTGGCGTTCGAGATCTTCGTCGCGGTCCTGCAGGCTTACATTTTCGCTATACTCACGCAGGTTTACATCGAGTTGGCAATGTTCCGCGAGGAGCACTAGGCGCGGTCGACGGGTTAAGAGAAACAGCAGAGAGGAGCAGCAACGCATGGACATGGTGGCGCTACTTCAGGGGAGCACCGAAGGGTTCAGGTATATAGGGACCGGCGTCGCCGCCGGCACGGCTGTCATCGGGTCGGGCATCGGGATGGGGTACCTTATCGGGACGACCATCGCGAGCATCCACCGCCAGCCCGAGGCGTTCGAACAGACGCGGACGCTGATGTTCCTCGGCATCGGGCTCGTCGAGGCGCAGGCGCTCTTCGGCCTCGTCTTCGCGTTGCTCGTCGCCTTCGTCCTCTAGCTAGAGCAAGAGAGAGGGCTCATGGCAGACGAAACGGGGATCTTCGATCTCTTCAATACCAGCCTGATCTTCTGGGAGATCATCACCTTCGTGATCCTCCTGTTCCTGCTCTACCGTTACGTCTACCCGCCGATAAGGGACCAGATCCAGCATCGCCAGTCGGAGATCGAGCAGGCCATAGACGAGGCGCAGAAGACCCGTAGCGAGGCGCGCGAGCTCCTGGCCGAGTACCGGCGCCAGATCGACGAGGCCCGCGGCGAGGCGCGCCAGATCTTGGACGAGGCCCGCAAGCAGGGGGAGGCGCAGCGCGAGCGCGCCAAGCGGGAGGCCCGCGAGGAGGGCGACCGCATCATCCAGCGCGCCCGCGAGGAGATAGAGCGCGAGCGCGACAATGCCCTGCGCCAGGTGCGTGGCGAGGTGGCCGAGATGGTGATCCTGACCTCCGAGCGCGTCATCGGACACCAGCTGGACCGGGACGGGCACGAGCAATTGATCTCCGAGGCCCTCGACAGCCTCGAGACCGAGGTCGCCGGGGAGACGACGAGGTAGGGCCGTTTGAGCGCCGTCTCGACCTACGCTGAAGCTCTCTTCGAGGCTGCCCACGAGCGCGGCGAGCTCGAGGGGGTGCTCGAAGAACTCCAGGAATTCAAGGATGCTCTGGAGCAGAGCGAGGAGCTGCGACTGTTCTTCTACGGCGGGCAGGTTCCCGAGCGTGAGAAGCGCCGAGCGATAGACGGGCTCACGGAAGGGATGACGCTCTCGACGAGGAACTTCCTCAAGATCCTCTCTGACAACGGCCGAGAGGAGATCCTGGAGGAGGCGCTCCTGCGCTACGAGGAACTCGTGAAGGAGCACCTGGGCAGGGTGGAGGTCGAGGTGACGACTGCGGTCGAGCTCACAGACGAGGCGCTGGAGCGCATCCGAGAGCGGCTCGGGAGATCGCTCGAAGGCCGTGAGGTAATATTGCAGACGAGCGTCGACCCGAACATCTTGGGGGGCGCGGTCTTCCGGTTCGGGGGACGCATGGTAGATAGCAGTGTCCGGGGGCGCCTCGCGAGCCTCCGCGAGGAGATGCTCGAGAGGGGTGTTGTTAGTGGGTAGGCTCAGGCCGGAGGAGATCTCCTCCATTCTGAAGGGCGCCATAACGGATTACGAGAACCGGGTTCGCACCGAGGAGGTCGGGCAGGTGCTTGAGGTTGGGGACGGCATCGCGCGCATCCACGGCCTGCAGAACGTCATGTATCAAGAGATGCTCGAGTTCGAGGACGCGCAGGGCGAGAGAATCACCGGCCTCGCGCTCAACCTCGAGGAGGACAACGTCGGCGCCATCATCGCGGGCGACGACACGCACATCCTGGAGGGAGCAACGGTCAGGCGTACCGGGAAGCTCGCCAGCGTGCCGGTCGGCGAGGGGGTGCTGGGGCGGGTCATTGATGCAGTCGGCGTCCCGATGGACGGGAAGGGCGAGATCGAGGCCGAGGAAGACGTCCCGGTTGAGGTAGTAGCCCCCGGCATCATCAAGCGCCAGCCGGTGAAGGAGCCGCTCCAGACGGGGATCAAGGCGATAGACGCGATGATTCCGATAGGGCGCGGACAGCGCGAGCTCATCATCGGCGACAGGAAGACCGGCAAGTCCTCCATACTCCTCGACACCATCATCAACCAGGCCGACCAGAACGTGAAGTGCATCTACGTCTCCATCGGCCAGAGGGACGCGGCGGTGGCCGGCATCTTCTCCGCGCTCGAGGAGGCCGGTGCGATGGACTACACGACCATCGTCAATGCCTCCGCCTCCCAGTCGGCGACACTCCAGTACCTCGCGCCTTACGCGGGTTGTGCCATCGGCGAGTACTTCATGAACCGGGGTGACGACGCCCTGGTGATCTACGACGACCTCTCCAAGCACGCGACGGCCTACCGTCAGATGATGCTGCTTCTCAGGCGCCCGCCCGGGCGCGAGGCCTATCCGGGCGACGTCTTCTACCTCCACTCGCGGCTCCTGGAGCGCGCGGCGCGGCTCTCGGACGAGATCGGGGGCGGATCGCTCACGGCGCTACCGGTCATCGAGACCAAGGCGGGCGACATCTCCGCCTACATCCCGACGAACGTCATCTCGATCACGGACGGGCAGATCTTCCTCGACGGGGACCTGTTCAACTCGGGCCAGCGCCCGGCGATCGACACGGGCAACTCGGTCTCGCGCGTCGGCGGGTCGGCTCAGATCAAGGCGATGAAGAAGATCGCCGGTACCCTACGCCTCGACCTGAACCAGTACCGCGAGCTGGCGAGCTTCGCCCAGTTCGGGAGCGACCTCGACCGGGCTACGCAGCAGACCCTCAACCGCGGCGAGCGCCTGACGGCGATGCTCAAGCAGAACGAGCGCGACCCAATGCCCGTCGAGGAGCAGATCGTCGTTATCTTCGCCGCGGCTAACGGCTACCTTGACGACGTGGAGACCGACGACGTGCCCGACTGGGAGCGCCAGTACAGGGACTACATGCGCGACAGCCAAGGCGAGATCCTCGACGCCATCCGCAACGAGCAGCAGATCTCCGACGAGACGGCCAAGAGCCTCCGAGGGGCCACCGAGCGCTTTAACGAGAACTACGAGCCCGAAAGTGGCAGCCTGGTCGCTGCCGGCGGCGTCGACGAATCCGGCGGCACGGACCGCGGTATGACCGGGGACGACCCGAGTGGCGAGGAGCTCAACGCGGCGGGCGAGAGGAGCTAGAGTTTGGCTACCCTCCGGGATCTCAAGCGGCAGATAACGTCGATAAAGAACATCGCCAAGGTCACGGAGGCGCTCCAGACCGTCTCCGCGGTGAAGTTCCGCAAGGCCGAGTCGCGGGTCAAGAGGGCGCGGCCCTATGCGGAGAACGTCGAGCAGATGATGCGCGACGTCGCCCACAGCGCTACGGGCAGCTCCCCGCTTCTCGCTGGCCGCGAGGTGCGGCGGGTCGCGATCGCTACTATCACCGCGGATCGAGGTCTAGCCGGGGGCTTCAACGCGCAGGTCCTCCGGCAGACGGTGCGGCTCAGGCAGGAGCAGGACGCCGAGACCGTGCAGGTCGCTAGCGGCCGGAAGGCCGTCGCTTTCTTCCGGTTCCGGCGTGTGGAGCTCACGAAGGTCTACACCGGCTTCTCGGACAGCCCGACCTACGAGCAGGCGCGCGAGATCGGGCAGGCGCTCATGCGCCTCTTCGACGACGAGGAGGCCGACGAGGTCTACCTAGTCTACAACCGGTTCGAGAGCGCCCTCACCCAACGCCCGGTCGTCACACGCCTCCTGCCCGTCGCCCAGGAGGACGGTGGGGAAGGGGACGAGGAACAGGAAGGGCTCTCCACCACGTACTTCGACTACATCCCGGACGCGGAGACGGTCCTGAAGAAGCTCGTGCCGCGCTACGTAGAGACGATGGTGTGGCAGGCGCTCCTGGAGAGCGCGGCTGGGGAGCACGGGGCGCGGATGACGGCGATGAAGAACGCCACGGACAACGCGAACGACCTCGCCAAGGACCTGACGCTCCAGATGAATAAGGCGCGGCAGGCCCAGATCACGCAGGAGATTCTAGAGATCGTTGGTGGGGCAGAGGCCCTCGCCGCGGGTTAGAGCGGAGTTCCGAGAAGGAGTTGGTGTGATGGAGAGGTTCGAAGGAGCTATGGACAGGGCCAAGGACCTGGTAGAGAACGTTACAGGCGCCCCAGCTGGCGAAGAGTCTGCATCCGGCGGGGGCTCGGAGCGGGCGCAGGGCTCCACCAAGACCCGGACCGAGAACGGTGCGAACGGCCAGACCAGCGGCGTTGGGACCGTCGTCGAGGTCAAGGGGCCGGTAGTAGACGTCCGCTTCAACCCGGAGGAGATACCGGAGATCTACAACGCCCTGAGCGTCCCGCTGAGCGTCGATGGCGACGAGAAAGAACTGATCCTCGAGGTCCAGCAGCTCCTCGGCGATGACATGGTCCGCACGGTTGCGATGTCCTCGACGGACGGCCTCCAGCGCGGAATCGACGCTCAGGACACGGGCCGCCCCATAGCGGTGCCCGTCGGCGAGAACGTGCTCGGGCGCGTGATGGACGTGTTGGGCAAGCCGGTGGACGAGCAGGGTCCTATCGAGGACCCGGACGACTACTGGCCGATTCACCGTCCCTCTCCGCGCTTCGAGGACCTCTCCACCCAGGCGGAGCAATTCATCTCCGGCATCAAGGTCATAGACCTTCTCTGCCCAGTACGGCGGGGCGGCAAGGTGGGTCTGTTCGGCGGCGCGGGCGTCGGGAAGACGGTCGTCATCACCGAGCTGATAAACAACATCGCCCTCCAGTATCAGGGCACATCGGTCTTCGCCGGCGTGGGCGAGAGAACCCGCGAGGGTAACGACCTCTACGGCGAGATGGAGGAGGCCGGCGTCCTCCAGAACATGTCGATGGTCTTCGGCCAGATGAACGAGCCGCCGGGGGCGCGCTTTCGGGTGGCGCTGACGGGTATCACCATGGCCGAGTACTTCCGCGAGGAGCAGGGCCAGGATGTGCTGTTTTTCGTGGACAACATCTTCCGCTTCGTCCAGTCGGGTAACGAGGTCTCCGCCCTGATGGGCCGGATGCCCTCCGAGGTTGGCTACCAGCCTACCCTCGGCACGGAGATGGGGGCCTTGCAGGAGAGGATCACCTCCACCAAGAAGGGCTCGATAACGAGCTTCCAGGCCGTCTACGTCCCGGCTGACGACTTCACCGACCCGGCGCCGTTCACGGTGTTCGCCCACCTTGACTCGACGGTGGAGCTTAGTCGTGGACTCGCCGAGCAGGGGATCTACCCGGCGGTGGATCCGCTAACCTCCTCCTCGACGATCCTCGACCCCTCGATTGTGGGCGACGAGCACTACGAGGTCGCCCAGCAGGTCAAGAACATCCTGCAGCGCTACAAGGAGCTGCAGGACATCATCGCCATCCTCGGCATAGACGAGCTCTCCGAGGAGGACAAGGTCATCGTCGGCCGGGCGCGCAGGCTGCAGCGTTTCCTCTCCCAGCCGTTCTTCGTCGCCGAGCAGTTCACGGGTCTCGAAGGGAAGTTCGTGGACCTCGACGAGACGATCCGGTCTTTCAAGGAGGTCGTCGAGGGCAAGCACGACGACCTCCCCGAGCAGGCCTTCTACCTTGTGGGCAACATCGACGAGGCCGTTGAGAAGGCCCGTACGATCAGCGGTGAGGAGGAAGAGACCCCAGCCGAGGCGGAGGCCGAGCGGACGGACACCCCGGACCAGGGCGAGGCGCCCTCCGCGACCGGGCAGGCTGGCGAGTCCGGCGAGGTAGGCTAGCGTGGCCGAGGCACCCGAGCAGCGGCGCGAGGGCCGGCAGCTCTTCTGCCGGATCATCACGCCGGAGCGGCCCGTCTTCGACGACGAGGCCGATCTGGTCATCGTGAGGATCGCGGACGGCGAGATCGGGGTTCTGGTGGACCACGCGCCGACCGTCTCGACGGTGGAGATCGGGGACGTCCGGATCCGCCAGGGCGAGGAGTGGAGCATCTACGCGACCTCCGACGGCTTCTTCAAGGTCTCGGAGAACCTGGTCCAGGTCCTGGTCGAGGAGGCCATCCCCGTCGCGGAGATAGACGTCGGCGAGGCCGAAAACCGTGTCGAAGAGGCGGAGAGGGATCTCTCCGAGGTCCCGGACGAGGGGCGGGAGGAGATCGAACGCCGCCAGCGCGTGGGGGAGAACCTGGTGCGGGTGGCGCGGAGGTTCGGGGGAGCGGGGTAGCCGGGGCAGCCGGGGCAGAACCCCCGGCTACCGTAACGGAACCGTTATACGGCTGTAGCCGTTACGTAACCTTTCTCGGGCATAGTACCTCTGCACGCGCCCGAGCGGGCAGGTAGGGAAGCGAGAGCTGCGGCAGGAGGGGCTGAAATGGAGCGTTTTCTCGTCGAAGGCGGAGCCCGGCTCCACGGCGAGGTAGAGATCTCCGGGGCGAAGAACGCGGCCCTGAAGCTCGTCGCCGCGGCGCTCCTCGCGCCGGGCAAGACCGTCCTGCGCAACGTGCCCCGCATCAAGGACGTGAACACCATGCTCGCCGTTCTGGAGGGCCTCGGAGCCGAGACCTCCTTCCACGGGCACACCCTCGAGATAGACGCTTCGAGCATAGATTCGTACACTGCCTCTTACGAGTTGGTGCGCCAGATGCGTGCTTCCATCGTGGTTCTCGGGCCCCTCGTCGCCCGCTTCGGCGAGGCCGAGGTCTCCGCACCGGGCGGGTGCAACCTGGGCTTGCGAAAGTTCAACTTCCACCTCGACGGCCTGAGGACCCTCGGCGCGGGGGTGGAGCTCGACCACGGCTTTATCAAGGCGACGACTCCCGGTGGCCTCAAGGGTGCTGAGGTCGCCTTCGAGTACCCGAGCGTCACGGCGACTGAGAACGTGATGATGGCCGCCGTCCTGGCGGACGGGATCACGTTCATCGAGAACGGCGCTCGTGAGCCGGAGGTCGTGGATCTCGCAGAGTTCTTGAACGCCATGGGCGCGAGCGTCCACGGGGCGGGGACGGGCCGGATCGTGATTGAGGGGGTCGAGGAGCTCGAGTCGGTCGAGTGGTCGGTTATGCCGGACCGCATCGAGGCCGGCACCTTCATCATGGCGACCGCTGCCACCGGCGGGGACGTGGAGATCAAAAACGCCCGCCCCGAGCACCTGAAGATCGAGCTCGAGAAGCTGGGGGAGATGGGCGTCGACCTGAACGCCCTCGATGGGCCCTCCGGCGGTGTCCGGGTACGGGTCGAAGACCCCGCAAACCTCGCCGGGGTAGACGTCTCGACCCTCCCGTTCCCCGGCTTCGCCACGGATCTCCAGGCCCAGATGATGGTCGTCCTCACCCAGGCAACCGGGGCGGGGATCATCACGGAGAACGTCTACGAGAACAGGCTGCAGGTCGCCGAGGAGCTGAACCGGATGAACGCCGGCATAGACCTCTTCGGCGGCCACCGGGCTCTCATCAAAGGCCCCAGGGGCCTCTCGGGGACCATCGTGCAGGCACCAGACCTGCGGGGCGGGGCAGCCCTGGTGCTGGCGGGCCTGGTAGCCGAGGGCGCCACGGTCGTGGACGGCGCCCGTCACATCCTACGCGGCTACGAGGACTTCGGAGAGAAGCTCTCGGGGATCGGGGCGACCGTCGTCTACGAGGCCGGCAGCCCAGTCGCCTCTTAGTTTTTCTCTCCACTGCAAGACGCTGTCTAATATAGTACGTAGTACGTAGGGTTCGGGCAACGACCCATCCTGACGGCCAAAAGACGGAGCAAGAGTTGGCGGTAACCTCAAACGGCACCGAGGTATTCTCCCTCACGCGGAGGCTGGTACGCTTCCGATCTTACACCCCCGGGGTGGCGCGCTCCGCCATAGACTTCATCCACGGCTGGTTCGAAGCCCGGAACCTGCCGGCTATCCGCTACAAGGGTGCCGGCCCCAAGGGTGATCTGGCCTCCCTCGTGGTGCGGGTGGGCTCCGGAGAGCCCCGGATACTTCTGCACGGCCATGCCGACGTCGTGCCCGGCGATGAGCGGCAGTTCGACCCCTACGAGGAGAACGGCGAGCTCTACGGCCGCGGCGTCTACGACATGAAGGGGGCGCTGGCGGCGATGATGTACGCCGTCGAGGACCTAAACGCCCTGGGTTGCGACGCCACGGTCGAGCTACTGATCGTCCCCGACGAGGAGCAGGAGCACGGCGGGCCGACCGGCGCGGAGGTCCTCATCGAGCACGGCCACGTCGGGGACTTCCTGATCACCGGTGAGCCCACCGACTTCCACGTCGGCACCCAGTCCAAAGGCGTCCTCGACCTCCGCATCACCCTCCAGGGTAAGAGCGCCCACGGCTCGACACCGTGGCTCGGCAAGAACGCCGTCTTGCTGGCCCACGAGCATTACCGCCGGGTCGCGGACCTGCCCTTCGCTAGAGCGAGGAGCGACCTGTTCCCGTACCCGAGCATGAACCTGGCGCGCGTGATCGGCGGCGACGTTCTGAACCGGGTCCCCGACCGCTGCACCTACGACCTGGACATCCGCTTTCTGCCGAACCAGGACCCCCAGGAGATAGTGCGCCAGATCAGGTCCCTCGACCTGCCGGCCGACGTGGAGGTCCTGTTCTGGCGCGAACCGACCTACGTCTCCCGCTTGAACCCCTACGTCAAGGTGCTGCGCGAGGTCGCCGCCCGGCACTTCCGCGGCAACCCCGTGAGCGTCGGCCGCCACGGCGCCTCCGACATCGTCTACTTTCAGCGCGCCGGTATACCGGGCGTCGAGTTCGGGCCCATCGGCGGCGGCCACCACGGCCCCAACGAGTACGTCGTCGCCGCCTCCCTGGAGGCCTACCGGCAGATGCTCGTCCAGTTCGCCCAGATCACCGGGAAGGGTCATTAATCGCGCTTTGCTACTCTTAGTAGCAACTTGAAAGTTGTTCGCTGCGAGGGTATATTTCGGTCGGTTATCGGGAAGAAAGGTTAGTTTGGCGCTAGGTCTTTTGCAGCAGGAGATCACCTACGGGGTGGCGTACCTGTACGTCGGTATCTCCATGCTGATGATAACGGGCTTCGTCGCGAGCGTCCTGGTATTGGCGCGTCTGATCTCCCCGAGCCGGCGCTCCAGCACCAAGGCCCAGAACTACGAGACGGGCGAAACGACGGTTACCGACCCCTGGCGGCCGTTCCCGGTCCGCTACTATGTGTTCGCTCTATTGTTCTTGATCTTCGACGTCGAGGCCGCCTTTTTGTATCCGTGGGCGGTCATCTACCATGATCTGGGCGTCTACGGTTTCGTGGAGATGGTGATTTTCGTTGTGATCCTGGGTGTCGGCCTCGCTTACGCCTGGAAGAAGGGGGCCCTCAAGTGGGTGTGATGCAGCAGTTCAACGAACCGAACTTCGTAACGACGAGCTCGGACAAGCTCTTTAACTGGGCGCGCAAGAACTCGTTGTGGCCGCTGCAGTTCGGGCTCGCGTGTTGCGCAATAGAGATGATGAGCACTGGGATGGCGCACAACGATCTCGACCGCTTCGGCGCGGGTTTCTTCACGGCCTCGCCTAGGCAAGCCGACGTTATGATCGTCTCCGGCACCGTCTCGACCAAGATGGCCGAGCGGATGACGCGGCTCTACGAGCAGATGCCCGAGCCCAAGTGGGTCATAGCGATGGGGGCTTGCGCGATAAGCGGCGGGCCCTTCCTCGACGGCTACTCGGTGCTCATGGGGGCGGACAGGGTCATACCGGTCGACGTCTACGTGCCGGGGTGCCCACCGAGGCCCGAGGCGCTCATCTTCGGCATCATGACGCTGCAGAAGAAGATCGAGCGCGACCAGCAGGTCGGCTACGAGAAGCCCCGGCCCGCGCTCGTGGACGAGGACGGCGCCGTAATGGAGTACCTGCCGGAGAGGGAGTACCAGCAGATAAGCGAGGGCAAGGCCCCACGCTTCGAGGGCATAAGGCCCCTCAAGCGTACATACGTCTTCGAGCGCAAGGGCATGCCGCCCGCGTCCCAGACCGACGTCGGCTGGATCCCCAAGGAAGTAAAGAAGAAGCTCAAGGAGAAGGAGCGGGCCGAGAAGGCCGCCCAGGAGAACGGCGGGGCTGACGGAAAGGCTGATGCCGAGGCTGATGCCGAGGCGGAGGCCAAGACCGCCCAGCAGAACGGATCCACCGAGGAGCCAGCGGATCCCAAAGGGACCGCCTAAAGTGGCCGTGAGGCTGCCGGAGGAGGATCTACAAGATCGCCTCGAGCGCTACCTTGAGGGCCTGCGCAACCGCCACGGGCTCGAGGAGTCGACCGTCGAGGGCAACACGGTGCGCGTCGTCGTCGACCCCGAGTCCGTACCGGCGGTGCTGGCCACGGCTCGGGAAGCTCTAGGGATAATGCACCTCTCTTTCATCACGGTCGTGGACCGGCGGGGCTCCTTCGAGCTAACCTACGAGCTATTGGATCTGCGCGGGGGGCGCGTGCGGGTGAAGACGACCGTCGAGGGCGAGGAGCCCGTGGTGCCGACGGTCACCAACGTTTATCCGACGGCCAACTGGCACGAGCGGGAGGCCTACGACATGTTCGGGGTCGCCTTCAGGGGGCACCCGGACCTGCGCAGGCTGTACATGTGGCAGGACCACTTTGACCACCACCCGCTGCTCAAGAGCTTCGAGATCAGCACCAAGCGGACGTTCGAGGGATTGAGGTAAGAGATGCTTAGCGAAGGGCGCCGTTCCGAGCACGTTTCCTTGAGCGGGCGGGAGAGCGCCCGGCTCGTCTCCCCCGACGTCCGGGACGAGTTCGGGCTCGAGACCATAGACATGAGCATGGGGCCGCAGCACCCGGCGATGCACGGGCTCCTCAGGCTCATCCTGGAGCTCGACGGCGAGACCGTGGTGCGCTGCGATCCCATAATGGGTTATCTGCACCGCAGCAAGGAGAAGATCTCCGAGAACCGGATGTATCCGGCGGTCATCCCGATCACGGACCGTCTGGATTACTTCAACAACATGGCGATGGAGCACGGGTACTGCATGGCGGTCGAGGACCTCATGGGCGTCGAGATACCGCCCCGGGCGGAGGCCCTGCGCGTCCTTATGGCCGAGTTGAGCCGCCTTATGAGCCACATCCCCTCCATAGGCTTCTTGCTCCTCGAGCTCGGGGCGTTCACGCCCATCCTGTACGCTTTCCGGGAGCGGGAGCGGGCGCAGAACATCATGGAAGCCGTGACCGGCGCCAGGATGATGTTCCACTACATCCGCATCGGGGGCGTGAAGGCGGACCTACCCGAGGGGATACCGGAGAAGATCTGGGAGTTCGTGGAGGGTCTGGAGCGGCGGATGCAGCCGGACTTCGTGGACCTCATAGAGGGAAACGAGATCTTTATCTCCCGTACCAGGGGCATAGGGCAGCTCACGCAGGAGAAGGCGCTCGAGATGGGTCTCACGGGTCCGCCCCTGCGCTGTACCGGGATAAGCTTCGACGTCAGGCGGGACTACCCTTACAGCTGGTATCCCAACGTGGAGTTCGACGTGATCACCGATGAGGCGGGCGACGTCGAGGGCTCCTACCGGGTGAGGATAGGCGAGATAAAGCAGAGCATCCGGATAATAAAGCAGATCCTGGAGAACCTGCCCGAGGGCGAGGTGCTCGCGGACCTCGGGCGCCGCATACGTCCGGAGGAGGGGGAGGGCTTCGGCCGGGCCGAGTCGGCGCGGGGCGAGTACGCAGTCCACATCGTCTCCGATGGCTCGGACACCCCCTACAGGGTTCACTACCGGACGCCTTGCACCATAAACATGCAGCTCCTACAGGAGATCGTCCCCGGCCACTACCTGCCGGACATAATGCCGATCATGGGGCTCGTGGACCCTGTCTCCGGGGCGTGGGACAAGTAGGGGAGAGGCTTTGAGTCTGGACATTCTCAACCAGGAGCCCATAAGGTTTCTGCTCTCCTTTGGCGTGATCATCTTCCTCGTGCTCAACTTGGCTGCCGTCCTGACGATGGCCGAGCGCAAGGTGTCCGCCTACATCCAGCTGCGCTACGGGCCCAACCGGGTTGGGCCGCGGGGGATACTCCAGCCGGCGGCTGACGTCTTCAAGCTCTTTACCAAGGAGAACGTCTCGCCGGGGCGGGCGGACCTCTGGATCTTCCTGGCCGCACCGATAGCCATGTTCCTGCCCGCGGCACTGGTATGGCTCGTCGTCCCGTTCGCGCCGGATGCCGTGATCGCCGACCTCAACGTGGCGATCCTGTTTTTCATCGCCATCACCTCTATCAGCGCCCTGGGTGTCGTCATGGCCGGCTACGCGAGCAGGTCCAGCTTCTCGCTGCTAGGGGCTCTGCGGGGCGCGGGGCAGATGATCTCCTACGAGGTACCCCTGATCCTGAGTTTGCTCGGCGTCGTCATGCTGACCGGGAGCCTCTCGCTCGTGGACGTGGTCAACGCGCAGGAGGGTGGGATCTGGAACTGGTACGTCTGGCCACAGCTCCCGATGTTCGTCGCGTTCTTCATCGCCGGGCTTGCGGAGGTGAAGCGGGTGCCGTTTGACCTGCCCGAGGGAGAGAGCGAGATCGTCGGCGGGTACATGGTCGAGTACTCGGGTATGACCTGGGCCCTCATCCAGGCGGCCGAGTTCGCCTCGATGGGGCTCATGTCTGCGATCACGGTCACCCTTTTTCTCGGGGGCTGGCAGCCGCCGCTCGAGTTCCTCGACTTCGGGGCCTTCAACTGGGCGTGGTTCGGGCTCAAGACGGCGCTGATCATGTTCACCTTCCAGTGGATCCGCTGGAGCATCCCGCGGCTCAGGATGGACCAGCTCATGGACTTCGGGTGGAAGGTCCTCGTCCCGATAACCCTCGTCTGGCTGTTCGTCACGGCCGGCGCGATGCTCGTCTTGTAGGAGGAAGGTTCGTATGCCGCAGGTAGGACAGGGAATACTGAAGGGGATGGGGATCACCCTCAAGCACCTCTTCGAAGGGAAGGTAACGCGCCAGTACCCCGAGTACAAGCGCCCGCTCCCGGAGCGGAGCCGCGGCTTGCTGACCGTGGACATGGACCGGTGCATCGCCTGCCTGCAGTGCATGAGGATCTGCCC
>Ga0126306_10000191_pt1 | contig 24234 bp, 32 predicted proteins | sample Plot27_FD_92592 | JGI IMG/M metagenome (GOLD analysis project Ga0126306, IMG submission 92592) | Serpentine soil microbial communities from UC McLaughlin Reserve, CA, USA - Plot27 | ecosystem: Environmental > Terrestrial > Soil > Grasslands | place: USA: UC McLaughlin Reserve, Lake County... | reverse complement strand
TTCGACGCGGACGGCCTCACCCGGCGCATCGGCGACGAGCGGGTGCTGAGGCGGTCCGGCGATCGGCGCTGAACGTCACTCGTGGTGGCCCGGGTCGCCGAGCCAGACGAGATCGCCCATCTGCAGCCCGAGCCCTGCCGCGGCGTTGCCGGGATTGCCGCGGACGAGAGACAACCAGCCACGCGGGTCGAACATGACGCCGTACTCCTCCGGCAAGAGGTCAGCGTAGGTGCTCGCGCGGTGGGCGCGAGTCGACTCGGCCAGCGTCCGCACCTCGAGCTGGTCCGGAAGATCGAGCCCAGCCTCTGTCAGATGCGCTTGCCGCACGTTGAGCTGCGCATTGCCGAACCGGTTCAGATCGATAACCTCGCACTCGATCTTCCCAGCCTAGACCAGCGGCTCGGGAAGACCGAGTTGCGCCAGCGTCGAAGGGTCGACGGCCGGCCCAAGCTGTTCGAGCTCCATGCCGGCGGCCAGGTGGGCGGCGGCGGGACAGAGGATGTCGCGTGCGTGGAATGAGGGCGCAACCGGCTGGAGCACCACGTCCGCAGAGGTGATCTCCACCGCTCGGTCGACTCCTCCGAGCTCCTGGCAAGCCGGAACAAGCAGCCCGTTGTCGGGCCCGACGAGCAGCCGGCCGTCGTTTGCCTCGATCGCCACGTCGCGGTCGGCCCCGACGCTCGGGTCGACGATCGAGACGACCACGGCGTCGCTCGCGAGGTATGTCAACGAGTCCACGAGCAGCCTGGCTGCAGCCATGACGTCGAGCGGCGGCACGCCGTGCGAGAGATCCACGATCCAGCTGTTCGGAGCAATCCTTGCCATCACCGCATGGCAGATGCCCACCCACTCGTTCCGATAGCCGAAATCGCTGCAGAAGACGATCGGGCGGCTCGTCGACGTCATGGCGTCAGCATCCTCCCGGGCACGCGCCAATGCAAGCCCGTTCTTGGCCGGCGCCGAAGCCGACGTCGAACGGCCTCGACCGAGTCCGAGCGCACGCGAGAGTGAGGAGCCGGCCGAGTCGCTCGTCCGGGATAAGCCTGGCTGAGCGGGTACTCGGGCTCGGCTTCGACCACGGCGCGTCCTGTACCGCGGTGGTTCCACCGTTCTGGTCGCGGTTGCCTTCCGCCGGGCAAAGCCCGGCCCCGGCGGCACTTCGTCGTGAGCCGACGGCGGGAAACCCTGCGCTAGGCTCGTCGCGGAGCGGCATGGGCCCGGTGGCCCAGCTGGTCTTCAAAACCGGTGCGGTCGTGCAACCCACGGCTCGGTAGGTTCGACTCCTGCGCCGCTCCGTCGAATACGGGGTAGACGGTTCATTTCGTGCCATCTTGGTTAAGCCGCTTGACCCGTCACTCGGGCATCTGAGAGGGTCGTCGTCGGATCGTCGCCGCGTTCTCCTGACGCGACGGTCTCGGTCGCCGAGGTCGTTCATGCGACATCCTGGAACGAAGGTCGACATGGCAACGGTCGAAAGCACCACCGAGATCCCTCCGCTCCGAGAAGGTGGAGGCTAGCGATCGAGTCGAGTCGATTCGTGGCCGACTTGCCCATCGAGGGCGACCTGCCTGGCTTCGACGGGGCAACCGGCTGGCTGAACTCGCAATCGCTCACCGCGGCGGACCTGCGGGGGAAGGTCGTCCTCGTCGACTTCTGGACGTACACCTGCATCAACTGGCTCCGCACGCTCGGCTATGTCCGCGCGTGGGCCGAGAAGTACGAGGATCGCGGGCTGATCGTGGTCGGCGTCCACACGCCTGAGTTTCCGTTCGAGCACGACGTCGAAAACGTTCGCCAGGCCGCGGCGGACATGAACGTCGGGTATCCGGTCGCGCTCGACAGCGACTACGCCATCTGGCGCGCTTTCAGCAACAGGTACTGGCCGGCCGTGTACATCGCCGACGCACAAGGACGGATCCGCCACCACCACTTCGGCGAGGGCGCGTACGAAGAGTGCGAACGGATCATCCAACGCTTGCTGGGCGAGACTGGATCCGGCTCCGTCGCTGACGATCTCGTCTCCGACACCGGCGAGGGCTTCGAGGCTCAGGCCGATTGGCCGAACTTGAAGACACCGGAGACGTACCTCGGCTACGAGCAAGGCCAGACCTTCGCGTCGCCTGGTGGTGCCGGGCTTGATGAGCCACGCACCTATTACCTCCCGGATCCGCTGAAGCTCAACCGTTGGGCGCTGGCAGGGGACTGGACGATCGAGAGGGGGGCGAGCATCCTGAACGGTGCCGAAGGGCGGATCGCGTTCCGTTTCCACGCCCGCGACGTCCACCTGGTGATGGGACCGACCGAGCGAGGGACCTCGGTGCCGTTCCTCGTGCTCCTGGACGGAGACCCTCCCGGCGCCGCTCACGGCCTCGACGTCGACGAAGAGGGTCGAGGAACGCTGGTTGAACAACGCTTGCATCAGCTGATTCGCCAGCCACGATCGATCACCGATCGCGTATTCGAGATCAGCTTCCTCGCTCCCGGTGTCGAGGCTTACGCTTTCACGTTCGGCTAGGACTTCTGCGCGATTTGTTTACAGGAAAGAATACGGGATCGGGCACAGAACAGGGTGCCCATGAACCTAGGACTCAGAGCAATCCTGCTCGCCGTCGCGATCTTGCTCTTCGTGATCGCAGTCTTCTCCGACAGCAGCTACGCAGACCTGCTCGCGTGGGGCCTTGCGGCCACCGCGGCAGCTCTGCTCGTCGAGGAGCTCGGTCTCGGAACGCGGATCAACATGGGCGGGCCCGCAGCAACACATAGCTTGACCGCTTTTGCGGCGGGCGCTACCGTCGAATGGCTCCGATGAGGATCCGGACGGGGGTCGCGCTCGCCGCATCGGTCGCTTTGGCGGCGGCCGCGAACGCGAACGCCGCCACCTTCACCGTCACGCGGGTGGACGACCCGGTTCCGGGCGCCTGCGACTCGGACTGCTCGCTGCGCGAGGCCGTACTTGCCGCCGACGCTGGCTCGGGGGGCGACACGATCTCGATCCCGGCCGGCCGCTATGGCCTGAGGATCGCAGGCACCGGCGAGGACGCTGCGGCCACCGGCGATCTCGACCTGACCAGGAGCGTCACGATCTCAGGCTCCGGTGCGCGCGCGACCGTGATCGACGCCGGCGGCGGCGACCGGGTCTTCGACGTCAAGGCCGGCGTCACGGCATCGATCTCCGACGTCACGATCACCGGCGGATTCATCAATGGCAACGGCGGTGGGATCGCGAGCGCCGGCGTGCTCACTCTCGTCCGCGACACCGTCTCCGGGAACCACGCGCTGCTAGCGTCGAACGGGAACGGCGGCGGAATCGACTCCAACGGCACGCTGACGGTCACGCAGACCGAGATCTCGGGCAACGGCGCCGTCGACGGCGGAGGAATCAACTTCGGCGGCACCCTCTGGCTGACAAACAGCACGGTCAGCGGCAACACGGCGGGCGGGCCGGGCGCGAACGGCGACGGGGGCGGTATCTCGGGCTCCGGCGCCGCGACGCTCACAGCGACCGGCTCCACGATCGTCGGCAACAGCTCCTTCAACGGCCTCGGCTCGGGCGGCGGCATCAGCGCATCGATGGCGACCCTGGGGGGGACGATCGTCGCCAACAACCTCGCGCACGAGAGCAACCAGAGCGCGACCTACGCCGACAACTGCTCGGTCGGCACCATCTCCACCCAGGGAAGCAACCTCTCGAACGCGACCGACTGCAACCTGGTCTCGCCGAACGACCAGCAGAACGCGCCGGTGCTGCTTGGCCCCCTCGCCGACAACGGCGGCGGGACGAGCACCCACGCTCTGCTCGCTGCGAGCAAGGCGGTGAATGCCAGCGCGGTCTGCCCCGGAACCGATCAGCGCGGAGCGATCCGCAAGGCAGGCGTGCCCTGCGACGTGGGCGCCTACGAGATCGCGCCGCCGACTCCGGGCGGCTCGCCGGCCACGAGCGTGACGTCCACGAGCGCGGTGCTCGAAGGCACCGCGGCGAGCACCGTGCTCTGGACCGCCTACCGCTTCGCCTGGACCGTGGAGGGCACGACTGCGGGCGGCACCACGGCCCTGCAGTGGGTCGCGCCGAACACCAGCGCCCACCTCTCGGCCCGGCTCGCCGGACTGGCACCCGGCACGACCTACCGCTATGAGCTCGTGGGCGTCAACGCCGACGGAACCGGCTCGAGCACGCCGATCACGTTCACAACCCCGGACCGGACGCGGCCGGTGCTAACGCTGCTTCGGGTGGCACCCGGGATCTTCCGCGCCGGGAAAGGAACGACCATCTCGTTCACGCTCTCGGAGGGCGCGACCACGATCCTGCGGTTCGACCGGGTGCTGCCCGGGATGCGACGGGGCAAGAGTTGCGTCCCTCGCACCGCGCGCCGGCGCGGCCGGGCCTGCACGCGATACCTACCTGTTGCCGGGAGCGTCGCAGTCGTCGGCGGCCTGGGCGCCAACAGCACTCGCTTCGACGCCAAGGTCGCCGGAAGGACGCTCCGGCCGAGCGCCTATCGTCTGCGCGCAACCCCGAAGGACCGCTCGGGCAACGTGGGCAAGACCGTGATCGCCGCATTCCGCGTCCGGCGCTAGGAACTTCTCGTTCGCCGCAAAATAGGCTGTCCCGCGGAATGTGCACCGTCCTCGCGCCCGCGGCGGCGCTCGGCAAAACCGCCTAGAGTCGACGGTGTGGCCGCGCCGATCCGCATCGGCACTTGCTCTTGGGCCGACGAGTCGCTGACGCGCTACTTCTACCCAGCGGGTGTGAAGGGCGCCGAGGAGCGGCTGCGCTACTACGCCGACCGCTTCGACACCGTCGAGGCGAACTCGACCTACTACCGGCTTCCGGACAGGGAGATGGTCCGGCGCTGGCACGAGCGCACGCCCGAGAGCTTCGTTATGCACGTCAAGGCCTTCGGCGTGATGACGCGGCACCCGGTCAAGCTCGAGCAGCTCCCACCGGACCTGCGGGAGGGAGCGCCGGTGGACGAGCGGGGCCGGGTCGACCGCCCGCCGCGCGAGTTCCGAGCCGAGGTCTTCCGCCGCTTCCACGAGGCGCTCGAGCCGCTGCGCCGGAACGACAAGCTCGGTGGGATCCTGATGCAGCTCCCGCCCTACGTGGTCTTCAAGCCCGCGTCACTCGAGTACCTCGAATGGGCGCAGGGGCAGCTAGGCGCGGACGAGATGCTGGTCGAGTTCCGGCATGCGAGCTGGCTCGACGAGGACAACCGTCTCGAGACGCTCGCTTTCCTCGAGCGCAATCACATGAGCTACGTGATCGTGGACGCACCGCGCACGCAGGCGCGGAACGTCTCCCCCACCGTGGTCGCCACGACCACCCCGACGGCGTATGTCCGCTACCACGGCCGCAACGCAGAGACCTGGAACAAGCGCGTCCGCAGCGCCGCCGAGCGGTTCGACTACCTCTACTCCGAGGAGGAGCTCGGGGAGTGGGTGGCGCCTCTGGCCGAGCTCAGCGGTCAGGCGGACACCGTCTACGCAATGTTCAACAACAACGGCCGCTCGACGATGCCGGGCCTGCCCTCGCTGGAGAGCCCGGCCGAGGAGGGAACCGAGGTCGCGCAGGCGCCCGTGAACGCACAGATGCTGCGCTCCCTGCTGCAGCGCGAAGGCCTACCGGTCACGCCGGCGCCCGCCTCTGCATAGCATCCCCAAAAGTGCGGTTTTGGAGATGAGCGCAAACGTGTCGACCGGTCGTTTCACACGGCCGTCCGGGCAGAGCCCGCGCAGCCTCGCGACGGCACCGCGAGCGGTGCCTTAGTGGAACCCTGGTCGTACCAGCTCGCCGGCCGCTTCGACGAGCACCAACTCGAGAGCGAGGTCTTGAGAGAGAACCCGCTCGGCGACCCCCACGTACGCCCGCTCTGGGTCTACGTGCCGCCCGGCTACGACCAGGAGTCCGAGCGGAGCTACCCGGTGATCCACGTGATCCAGGGGCTGACCGGGCAGATCGACATGTGGCGCAACCGGACCGCATTTCGCAAGAACTTCCCGGAGCTCGTGGACGAGATGTTCGCGCGCGAGGAGTCACAGCCGTGCCTGCTCGTCTTCATCGACGCCTGGACCTCGCTCGGCGGGAGCCAGTTCGTCGACTCGCCGGGAACCGGCCGCTACCACACGTACATCTGCGAGGAGGTCGTGCCTTTCGTGGACGCGCACTACCGGACGATGGCCGCGCCCGAGCACCGTGGAATCGCGGGCAAGTCGAGTGGCGGCTACGGCGCGATGATCAACCCGATGCTGCGGCCCGACGTCTTCGGCGGCCTCGCCACCCACGCCGGTGACGCGCTCTTCGAGATGTGCTATTTGCCTGACTTCCGGAACTCGGTGCGGGCGCTCCGCGAGCACTACGACGGGTCGTTCGAGCGCTTCTGGGAGGACTTCCGCCGCCGCCCCGCACTCTCGAAGGACAGCGACCACGTCCTCCTGAACGACTACTGCATGGCCGCCTGCTACTCGGCCGACGAGGACGGGACGGTGCAGCTGCCCTACGACACCGCGACGGGAGAGCTTCGGCCGGAGATCTGGGAGCGCTGGCTCGCGTGGGACCCGGTGCGGATGGCATCCGAGCGAGCCGACGCGCTGCGCTCGCTGAAGGCGATCTACGTGGACTGCGGCAAGCGTGACCAGTTCTACCTCGACCTCGGCGCGGAGGCCTTCCGGCGGAAGCTCGAGGAGGCCGGCGTGACCGAGTATTTCTTCGAGCTCTTCGAGGGGACGCACTCGGCGATTGAGTACCGCTACCCGCTGGCGATCGCCTATCTCGCGGAGCGGCTCTCGTGATCATGAGCGCTGCGGGCGTTGCCGTCGCGGCGCTCATCTGCCTCGACCCCGGCCACGGCACCCCGCCGGCCGTCGGCCGGCAGACGGAGCCGATCGGACCGGGCTCGAAGGTGCTGAAGCTCAAGGACGGCGGCGGCGCCGCGGGAGAAGCGGGGGTCGCACTGGCGATTGCGCGCAAGGCGCGGGCACTTCTGCTGGCGCGTGGCTTCCGGGTGGCGATGACGCGCACCGGCTCCACCTTCCGCTACGGCAACGGCGGGAACATCGCGCGGGCGCAGTTCTGCAACCGGCGGCACCCGGCGCTGATGGTGCGCATCCACGCCGACGGCTCTCGTGACACCTCGGTGCACGGGGTCTCGACCCTCGTCCCCGCCTGGCACCGTGGCTGGACGGACGACATCTACGCGCCGAGCCTGCGCGCCGGCCGCGCGTTGCAGCGGGCGGTGGTCGGCGCGACCGGCGCGGCCGACCGCGGCCTCGTCCAGCGCGCCGACCTGACCGGCTTCAACTGGTCGGACGTGCCGGCCGTGCTCGTGGAGAGCGGGTTCCTCACCCATCCGGCTGAGCGGCGGCTGCTCAACACGGGCGCCTACCAACAGCGCGTGGCGCGGGGCCTGACCGCCGGCGTGGCGGCGTTCATCGCGCTGCCGAGCGCTCGATCCTGACGCCCGCGACCGCCTCCAGGTATTCGAGCGCGACCCGCTCGATCCGCTCGTCCACGGTGGCACAGGCCTCCGAGAGCACGGTGACCTTGAAGCCGAGCTCGCGCGCGTCGATTGCCGTCTGGGCGACGCAGCCCTCGGTCGAGGCGCCGGCGAGCAGCAGCCGCTCCGCCTCGAGGTCGCGCAGGATCAGCTCGAGCGGCGTGTGGTCGAACGCGGAGTAGCGCGGCTTGACCACGAAGGCGTCGTCGTCTCGTGGCGCCACCGCCTCGACCAGCTCGGCCCCCCTCCCTTCGAGAGCCTGCCGCACGAGCCGCGGCCCGTCACCGTCCCAGACGCCGAAGTTGTCGTTGGCGTAGACCACGGGCGCTCCCTCGGCCCGTGCGTTCTCGAGGGCACGCACGAGCCCCTCGTGGCGGACGCGAAACGACTCGAGCAGGCGGTCGCCGTCCTCATGCTCGAAGTGATTGATCACGTCGACGAGGAGGAGGGCGTCTTTCACTCGGCCGAGCGGCCGCGCATCTCGTCGGCGGCCGCGCGACCGCGCTCGTGCACGGCCTTGCGCCGGTCCTCAACCTCTGCCTCTACCTCTGCCTCCGGCCCGGTTACCTCGTCGACCGGAGTCTCGGCCGCCTCGAACTCCTCGCGCTCCTCGACGATCGTGCGCGACTCGTCGAGCTTGCGCCGGAGCTCCTCCGCGCGCGGGTCCTCCGTAGGAGCGGGCGCGCGCTTCACCTTCCGGTAGAGCGCGACTCCCGCGCCTGCTGCGCCGGCCAGCCAGGCGATCCGGGCTCTCATTGGGCCGATGCTACACTGGCGCCCTTCCTGCCACGCCATCGCGTCGTTCGCTCCCGAGCGGCGCCTGCCGGCGAGGCCGACTCAGACCGAAGGAAGGGAGGACCCGGGAGCGTGACCGACTACGAGATTTTGCTCATGCTCGACCCTGAGCTGCCTGACGAGCGCCAGAACGAGATCGTCACCCGCTCGCGCGAGGCGATCGAGCGCGACGGCGGTCGCTTCGACGCGCACGAGCCCTGGGGCCGGCGCCGCCTCGCCTACGAGATCGGCCACAAGGGCGAGGGCTCCTACCATCTCCTGACCTTCGCGGCCGAGCCCGCGACGCTCGCGGAGATTTCCCGCGTGCTGAAGATCACCGACGGCGTCATGCGGCACATGGCCGTGCGCCGCGTGGTCGGCCCCTCCACCCGGCCGTCCGAGCCCGCTCCCCAAGAGCCAGTAGCGGCGGCAGCCGTCGCGAGTCAGGATTCCGAGACCGTGATGACCGAGACCGAAAGCGCCTGAGAGGAGAGGGAGGAATGGCCAACATCAACCGCGTCGTCCTCGTCGGCAACCTGACCAAGGACCCCGAGCTTCGCCACACGCCGAGCGGCACGGCCGTCTGCAAGCTGCGCCTGGCCGTGAACACGCGCCAGAAGGACGGCGCCACCGGCGAGTGGGGCGACAAGCCCAACTACTTCGACGTCACCGTCTGGGGCAACCAAGGCGAGAGCTGCGCGCAGTACCTCGCGAAGGGCCGTCCGGTCGCCGTGGACGGGCGGCTCGACTGGCGCGAGTGGGACGCCCAGGACGGCACCAAGCGACAGGCCGTCGAGATCATCGCCGACAGCGTCCAGTTCCTGGGCGGCCGGCCCGAGGGCGCCGAGGGCGGGCAACCGCAGTTCGTTCCCAGCGGCGCGACCACCGAGAACGCCGACTTCGGCACCGCCGCGGCCGACGACGACATCCCCTTCTGATGGCACAGCGCGACCAGCGACAGCAGCGTAAGGGCAGGCCTGCCCCAGGCGGCCCGATCCGGAAACGGAACTGCTACTTCTGCCGCGAGAAGATCACCGAAGTGGACTACAAGAACACGAACCAGCTTCGCCGCTACGTCTCCGAGAAGGGGAAGATCCGCTCGCGGCGGATCACCGGCGCCTGCCGGCGCCACCAGAGGCAGGTCGCCCTCGCGGTCAAGCGTGCGCGCGAGATGGCGCTCCTCCCCTACTCCACCGGCTAGAGATGCAGGTCATCCTCCGAGAGGACATCGAGAAGATCGGCTTGCGCGGCGAGGTCGTGGAGGTCGCCGCGGGCTACGCCCGGAACTACCTGCTGCCGCGGAAACTCGCCGAGACGGCCACGCCGGCCAAGGTGGCCGAACTGCGCAAGCACGCAGAGAAGCGAGCACGGCACGAGGCGCAGAGCTTCGAGCAGGCGCAGGAGATCTCGCAGAAGGTCGAAGGAACGGAGCTACGCTTTGACGTTCCCGCGGGGGAGACCGGGACGCTCTTCGGCTCGGTCACCGCGACCGACCTCGCCGAGCGGCTCTGGGAGTCGCAGCGAGTGCGGGTCGACCGGCGCAAGCTCGACCTCCCCGAGTCGATCAAGCGGATCGGGCGCTACCAGATCCCGGTCGAGCTCTTCCCCGACGTGATCGCCACGCTGAAGGTCGCGGTCGTGCCCGAGGGCGGCGAGCTGCCCCCGCAAGAGGAGCTCGACGCAATCGCCGCCGCCGAGGCCGAGGCAGAGGCCGCCGTGCAGGCAGAGGCGGAGGCGCAGCACGAGGAGGCGGAGGCCGAGATCGAAGCGGTAGTGGGGGAGGAAGAGGCTGAAGTGGATACCGGTCCGGAGGCAGAAGCGGCGGCCGAGCAGGTGCCCGAGGACGCATTCGACCGGGCCGCCGACGCCGCCGACTCGGAGCGGGAGTGACCAAAGTGCACAGCCTTCTCCACAGGTCGCCGCCGGCCTGTGGAATTCCGTAGGAACTTCTCGCTCCGAGCGACAAAATTACCCACAGGCGTCGTCCGGAGGCCGTGGGAACCTGTGTTCCCTTATGCCTGCAAACGTCCCATTCCGGGCGTCCAGAGACCTGTCGAAAGGCGGGTCGTCCAGACCTACCGCGACCGCCTCAGGAGTGCTTTCGTAAACCGGATGGCTCAGCTAGCCCAGGCCTCGCCGACCGCCCCGGTTCCGCCGCAGAATCTCGAAGCGGAGGAATCTGTCCTCGGCGCGATGATGCTCTCCCCCGGCGCAATCGGGGCGGTCAGCGAAGTGCTCGACGCAAGCGACTTCTACCGCGAGAGCCACGCGAAGGTGTACCGCGCGGCACTGGCGCTCTACTCGAAGGGCGAGCCCGTGGACGCGATCACGCTCGTCGACGAGCTCGAGGAGCGCGGCGAACTCGAGGGCGCAGGCGGGCGAGTCCGCATCCACGAGCTGGCCGCGCTTGTCCCGGCGAGCGCCAATGCAGGCCACTACGCCCGCATCGTCCGGGAGATGGCGACGCTCCGCGGCTTGATCCGGGCTGGCAGCGAGATTTCCCAGTTGGGCTGGGAGCGGCCGGGCGACACCACCGATCTCGTCGACCGCGCCGAGCAGGTCGTCTTCGACCTCTCGCAGGCGCGCGTGACGAGCGAGTTCACACACATCGAGGAGCTGCTGAAGGACAGCTTCGAGCGGATCACGGCGCTCTACGAAGCGGGAGCCGACGTCACGGGAACGACGTCGGGCTTCCGAGACCTCGACAAGCTCACGTCTGGCTTCCAGCCCGGCAACCTGATCATCGTCGCCGCCCGCCCGTCCATGGGGAAGTCCGGCCTCGGTCTCTGCATGGCCGCCAACCTCGCCGTGCGCGAGGAGACGCCGGTCGCGCTCTTCACCCTGGAGATGTCGAAGTCGGAGGTGACGCAGCGGCTGATGTGCAGCGAAGCGAAGGTCGAGTCGCAGCGCCTGCGAACCGGCAAGCTCGGCGCCGACGACTGGCCCCGCCTCACCGCCGCCTGCGACCGCCTCGCGAAGGCGCCGATCTACGTCGACGACACCGGCTCGATCACGATGATGGAGATCCGTTCCAAGGCGCGGCGGCTGAAGTCGCGGGAGCCCAATCTCGGTCTGATCGTGGTCGACTACATGCAGCTGATGACCTCCGGCTCGACCGTGGAGAACCGCGTCCAGGAGGTCTCGCAGATCTCCCGCTCGCTCAAGATCCTCGCCCGCGACCTCGACGTGCCGATCCTGGCAATGTCGCAGCTCTCCCGCGCCGTCGAGCAGCGCCACGACAAGCGGCCGATCCTCTCCGACCTGCGCGAGTCGGGCTCGATCGAGCAGGACGCCGACCTGGTCATGTTCATCTACCGCGACGAGTACTACAACGACGAGTCCGAGCAGCAGGGGATCGCCGAGGTACACCTGGCGAAGCACCGCAACGGGCCGACCGACACCGTCAAGCTCTCGTTCCTCAAGCGCTACGCGAAGTTCGCCGACCTCGCACCTTCCGCCGCCTAGGAACGTCAGTGCAAACACCTTCTCAGCTATCGACCGGTCAATTCGAACGCGCGGAGCGGCTAAGCCCGGCGGCGCTGACGACGGCAGCGCAAGCGCAACTTTGATGTACGAGCAGACGGTCGTCCTCCTCGCCCGCGCAACCGCCTTCACGGTTGTCTGCCAGGCCTGCGCCGACGACCGGCCGCGCGAGGAGTACGCGGGCCTGACGGCCCAGGGGCGCCTGCGCCTGGAGCGCGACGTCGACTGGACGACCTGCCCCCGCGGCCACCGGATTCGCATCATCCGTGCGGGCAGCGCCGTCGCCGCCGAGGCGACGACGCCTCTCTGGTAGTCGGCCGCAGCTTCCGGCAGACTCAGTCCCGTGCCTGCGACCGTGATCGTTGGGGCGCCGAGGCGCCCGCTCGCCGGGCGCCGTCTGGAGGACGTGCGGGCCTCGCCCGCACGTCCGGTCCATATCCACTGCGCGCCCGGTGAGGTCTGATGCCCGCGACCGTGATCGTGGGCGCGCAGTGGGGCGACGAGGGGAAGGGCAAGATCGTCGACCTGCTCGCCCAGCACTCAGACCTCGTCTGCCGCTACCAGGGCGGCCCGAACGCGGGCCACACGATCGTCGTCGACGGCGAGAAGTTCAAGTTCCACCACATGCCCTCGGGGATCCTGCACGGCAAGGAGTGCATCCTCGGCGCCGGCTGCGTGATCGACCCCGAGGTCTTCGTGCGCGAGCTCGACGGCCTCGAGGCGCGCGGCATTTCGACGGACGTGGTGAAGCTCTCCGGCGAGGCGCACCTGATCATGCCCTGGCACGTGGCGATCGATCAGGGCACGGAGCGGCGGCTCGGGAACCTGCAGATCGGGACGACGAAGCGCGGCATCGGCCCCGCCTACGCGGACAAGGCCTCGCGGCTCGGAATCCGCGTCCAGGACCTGCTCGATCCGAAGATCCTGCGCCAGAAGATCGAGGTCGCGCTTGCGGAGAAGAACGTCTGGCTAGCACGCGTCTACGGCGCCGAGCCACTCGAGCTGGAGGATCTCGCCGAACGGTACGAGAGCTTCGCGCAGCGGCTGCGGCCCTACGTCGCCGACACCTCGCTGCTCGTCGACTGCGCGCTGCGCGGTGGGAGGTTCGTGCTGCTCGAGGGTGCACAGGGGACATTGCTCGACCTCGACCACGGCACCTACCCGTTCGTGACCTCCTCGGGCACCGTCGCGGGCGCGGCGGCAGTCGGGATCGGGATCGGGCCGAACCGGATCGATTCGATCATCGGCGTTGCAAAGGCCTACCTCACGCGCGTCGGCGAAGGCCCGTTCCCGACGGAGATCGCAGGGCCCGACCAGGCCCGCATGCGGGACCTCGGCGCCGAGTTCGGTACGACGACCGGGCGCGAGCGGCGCTGCGGCTGGCTCGACCTGGTTGCGCTGCGCTACGCGGTTCGCCTGAACGGGATCACCTCGCTGGCGCTGACGAAGGTCGACGTCCTCTCCGCGTTCGCCGAGCTGCCGGTGTGCGTGCGCTACCGGCTGCGCGACGGGACCGAGACGTCGGATTTTCCGGCGCACCAGAGCGATTTCCACCACTGCCAGCCCGTCTACGAATCCTTGCCCGGCTGGGAGCAGCCGCTCGACGAGATCACCGAGCTCGGCTCGCTGCCGGCCAATGCGCGGGGCTACGTCGAGTTCGTCGAGCGCGAGCTGGAGGTGGCGGTGTCGCTTGTCGGCACGGGCGCCGAACGCGAGCAAGTACTCGCTCCGGGCCCGCTCGAAGCGCTGGCCAGGCCCTAGCGCCGGTCGCGCCCGCGCCTGCGGCCGAACCCGAACAGGCCGAGCGGGAGCACGAAGAAGAGCGGCAGGAAGATCAGGTGGCCGCCGGTCACGGCGAACAGGATCAGCGCGACCGCGAGTCCCAGGAGGAGAAACGCCATGCTCGTGGCTTACCCCCCGCGCGAGCTGCCGAATCGTCTGCAGGTCTTCGGGACGGTTGACCTTGGCGAGCTCGGGATGAGTCCCGCCGGCAACCGAGGCAGGCATCGCCGGGCGCACGAATCAGCGGACGCTGGCGGCCGGCGAACGCAACTAAGGGACCAGAGGGCGGTAGGGATCGCGCCGATGCCGGGAGTAGACTCGCCGCCGTGAACGTGCTTATCGTCGGGTCGGGCGGACGCGAGCACGCGCTCGCGTGGAAGCTAAGCCAGAGCCCGTCCCTCGAAGCCCTGCACGCCGCCCCCGGGAACCCCGGCATCGCCGGCCTCGGCGAGTGCCATCCCGTCCGGGCGGAGGACGGAGAGGGCCTTTTGTCGCTGTGCCGGGAGCTCGACATCGACTTGGTCGTCGTCGGCCCCGAGGCGCCACTGGTCGTCGGGCTCGTCGACACGCTTCGGCGAGCCGGCATCGCCGTGTTCGGCCCCACGGCCGCCGCCGCCCGAATCGAGGGCTCGAAGAGCTTCGCCAAGGAGGTGCTCGAGACCGCGGGGGTGCCGACCGCTGCCCGTCTCTCCGTCGCTCGACCTCCTTGCGTCGTGAAGGCGGATGGGCTCGCTGCCGGCAAGGGCGTCTTCGTCTGTCTCAGCCAGGACGAGCTGGACTCCGGTCTCCGCGGGGCCGCGGCACTCGGGGGCGACGTCATGGTCGAAGAGCTGCTCGAAGGCGAGGAGGTGTCGCTGTTCGCCGTGACCGACGGCAGCACGGCTGTCGCGCTCGCCCCGGCGCAGGACTTCAAGCGAGTCGGCGAGCAGGATACGGGGCCGAACACGGGTGGGATGGGGTCGTACTCCCCCGTGCCCGGGCTCGGCGAGCCGGAAGTGGAGGAGCTACTCGAGATCGTGCACCGCCCTGTCCTGGCCGAGCTCGCCCGGCGGGGCTCTCCGTTCTCGGGCCTGCTCTACGCCGGGCTGATGCTCACCGAGGAGGGCCCGCGCGTACTCGAATTCAACTGCCGCTTCGGCGACCCGGAGACGCAGTCGATCCTGCCACGGGTCGAAGGCGACGTACTCGGTGCGCTCTGGGGCGCCGCGACCGGCGAGCTCCGCTCGCCCCTCGGCGTCGGCGAGGGCGCCGCGGTGACGATCGTGCTCGCGAGCGGTGACTACCCGGAGCGTAGCGACAGCGGCACGCCGATCGAAGGGGTCGAGGAGGCCGAGGGGACCGGCGCGCTCGTGTTCCACGCCGGCACGGCCAAGCAAGGAGGGCGGCTGGTCACGAACGGAGGGCGAATCCTCGACGTGACCGCAGCCGCGGAGGATCTCGTCGCGGCACGGACGGCGGCCTACGAGGCGGTGGGGCGCATTACCTTTGCCGGCATGCGGTTCCGGCGAGACATCGCGCTCGCAGCGGCGGAGGGCCATGTCCGCAGCTGAGGCGCCCTTGGTGGGGATCCTGGTCGGCTCCGAGTCGGACTGCGAGCGGATGCAGCCCGCGCTCGACGAGCTCGAGGCGCGCGGGATCCGCCACGAGCTCGAGGTTCGTTCCGCTCACCGTGACCCGGACGCAGTGGCCGAGTACGCGCGCGGGGCGAGAGAGCGAGGGATTCGCGTATTGATCGCAGGGGCGGGCCTCGCCGCGGCGCTCCCGGGCGTGGTCGCGGCGCACACCGATCTCCCGGTGATCGGCGTGCCGCTCCGCTCGCGGATGAGCGTGCTCGACGGGCTCGACGCACTGCTGTCGATCGTGCAGATGCCCCCCGGCGTGCCGGTTGCGACCGTAGGCGTTGACAACGCGAAGAACGCGGCCGCACTCGCCGCGCGCATCCTCGCAAGCTGAGATCGGCGAGCGGCTCTCCGCGGCGGCCGCGCCTGTCCTGACCCATCCTTAACCCCCACCCACCCGGGGATCTCCAGGGTGCCTGTTCAAGGCACGCGAGAGAGTGACGAGCCTGTGCCGAGGTTGCCTCAATCTTGCGGCTGCGGCTGTCTTCCTGCGCTGGCTCTAGACTCCAGCCGTGATCGCGCGCTATTCCCGACCCGTGATGGCCGGGGTCTGGTCGGACGAGAACAGACTCGCGCGCTGGCTCGACGTCGAGCTCGCCGCGCTCGAGTCCTGGGCCGAGCTCGGCGCGATCCCTGCGGAGACCGTCGCCGAGATCCGCGCGGGAGCGAAGCCGCCGACCCCCGAGCGCGTGGCGGACCTGGAGCGCGAGACTCAGCACGATCTTGCCGCCTTCGTGGACGCGGTCGCGGCCGAGCTCGGCCCTGCCGGACGATGGCTACACCACGGCTTGACCTCCTCCGATGTGGTCGACACCGCCCTCGCACTCCAGGTGCGCGAGGCGGGCGCTGTCCTGCTCGAGGAGCTCGAGCGCGCCCTCGGGTCCGTGATCGCGCGAGCCCAGCGGCACAAGGACGACATCTGCATCGGGCGTACGCACGGCGTACACGCGGAGCCGACGACCTTCGGGCTCAAGCTCGCCGGCTGGGCCTTCGAGCTCGACCGTGGACGGGAGCGTCTCGCGCGGGCGCTCGACGGAATGGGCGTCGGCAAACTTTCGGGCGCCGTCGGCACCTATGCCGCGACCGACCCGGAGCTTGAGCGCCTCGCCTGCGAACGGCTCGGTCTCGAAGCTGCGCCCGTGTCGACGCAGATCCTTCAGCGCGATCGCCACGCCGACCTACTCGCCGCCCTTGCGCTCGTCGCCGCCTCCCTGGAGAAGTTCGCGCTCGAGATCCGCCATCTGGCGCGCACGGAGGTGGCCGAGGTCGCGGAGCCATTCGGCAAGGGGCAGAAGGGCTCCTCGGCGATGCCGCACAAGCGCAACCCTGTGGTCTCGGAGCGCATTTGCGGCCTGGCGCGCGTCGTGCGGGCAAACGCGCTCGTCGGGCTCGAGAATGTCGCCCTCTGGCATGAGCGGGACATCTCGCACTCCTCGGCGGAGCGGATCGTGATCCCGGACTCGTTCCTCGCGCTCGATTACATGCTCGACCGCTTCACCTGGCTCGTCGAGGGCCTCGTCGTCCGGCCCGAGCGCATGCTCCGCAACCTCGAGGACGGGCACGGGCTCTTCTTCAGCCAGCGGCTGTTGCTCGCACTCGTCGAGTCCGGGCTGGCCAGGGAGGATGCGTACCAGCTCGTCCAGCGGCACGCCCTGCAGGCCAATGAAGAGGAGCAGGATTTCCGAGAGCTTGTGCGTGCCGACGACGAGCTGGCGGGCCGCGTCGACCTCGACGCGATCTTCGACCTCGGCTGGTACATCCGTTATATCGACGCCGCCTTCGAGCGGCTGGGCGCACTCGCCCGGAAGGAGGAGCCGGTCCATGCCTGAATCGGCCGTACATGTTGGGAGCGGGAAGGTGCGAGAGCTCTACGAGTTGGAGGACGACCGGCTGCTTTTGGTCGCCAGCGACCGGATCTCGACCTTCGACGTGGTGCTGCCAACCGAGATTCCGGACAAAGGCCGTGTCCTCACCGGCCTCTCGGGATTCTGGTTCGCGCGCACGGGGGAGCTCGTGCCGAACCACCTGCTCGCGCTGCGGCCCGACGGCCGCTCAACCGAATGCCGGCGGCTCGAGATGCTGCCGATCGAGTGCGTCGTGCGTGGCTACCTGACCGGCTCCGGCTGGAAGGACTACCAGGCGAGCGGCGCGGTCTGCGGGCACGTGCTCGCCGAGGGCCTGCGCGACTCCGATCGACTGCCCGAGCCGATCTTCACGCCCGCGACGAAGGCGCAGGAAGGCCACGACGAGAACATCGACCGCCGGCGCGCGGCCGAGCTGGTCGGAGACAGCCGTCTGGACGAGGTCGAGCAGACGGCGATCGCCCTCTACCGCTTCGCGTCCGAGCACGCCGCCGAGCGCGGGATCCTGATCGCGGACACGAAATTCGAGTTCGGGCTCGCCGAGGGCCGGCTGGTGCTCGGCGACGAGGCGTTCACCCCGGACTCCTCGCGGTTCTGGCCCGCCGACGAGTACGAGGCCGGACGCCCTCAGCCCTCCTTCGACAAGCAGTTTGTCCGCGACTATTGCGAGACGCTTGGCTGGGACAAGACCGACCCGGGCCCAGAGCTGCCCGAGGACGTCGTTGCCGGCACCCGCGCGCGCTACGTCGAGGCCTTCGAGCGGCTGACGGGCATCACCTTCGACGAGTACCTCGCCGACCCGCAGGTCGTGTTGCGGTGAAAGCCACCGTCCTGGTCCGCCCGAAGCCGGGCATCCTCGACCCGCAGGGCGAGGCCGTTCAGCGGTCGCTGCAGCAGCTCGGTTTTCCGGTCGAAGAGGCGCGCGTCGGCCGGGTGGTCGATCTCGAGCTCGATCTCGGCGACGCGGACCGGACCCGCGCCGAGCTGGAGCGGATGTGCGAGCAGCTGCTGGCGAACCCGTTGATCGAGTCGAACGAGATCAGTGTGGCGAGCGAATGAGCGACGTACCGCACCCGAAGATCGCCGTCGTCGTCTTTCCCGGATCGAACGACGACCGCGACGCCGCCCTTGCCCTGGAGGGCCTTGGCGCGGAGCCGGTGCTGGTCTGGCACGCGGAGCCCGAGCTGCCCGAAGCGAGCGTGGTCGTACTCCCCGGCGGGTTCTCGTATGGCGACTACCTCCGCTGCGGCGCGATCGCGCGCTTCTCGCCGGTGATGGACGCGGTGTGGCGCTTCGCCGACGAGGGCGGGCTCGTGCTCGGAGTTTGCAACGGCTTCCAGGTGCTCTGCGAGGCCGGGTTGCTTCCGGGCGCCCTGCGCCCGAATGAGTCGCTCTCCTTCATCTGCCGGGATGTTTTGCTGCGAGTCGAGCAGGCGAACACGCCCTTCACCACTCGCGCCGAGCCCGGGCAGCGCATCACGATCCCCGTCAAGCACGGAGAAGGGTGCTACTTCGCCGACGAGGAGCTGCTCGCCGAGCTCGAGGCCAACGGACAGATCGTCCTGCGCTACGAGGACAACCCCAACGGCTCGATCGGCGACGTCGCCGGAGTCGCGAGTCGCCGGGGCAACGTCTTCGGCCTGATGCCGCACCCCGAGCACGCGGTCGATCCTCTGCTCGGCTCGGCCGACGGGGCCATCGTGCTGGGCTCGCTCGTGGATGCCGCTCGAGAACGTCTACTCGCTACCGCCTAAACCGAGAGCATCGGCGAGGGCGGGCCGCTTTGCCAGCTCGGCCCGAAGCCGCTCGAGATCCCGCCTGCGCAGCGTGACCGGCCCGCGCCGCACCGTCCCGCCGGTCGCGTAGGCGAAGCGAACCAGGCGCTCGCCGCCCGACACCTCGAGCAGCTGCACAACGGAGGAGAAGCGCTTTTCGCCCGCGCGCTGCGCCAGCGTCAGTTCCTCGACGAGCTCTGCCGCCCCCCACGGTGTCGCCGTTTTCGCCATTCCGGTCACCTACCGACACGCCTGTGACGCCTGGTTGACCACTTCACGCCGAAGGTGCGACGACGCTGAGCCATCCCTTCGGGTTGGTGAGCCGGGGGTGGCCGGCGTCGCAAAAAGAAGTGCGCGGACGTGGAGCGAGCCGCCGCGCACCTGCACGGCATGTTCGAAGGCTCGAAACCGCTCCAGACGGCCTTAACGCTCGATCAGCTCGATGCGATAGCCGTCGGGATCGCGGACGAAGCACAGCCGCGAGCCGCCTTCGCGCACCGAGTAGGGCGGCTTCTCCGGCTCGATGCCCTGACCCGCGAGCCGTTCCAGCGTCCCGTCGAGGTCCTCAACGGTGACCGCAATGTGCCCATAGCCGGTGCCGAGCTCGTAGGATTCGACGCCGAAGTTGTAGGTCAGCTCGAGCCGGTCGCCGTCGCCGGGAAGACCCATAAAGATGTTGATCGCCTCGTCGCGGATGGGCAGCTCGCGCCGCTTCTCGAAGCCGAGCGCCTCGTAGAACTCGACCGAGGCGTTCGGGTCGGTGATGCGGTAGCAGGTGTGGATCAGATCCATTGCGGCGGATTCGCGGCCGGGGAGATGCGCTCCGAGCCGACTCGGACGTAGTCGATCATCGATGTTCTCCTTCTCCGGGGTCTTCCGTCGAGGAGCCTAGTCAGACTTGCGCCTTCACGTGAGCCGCGATCCGTTCGGCCTCCAGGGGCAGCACCGCCAACTCGGGCGGCGGACGACGAACAAAGCCGTTCACGAGCAGGAGGTCTTCGGCCTGGTCCGGCGTGAGCGGAGCCTCGGACGGCTCGCTGGCGGAGCGACAGAGGGACAGCCCGGCGTCGATCTCGAGCCTCACGCCCCCTCCCGGCGGGAGAAGGCGAACGGCACGAACTGCGCCGCCGGAGACAAAGAACGCCTTCCGCCAGCCCGACTTGACCGCGGGAGCAATCAGACAGACCTCCAGGCTGCGCGACCGTTCGAGCCGGCAGAGGCGGTCGATTACGTGCTCGAGCGCCTCGATGCGATCCCGCAGGCGGGCCGCCTCCTCATAGCGGAGGCTTTCGGCCAGGTGCGCCCGACGTGCCCGGAGGCGCGGCAGGGGCGCTCCCAGGAGAAGGCCTTCCAGCTCTTCCTCCGTGCTCGCGGAGAGCGCGCGTGCGGCCAGAAACGCTTGCCGGCGACTCGGAATCGGCCCGAGGAGAGTCGGCGCCTTGGTGGCCACGAAATCTTCGCCCCGGCGCTTCAGGTAGGTGCCGTTGTCCCTCCTGCGGCTGCGCGAATTCGCCGGCGGCTGGAGCTCACGGATCAGCCGAAGCTCCTCGAGGGCAGCCTCGAGCTCGGAGCCCAGCACGCGCCACTCGACCCGCTCCAGCGCCAGCAGGGCAGCCTCGACCGACGGCCGTTGGCGCTCGCTGCGGAAGTAGGAGCGAAGGCGCGCGCGCAGGTCCCTGGCCCGCCCGACGTAGAGCACCTGGCCGTGACGGTCGTGGAAGAGGTAGACGCCGGGCCGGCTGGGCGCACCCTGGGCGAGGCAGCGCTTGTCGTAGACGCGACGTTTGCGCGGTGCGGCGAGCGCGCGCAGGTGCGAGAGCCGCCCTGCCCCCATCTCCTGGGCGAGACCGATCAGGTGGACCAGCACCTCGGCCGTCGCCTCGGCGTCGGGAAGGGCGCGGTGACAGGGTCTAGTCGGGACGCCGAAGAAGTCGGCGAGCGAGGCGAGGCCGACGCGGCGCCGGCGGCCCTCGAGCAGGCGCCGCGCGAGTGCGGCCGTGCACAGAGGCGGCTCGGCGAGGCGCCGATCGTGCAGGAGGAAAAGCTGTCGCTCGAGGAAGCGCTGGTCGAAGCGGGCGTTGTGCGCGACGAGGAGCGCATCGCCCGCGAAGGCCAAGAAGCGGCCGAGCGCGGTCGAGACGGAAGGCGCACGGCGCAGCTCCTGCTCGTGCAGCCCGGTGAGGCGGGCGACCGGACCCGGCAGCGCCACGCCTGGATTCACGAGCGATTGAAAGGAATCGACCGGCTCGAGCCCCCGCACACGCACGGCGCCGAACTCGCAGATGCGGTCGCGAGCTGCCGAGAGGCCGGTGGTTTCCAGGTCGAAGACGACGAACTCGGCCTCCTCCAGCAACGGATCCACATGTCCTCCGGTGAGGGAGACGGTGGCGCCGGCGCAGACGAGCCGACTGTCACCGGCGGTTACGTCGGCTATCAGCGAGCAAGCGAGGCCGTCCGAGATCGATGAGGTGGCGAAGAGCGAGCGCGCTGCCTCGACCGCCGTCAGAGGCCCGCGCTCTTCGAGCGTGTCCACGAGCCGGTCGAGCGCATCGAGTGCGAGCTGCACCCATCAGATGAAAGCGAACATGTGTTCGTATTTCAAGTAGGACCCTCTTCAAACCCGCCCTCTCTAGTCCGGGAGCAGTGGCATCGCGAGACCAGCGCCTCGGCCGAGGAGCACGGCCCGGGTGATCGCCGTCGATCCAAAGCGCAGCCTCACCTCGTCGAGCGCGGCGTCGAGCGCGTCGCTGCTGTGTCGATCGAACGGCAACGTGAGCTGGATGGCACGGCCGTCGTCGAGGTTCGTCACCGCGATTCCGACGAGCGTCAGGCCGCGCTGTGCGATCAGCGGCGCGGCGACCGCGAGCAGTCCTCTCGCCGCGTCCAGGATCACCTGGGTGCTCGCGGTGGGATGCGGCAGCGTGTACGAGCGGGTCGCCCGGGAGAAGTCGTCGAAACGCAGACGGAGCACGACGGTGCGGCCAACTCGACCCGCAACTCGCATCCGGCGCGTGACGCGGTCGACGAGTGCCACGAGTGACGTGTCGATCTCGGAAAACGCCGTCGGCGATCGGCCGAGTGCCCGTTGCGCCCCGATCGAGCGCCGGCGGCGACGACTCCGTACCGGCCGGGGATCCTGGTTGTGAGCGAGCGCGTGGAGGTGTCGGCCCGACGCCCGCCCGAGCAGGGACACGAGCGTCGTCTCGGCGCATTCGGCGACCTGACCAACGGTGGTGATCCCGAGTCCATGGAGCTTTGTCGCGGTCACGGGGCCGACCCCCACAGCCGCTCGACCGGCAGGGGGTGCAGGAAGGCGAGTTCACCGTCGGGCGGAACCAGGAGCAGGCCGTCGGGCTTGGCCACCCCGCTCGCCACCTTCGCCAGGAACTTAGTCCTCGCGATCCCGACCGTGATTGGCAGACCGACCCGTTCGCGCACGTCACGACGTAAGCGAGCGGCGATCTCGGTGGGAGTACCCGAGAGGCGCCGGACCCCGCGAACGTCGAGGAACGCCTCGTCGATCGACAGACCCTCGACGACCGGCGAGGTGTCGTCGAAGACTCGGTAGACAGCCCTGCTCGCCTCGGTGTAGGCGGACATGCGGGGCTCGACGACGATTGCGCGAGGGCACAGCCGCCGGGCTCGAGCGACGCTCATCGCCGTCCGGACGCCGTCGGCCTTCGCCTCGTAGCTGGCGGCCAGCACGACCCAGGCCCCGACGATCACGGGCCGTCCACGAAGGTGCGGGTCGTCGCGCTGCTCGACCGCTGCAAAAAAGGCATCCACGTCGGCGTGTAGAACCGTCGGGTCGGACACGAACATACGTTCCCACAAGTTACCTCAGCCGAACAAGTTGTTCAGGCTGATTCCGCCGCGGATCAGGCGGTCGATGGGGGCGCTCTCGACCAGGCGACGAAGGAGCGGCGTCGCGAAGCTCGGGATGTCCCCCCGACGATCGGCCTCGTCCACCGATCGCAGCATCCCCGCGCGCACGGCGACCTCGATCGTGTGCTCGTCCCAGCGCCGGCGGACGCCTGTCCCGGGCGCAAGCGATAGGACCAGCTCCTCCCTGGTCGAGTGCAGGCGGCACGCGGCGCCGTCGAGCCCGTCGAGCACGATCCGCTGGATGGTGGCGTCGAAGCCGCCCGTGCGCCCGGGACGTGGCCGGCAGGGATCCGCGAGCTTCGGCCCGGGCTCGTTCGCGGCGCCTTTGCCGAGCTCGACGGCCACAAGTGCGAGGATCGAAGCGAGCAGTGCCGCCAGCACCCAGAGCGCGGGCGTCATCCGCGAGCGCGTCACGCGGCCAGCCTCCGGCGGAAAATTGTCGCGGCGAGCAGGGCCAGCGCCGCGAACCCGGCCGAGAGCAGGAAGGCGGGCCGAAACGCGCGCGTGATCGTCGCCTCGATCGTGCCGACGAGGTAGCCCCGTGTCGAGGCGAGTGCTGGGTCGTCACGCGCCCCGTGTGCGTTGAACGGCTCGCTCAGGTCCGGCGTCTCGCCCTCGCGGGCCGTTGCGAAAGCTGACTGCAGGTCGAGCGCCACCGGCACCTTCTTGTCGAGCCCCGTGGAGGAGTCCAGCAGCACCGCGGTCGCCTTCAGCAGCGCCTTGTCGCCCGCCCTCGGGACCTGCGAGGCGAGGAGCGGCGCGATCGACGCCAGCGCGAGCACGAGCCCTAGGTGGCGCACCCCAACCGTCAGCGTTCCGCTGCGCGCTAGGCCGGCGCGCAGGTCGAGAGCTTCCTCGGAGAGCAACGGAACGGCGAGCCCGAGCCCTGCGCCGCAGAGCGCGAGCGCATAGACGGCCAGGAGCACGCTCGCCGAGGGAAGCAGGGCGAGGCCGAGAAGCCCTCCGGCCAGAAGTGTCGCTCCGCCGCACACCGCCGCGATCCGCGGCAGCCGGCGCTCGAGCGGTCGCACGGCGAGCGCCGCCGCAGGAAGAACGCTCACGATCGCAGCGCCGCCGATCGCCGAATAGCCCCAGACCGTGATCACGAGCAGCACGGCCAGGAAGAGGGCGCCGACGAGCGCGCCGAAGAGAAGCCCGAGGCAGAGATTCGCCGGCAGCGTGCGCCGGAGCGAAGGGCTCCAGACTTCCTTCGCGACAACGTGTTGGTGGGTACGGAGGGTGGCGAGTAGCCCGAGGGCGGCCACCGGCGCCTGAGCGATGAAGATCGCGCGCCAGTCGAAGGCCTGCGTCAGCATGCCCCCGAGAGCCGGCCCGAGTGCTGCGCCGAACGTCCCGGCGAGCGTCCAGAGGCTTGCGCCGGCGGCCGGCGAGCCAGTCAGCGCGGCCAGCACCGGCAGCGAGCCGGCAAGCAGCAATGCCGCTCCCACGCCTTGCACGCTCCTCATCGCGGTGAGGAAAGGCAGGCTGCCCGCGGCCGCACAGGCGATCGACCCTCCGAGGAATACGACGAGCCCGGCACCGAGCACCCGCGCAGCGTTGATCC
>Ga0126306_10000189_pt1 | contig 24306 bp, 18 predicted proteins | sample Plot27_FD_92592 | JGI IMG/M metagenome (GOLD analysis project Ga0126306, IMG submission 92592) | Serpentine soil microbial communities from UC McLaughlin Reserve, CA, USA - Plot27 | ecosystem: Environmental > Terrestrial > Soil > Grasslands | place: USA: UC McLaughlin Reserve, Lake County... | reverse complement strand
TGGACTCATTGCTAAAGTTAGTACCCTTTGCTAACACAAATCTTTTTTCAAATGCATTGGCTGAATGGTATAATGGCAATTACAACAATTATGGCAATAGTTATTATAAGAAAATAAAATGATATCCAATAACTATGATTATGATAACGATGACAATAATAATTCCTATGAACAGGATATGATGAACAAAGCAGCAGGTTATGTGATAAGCAAGTATATCTATGAAATTAAAAAATTTAAAATTGATTTAACAACAACAAGAAAACTAACCCCCATTCAAGATTATTTTTATAATTTGATTAAAAATTTAGTATTAAACGATAAAGAATTCCATAAATATACATTTGATAACTACAAGATTCAGTTTCGTTATAATGAAGAGAAGGATATATTTTATTATATAAATTATAATTAATTAATTAAATTAATCGATTACTCTAGCGATATAAACTCTACTCATCAAACAACAAAAGGTTCATTGAGGCTCATGTAACTCACATGTCCCCTAGTCTGGTTTTTTCAGTCCAAAGAACTCCAAACAGAATCCTCTTCTAAATATCTAACATTATAGATAGTTAAAATAAATAAAGAAATAAAATTTACCAATAGATCTAATTTTTTAATTAATTAATCTCAAATTATTAAATAGAATTTTCATCATTAATTAACAATCAACAATCGCATCGTTGGACTCATACATAGCCTCACTCAATTGCTCCTACTCTTTACTTCTATAATGAGGAGGCTATGACAATTAATTAATTAAATGAAAGAAATGAATGATTATTTTGTATTATTTAATTTTTAATTGTATTTTCAGTTGAATATTTAAGTATTAACATTTATTATCAATTATGAATGATGAATACCAGGATCTCAAAACAGCTGATATTGTAGCTGAATCATTAATTGATTGGAATGTGGATGTGGTTTTTGGTATACCAGGAGATGGAATTAATGGATTTATTGAAGCCTTGAGAGTTAGACAAGATAAAATAAAGTTTGTTCTAGTAAGGCATGAAGAATCAGCCGCGCTGATGGCCTGTGCATATGCTAAGTATACAGGCAAGATAGGCGTTTGTGTCTCAACGTCTGGTCCAGGAGCAATTCATCTCTTAAATGGTCTCTACGATGCTAAGGCTGATAATGTTCCAGTCCTTGCCATTACTGGTAGTACTTTTTCAGATTTAATGAATTCTAGTTTTCTTCAAGATGTAAAACTCTTACAACTTTTTTCAGATGTTGCTTCATACAATACAATGATTCATGTTCCTGAGCAGGCTGAAATGGCGGTAGATATTGCATGCAGAACTTGTCTTGCTCGCAAAGGTGTGGGTCATATTAATATCCCTGTAGATGTTCAGGAAAAAAAGCTTAAAGGTGACTATTCCAAACATAAGGTTCCAGGTCATACATCCGATATTTTTGATTCTTTTGCACTACCCGAGAAAAAATTAATAGAAAAAGCAGCTAAAATACTCAATACAGGTAACAAAATTGTAATATTGATTGGTCAAGGCGCATTAAATGCCTCAGCAGAAGTAGTAGCAGTAGCACAAAAATTAAATGCACCAATAATCAAGGCACTACTTGGAAAAGCAGTTGTTCCCGATGATCATCCATTAAACCTCGGTGGATTGGGTATGCTTGGAACCGAACCAGCAAGTGAGGCCATGAGTCAAACTGATACGTTACTTCTTATTGGAACATCATTTCCTTATATGGAATATCTTCCTAAACCAGGTCAGGCAAAAGGAATTCAGATTGATATGAAGCCAGAGAAAATTGGACTTAGATATTCCGTAGAGGTAGGATTAGTTGGTGACTCAAAAACGGTTTTGTCAGAATTAATTCCCTTATTAAAAGAAAGAACACATAAAAATAATATAAAAGACGATTTAAAAAGTCATTATTATAATAATAGTAAACTGGATATTTCCAATGTAAGTTTGCAATTCTTACATGCTATGCAAAAATCTATGGAAAAGTGGAAAAAAATTCTAAAAGAACAAAGCAACAGAGAAGATATTCCGATCAAACCACAAGTTATTGCAAATGCAGTTTCTGAAGAATTAGAAGAGAATGCAATTGTGTCTGTAGATAGTGGAAATAATACAGTTTGGGCTGCACGTTTTTTGAACATGAGAAAAGGAATGAAGTTTTCAGTCTCAGGTAATTTGGCAACAATGGCATGTGGTTTACCTTATGCAATAGCTGCAAAGATTGCCTTTCCTGATAGACAATCCGTAGCATTTGTTGGTGATGGAGGATTCACAATGTTAATGGGAGAATTTGCTACAGCAGTTCAGTACAAGTTACCAATTAAAATTATAATATTGAAGAATAATCTTCTAGGTATGATAAGATGGGAACAAATGGCATTTCTCGGAAATCCTGAATATGCTGTAGAATTTACACCTATAGATTATGCAAAATTTGCAGAAGCAAGTGGGGGGAAAGGCTATACTATAAAAAAAATAGACGAGGTAAAATCGGTAATTCATATGGCAATGAATGAAGAAAATGAATTTCCTTCTATTGTGGAAGCATATATAGATCCGTTCGAGCTTCCTTTTCCACCAAAACTAAATATGGAATTTCCAACCCATATTGCGGAATCATTTGTGAGAGGACAGCCATATACAATGGAAATAGGTACATCACTATCAATGGACCATATTCCTGAAAGATTTAAGAGTTTTCAGTCACATTTAAAACACAAGCAAAATAAGGAAAAAAATTAAATGCAACAGTTTTAAGAAAGGAAACTAAAATTTTTTCTTGAATTTTTTTATAGACTTACATTTTCATCATTCTCACAAAATGTATATTAATTTATAATAATGGCTTATTATAATTATGCCAATAGATCCAGCATTTCCCAAGAACCACAAAGTTATAGGGAAACATAAAAATGAGGATGGCCGATTTCACTTTGTCTGGGGGCCTGGACGATCTAATGCCGAGTCCTCCTCAAACGATCAAGTTCAAGAGTCATACAAAACAAGAGGGGAAGAATATGTCCCCTTGGGAGTTCATGGTACTTTCGTTGGAGTGGATTGGGATTCATGTATTGCAGATGGAGCCTGTATAGAAGCATGCCCTGTCCAAGTATTCCAGTGGTACAGAAGTGAGCATGATTTACCCGCAGTAGAAATGACAAATGCTACTAGTGCTGGCATAGGTGAAAATCATGATCGAGAGGGAAGAAAAGACTATACTGATAAATCAGACCCTGTTAGGGAACATGATTGTATTTGGTGTATGGCTTGTGTAACCGTTTGTCCAACTCAAGCAATAAAGGTAGACGAAACTAATCTAGAAGTGCATAAAAAAACGGCAGAAACAACAAGCTAAACAGGTGTATCTAGTTTTATTCTTGACAATAATAGTAGTGATGTTCAACTAGAAATTTAACTTTTGTATAATTGCATTCATCAGTTTACCAAAATATTATGACCATAAGAAAAATTATAATTTGCCTATCTATGAAAAAAATTCCATAATACATAATCACAAATATTGGATTCAAATAAAAAAGATATCTGAAAAAATTCATAAACAACAATCAACATTCTATTAATAAAGGAGAAGTATTTAGAATGGGAGATTCAAAAAAAGAGATTAGGATTAAATCCTTTCAAACCCACTTATTTGATGACTTAATAGACAAAGTAAATGTATGGTTAAGTTACAAGCAAGACAAAACCAGAAATTCCTTTGAATTTATTGATCTGAAATATTACTATAGAGAATCTCCACCTTTAGATAATGACTTTCAACATTCAGCAATAGTCATTTATAAAGATTCCCACGAGGGTGTTTATAAAGAAAAATCAGAGAAAAATGATACAAGAAATGACGAGGAATTTATTGCAGAAAAAAAGAAATTAGAATATCGAAAATAAATAATATATAATAAACGAAGTATTTAGATAGTTTAAAGAAACATCCTACAACCAATATACTCATGTTGTAATTTGTAGAAAAGTTGACACAAATGAATTACTTTAATATTATCACTATTATATAATAATAAAATCTTCTGTTAAAAAATTTTTATCCTTTATATATGTATTAAATTTGCATTAACAAAGAATAATCTTACATTGGAAATAATTGGTTATAGAATAAGATAGTTATCGTAAAATAAAGAAATTTCAGTAAATATTAGCCATATTTAAATTCTACACCCTTTTCACCTCTAGGATGCCTCCATTCCGTTTCTTTGGAACAAGTACCACATTCAATACATCCCTCATGTTGTAATATAACCTCATTCCCCTCTAAGCTGTAACAATTTGTTGGGCAAAGAGTTACCATTTTTTTAAGAAAATTTTGGCCAGATTTTAGAATTTTTATATGAGATATTGAATCTTCATGGTAACATAATTTTGCAACTCTATCTTGAACCGTTGGTATTTGTGGTATATAAGTAGACGTCTTTACTGTTCCTAACTTGTCGGCGATTTTAATTGGAATTTTAAAGTATACATCTTCAGATTCAATAAATGAAAGTAAACGTGTATATCCATATTTATTAATCAATGTAATAAAAAAATTCCTTAAACTGTCTTTAGATATAAGATTTAAAAGTATTTTATGTTTTAATCCCAAAGCGTTAGATGATATTTTTTTTCTTGTACTATTTAAAATTACACTAAGATATTGTTTATCAATTTCTTTCATGTCAATACTATACGGACTTTGTTCTATCGATTGAGTATAGAACTCACCTAAATAATCAGATCCAAAATTATTTTTATCGAGAGATCTAGCAATAGCAATGGAAGCTCTAGCTGCATCATCTATTCCTACATTTAATCCTTCTATTCGCGGCCCAAAGAATAGACCGCGACCAGCTGCATCACCAATAAATAATATATTTTTATTATATGGTTTTTTCATCCTTCCTCGTTTGCCATCTGGGACTAATTTTGTCGTGTATTCAAGTTCTACATAATTGGTCATAAATTTAGTATGATATTCATTAGTAAGCTTCTGAGTTAAATTATCAAGCTTTGATTTTATTTCTTCCTCCGAGTTGTATTTTCTATCTTCGATTGATTTCATCTTTAATTTATGGGAAAAATAAATTTGCCTTAATTCATTCCAGTTATTTAGTAACTTTGTAACTGCAAAGGACTTTCTTACTTGTTCCTCTTTTGAGAGAGTTTTATCTATTTCTTTTAAAGGAACATCGTCTTTTATTAATTCACTGATCAGAGGATTTCTAAGCATTGCATTCACAATTTCTGCAGGTTGTATTGGATTCTCTAGTAAAGAATCATAATGATAAACCCCTCCGATAGAAAGTGAGTCTCTATTGGTATAAACAAATCCACCACCGATAAGATTCAACGATACGTCTCCTGCAAAAAGGTAAGCGGCTCCTTCATTCGAGTTGGTTATATTAAAACGTTCTTCAATTATTTTTTCTGGTAATTTTACTACAACCTTTACACCTTGATATAATTCACTAGGAGAAAATTTTTCCCTTGCGTTTGCCATTTCTGCTATCTCAGAGTTTACACCATCTGCAGCAATCATTACTTTTGTTTCAAATTCTTCTAGTTCGTCCGTTTCCACTATTATTTTTGAACTTTTATCATCCCAACTTAGAGATCTTACATGCACTCCTGTAATAATGCCTCCACCTAATTTTTCTGCTACACTTTGTGCTTCTTTTGCAAACCAGGAATTTAATTTATTTAAAAGTACAGAAACACCAAAATTTGTTTGATAATTATGAGCATCGGTAAGGTCTAGAGAAAATACTTTATCTTTTGATGTAGCATTCAAAACATATTTAGTAATGAGCCTTTCGTAAGGCGATTCGGTTAGGAAACTTTCTCCATAAATGTCTTCAACATTGTATATTTTCCCATTATTTGATTTTTTAGAATATAAAATTCCTCCTGAAACATTCTTAGAGCCAACGTCCTTGCCGGCTTCTAACAAAATAGCTTGTTTACCTAAGCTAGACAAGTGTTTGAGTGCAGCTAAGCCTGCAGACCCACCTCCTACTATAGTTATATCAAAATTTTCCATATGTGTTCACTTGGATTTCTTTTTCTTCTTTTATTTTCCCTGACCTTTTTTCTAATTCTTGTATAATAATTGGGATGACATCTTCCATCCGTCCTTTAATAAAAACATCACACACATCTTTGATGGGCGAATTTTCATCTGGATTTATAGCAACGATAAAGTCAGATTCTTTCATACCCTCTAAATGCTGTATTGCTCCACTAATTCCAACAGCGATATAAATAATAGGCGTGACTTTTCTGCCGCTCGTTCCAATGACTCTATTAGGGGTTATATAAATAGAATCATATTTGTCACTTAAATGGAATATTTTCTTTGATATGGGTAATGATATACCAATTTCAGCGCCGAGAATTTTAGCTAATTTTTCTATAATTTTTATATTATCCTCTGGATTTTCTTTGATACCTCTACCAAAGCTCACGATAATTTTATAATTCTCGAACTGGACAGGATTTTTTACAAGTTCTTGTTTCAATACTTTTATTTTGAGATCCTGTTCATTAAACTGGGGACGGTATTCAGATATTACTCCAGTCCTTTTTGTATCTTTCATAATAGGCTGAAAAGCTCCTGGAATAATACTGCATGCTTGTGGATGAAATTCTTTTTCAATTTCAGAATTCTTGTTATCAAGACATAAGATTGTAGTCCAAAGAAATCCTGAAAAATCAGGTCTATACATCTCCAAGATTTTCTCATATGTAATAGTTTCTCCTTTTGTTTTATGTTGATGTTTAATATCTAAATCGCTTATTACCAGTTTATTTATATCTGAAGCCAGACCAGAATCTAATTCGGCTAATACGGTAGAAGATAGATGTCTACCTATACTATCTGCTAAAAAGAACATATAACGAGGTTTTTTAAATGTGGCGAAATATTCTGGTGAGATTTCTCTAATAGAATTGGGATCCGTTGCTATCTGAGATATTATTTTGGTATAAATTTTATTAATGGGATATTTTAAATGTGGATTATCTACATATATTACGGCATCTGCACCATAGTATATAAGATCTTGTGATAAATTCTTTATACTATCTCCCAAATGAATAGCAATAACTTTTTCATTTAAGTTATAGGTTTGGTTAAAATGGTCCATCAATCTTCTTGCTTCTCCTAACATTTCGAGGCTAGATGGAATCAATTCATTGTTAATAGATTCAATTATGACAAATAAGTGTCTATATCTTTCCTCATTGTTTGTTATGTGATTATTTTGGACATTGTTTATAGTAATCATTTCATTATGGTCCTTTTATTTTTGTATTAATTGAAGGATTTTTGTTATGCTATTTATTATACCTTCACGATCGTGTCCTTCTATTAATTCGGCCGTTCTAGTTGTTCTTGCTTTTGGAATCTTTTCTACCTTATGAACAATTGTTGGAGAACCTGGAAGACCCACAAGTCGAGGATCCAATTCGAGTTTCTTGTGATCTAGAACCTTGAGATAGGTTTTATATCTTTCTGCTCTTTCTTTTGCCTCCTTAAGATATCTTGAGGAAGTTAATCGAAGCGAGATAGTATCAAATGTTGCTTTGTATAAAGGATCTATTGCAATAAATACAGGTAGCGGTGCTTGAATTTCCTCTACTATATCATAAAAACCTGGCAATGCAACAAGTCTTTTAGCAATAATCGATCTATTATTTAGGTCCACAGAAAAATCAATCACATTTCCTAAAAAAGTAAATCCCAATTTCCATGCAGTCTGAGGACCTGTTTGACCTGTTTCCCCGTCAGAAGCACGATGTCCAGAAAACACAATGTCCATTTCCTTTCCCGTATTCATTTTCTTAATTCCTTGTTTTAGAACCTCTGCCGTTGCTAAAGTATCAGCACTCGCAAAAAGGCGGTCACTATATAAATGTAGCTCATCAGCGTCACAAATTAATTGGGCTTCCTGCAATGCGATTTCTGCCATTGGAGGACCCATGGAACAAACAGAAATGTAACCGCCATATTTTACTTTTGTATAAAATGCAGCCAGCGATGCGATAGCACTATGAGCACCTAATTTACTTTTTGTTTCTGCTCTATTTAAAGTCCCATCAGGATTATAACTCACACTACCTTCAGAAAAATCAGGCTCCAGCTTTACTAGTACAGCAATATTAAGAGTCAAGGTATTTCATTTGTACATCCTCATTTAAATCATTTAAGTAGGATTAATTGACAAAATCAAGCTCCAGCTTTACTTATTTATTCTACTAACTCTTGTATCTTCTTTATTTTTTCGTTTTCTATTTTATTGTTAGTAGTTCATCTTGCCAGAACATCCGATTTGGCAATTCAGTACTACCTTGTATCTATGGAGTTGATTTCACTTAACAATAATCAATCTTAATATAATTGGTCAAATTGATGAAGATTGAGAAAAAATATACTACATTTTATTGAGGGATAAAATATAATAAATGTTATAATCATAGTTGAGCATTGCCAACAATAATAGTGACTCTTATAGGTATCATGGCAACTGTTTTTGCGGTATCCAGTAGTATCCCCCAGATAGTTAAATCAATAAAAACAAGAAAAACTGATGATGTATCAATATGGTTAGTAATAGTATTAATAATTGGTCTTAGTTTATGGGTTGTCTACGGAATAGGAATTAATGATTTAGTCATAATTATAGCAAATTCTATTGCAGTATGCATTAATACAATTTTATTAATTTTGAAAATAAAATATTCTAAAGATCCGATAAGTTGATCATTTTTTAATTATTCTTTATATTTATTACATGGGTATTACATGGGTATCTCGATCATGTAAACCTGAATTTTTAATAGATTGATAAAGAATAACTACAAATAATTGCAACCGCCTTGAAAAAACAATCTCTAACAGGATAAGCTTTCAAGTGATATGAACATGAGAATTCCTAAAATGTTTGTTTATTTGAGCTGCTTAAAATGATATACAACTTTGCTTATATTAGAATGAGAAATGATTATATATATGCGATTTTTTCTTAAAAGAAAGAAATTTATTAAAAAATGAAAAAATAAGTTAAGATTTTTAGGCAGCATTTACCATAATTGGTTTTTCTTCATGCTGGGATTTATCTTCTTGTTGCTTTTCTTTCTCCATTTTTTTTGGCTTGAGTGCTTGTTCTTTTTCTGGTATTTCATTCATAAAGCACATAGTACTAAAATATGGGATTTCATTTATTATAAGGATTCTACTTAAACCATCAATTCAAGATACTTTACTGTTATTCCCATAACTGATTAATCTAAATCCTAACATTAGAATAACTAATATAGATTATTTTTATCTAAAATTATTGAATTTATTTTAAATAACTTCAGAGATTCTTTATATCTCTCTATTATCATAATCTATGCATTACAAAAATTATTTTCTGATCTTGCTATTTTTTAAACATCATAATAATATAGAAATTGTTTTAGTTTTGATTTATCCACGCCTATTTCAGCTATTTCTTGTAATTTTAGACTAATATATTCATCTATTAATGGTTTTTCAAAACATATATTCAAATATTTAGAATCGCTTTTCAGGAACATTAATGCTTCATTCAGACTGGATGGAAGCATCTTTATTCCAAAACTTTTACGTTGATGATCTGGCATCTTGTATATATTTTCATTAATTGGATTGCCAGGATCAGTTTTGTTTTTAATTCCATCCAATCCAGCAGCCACTATTGCTGAAAATGCAAGATACGAATTCGCTGAAGGATCAGGAGCTCTGAATTCTATTCTTTTTGATGAATCATTACCTTTAGCATTTACTGGTATTCGTACTACTGCAGATCTATTACCTCTAGCCCATGCAATATAAACTGGCGCTTCGAATCCTGGGATAATTCTATAGTATGAATTCACTGTGGGTGTAACTAGTGAGGAAAGAGATGAAGCATGGTCAAGCAATCCTCCTATAAAATACCTACCCACCTGACTTAATTCCGAGTACGAGTCATCTGAATCATAGAAAATATTTGAATTATTTGTTGTAGAAGTAGATTTTTTCCAAAAGCTTACACTAACATGCATGCCCGAACCATTATCGCCTTTAGTCGGATCATTCTCATCGAAGATAGGTTTGGGCATAAAGTTTGCAATCTTATTGTATTTTTTTGCTACATTTCTTACAACATCTTTGTATAATTGTACATTATCAGCAGTTTTTGTAAGTATATCATGCATAAAATTTATTTCAATTTGACCACTACTTGCTACTTCATGATTGAGATTAGTTACCTCTATAGAGTAATATTTTTTTAATATTCTTGCTATTTCAAACCTAAAATCTATTAATGAATCCTGAAAAGGAGTCGTATCATAACCTGATTTTGGACGTATAGGATATTTTCCATTTCCGACTTGTTCTGATGATAAGATAGAAACATTCGTTGGATCCTGATTTGAATATACACTTTGCAGATTTTTTTCTCTTGGATTATGATATTTACTACCTTCCATCATGGATAATGTGGCTACATTATTAGGAAAAATTATCTCATCAAATATAAAACATTCTACTTCTGCACCGACTTGGCATGTAAGTTGATTCATAGCTAAATAGTCTTCCATAATTTGTGAAACATATCGAGGATCTCTTGATGATCTTCCTTGGTTAAATCCTCGATATATGTCAGCTATAACTGTTGTTATTTTATTATTTGAAAAGTTGATCTTTCTTTCAGTGGTCCGATCTGGAAGTAATAGCATATCCGATTCTTCTATTGTAGAAAAACCTTTTACCGAAGACCCATCAAGGCCTATACCTGTTCGAAAAATTTCATAAATATGACTTTTATCAGTTTGAAAATATTTAGCTAAAAATTTACCGATGACATCCGTATATCTTATTTGGATAAATTCTATAGTATTAGAATTCTCTTTTATATTGTCGTCATTATATTCATTAGATTCATTTTTAAAATTTGTATTAGGAGGTTTATTTATATTCATACTGATTTATATAAATCATAGAATAAAAATTTTCATACTTATAATTCCATTTATTAACATTCTCTAAATCTCGATGTAGACAGTACTTGAATAAATAACAAAATAATAAAGTATTAATTAATTAATTAATTCATAATTCAGTTGGAAATTATAAATTCATAAGAAATGATTATTTAATTCAGGAGAAAAAAGTAATGATGATTTTTACTTTATTTTCTATTTTCAGATATTGTTTATATTTGTAGACACTACCGCAGATAACATTCAAACGAGCTGAAGAAATTCAATGTCACTCAAAAACTCTTTCCTCCTCAAATTTGCATAATAGTATAATATTTTTATAATAAAAGTACAGTGAACCTTGCAATTAAAAAAAAGTACAACATGTTAAAATGAAGTTTTATAAAAATATTCCTAAAGATATTATTTAAGTAGTAATAATTATGATATTTTTGACCTTTTATAGGGGGGGTTTGTTCATAAATCCCTAATTTTAGGTTTAAATAAATTGCTATTTTGTTTTATTATTAATGCATTAGTAATTACATTACTGCTATTGTTATTCTACATGATGATTTCTCATTAACTGGTCATAAAATCGTACTGATTTAATATTAACAAACTCAAGTATTCCATATTTTGACAATTCTCTACCAAAACCACTATTTTTGATACCACCAAAAGGAACTCTTGGATCTGACATAACAACATTATTAACTGTCACAATTCCAGACTGTACTAATCTAGATAGTCTTTCAGCCTTATCAAGATCTTGTGTCCATATACTAGCACCAAGACCAAATTCAGAATTATTTGCAAATCTAATTGCCTGTCGTTCGTCTTCAACAATTGTTATGGGAGCTACAGGTCCAAAAGTCTCCTCGTCAACAACTCTCATTCCAGGAGTAACATCCTTTAGTATTGTAGGTTTATAAAAATAACCTTTTCTATCCAATCTTTGTCCTCCTATTAAAAGTTCTGCTCCTTCTTTCATAGAATCTTGAACTACTTTATCTATAAATTCAAGACTTTCTAGGCTTACTAGTGGCCCAAGATCAGTTGTTTCTTCTAGAGGATCTCCTATTCTAAGTTTTTCTGTCTTTTCCACGAATTTTTCCATAAATTCATTGGCTACTTTTTTCACCACAAAGAATCGTTTACTTGCTATGCAACTTTGACCACAATTTATAAATCGTCCCTTCACTGCCCCTAATGAAGCTTTCTCGATATCTGCGTCGGCACATACGATAAATGGATCGCTTCCTCCTAACTCTAGTACACATTTTTTTAAAAGAGATGTAGACTTCTTTGCGACGTTGGAACCTACTGGTACACTACCAGTAAAAGTTACTGCATCTACTTTCTTTGAATCAATCAGATATTCAGCAACTGTTGAATTACCAATTACAGTTTGGAAAACTCCATTTGGTAATCCTATTTTATTAAATATTTTTTCAATTTCCAAGCCACATTGCATAGTCGCACTAGCTGGTTTTAGTACAATGGTATTTCCTGCTATCAATGAGGGAGCTGCAAACCGTAATGCCTGCCAATAAGGAAAGTTCCATGGCATTATACTGGCGATAACACCTAATGGTTCAAAGGTTATGAAACTCTTTCTTGCGTCTGTATTGACAATTTCATCGGTCATGAAAATCTGGCCATTATCAGCAAAATACTCCATAGCCCAGGCACACTTTTCTACTTCCGTTTTTGATTCCCTTATCGGTTTTCCCATCTCTTGTGTTGCAATTTTAGCTAGATTGTCCTTATTCTTCCTAAATTCATTAGCAAAATCATGTAAATAATTAGCTCTTTTCTTAAAATCTTCTTTCCATAAAACAAACGCATTTTTAGCATTTGTTAAAATGTTATCTAAATGTTCATATGTCATATTTTCATATTCATTAATAATCTCTTCAGTAGCAGGGTTGATTGTCTTAAACTTTAAGGACAGCATACAATAAAAATCGTCAGAATACTTATATAAATCGTTGTAAAGATTCGAAGATAAAATAGGTTCTTTTTATTGTATTAAATTTTCGTCTATTATTTATCGTTAGCTTTCAAAAAAACACCTAATCTGATTTAAAAGTTATAGAAAGATATTGTCACTGTACTCTTAATTTTAGTCTTAAAATCATATTAAATAATTAACGATTAGGAAGATGAATTAAAGAAATAGCAAATTTTTTCTTGATATAGGTGTACTTCTAACAATTTTTATATTAAAAATTGAATTATGATGTTAAAAAATATTACCAAATATAATTACTGTTAAATTATTTTTTGGGCGTTCAAATATAATAAATAGTGTTTCTCTATGAGAAATATTGATTCTACTATATAAGTGAATTAATAGCACATTAAGTAAGCTCATTTAGATTCAATACGAAATGAGTAGTAGGCCGATTACGACAGGAAATATTATGCATGATGAATCATATAATAATTAATTAATAGTTAAAAATTTTAATTGATAATTAAATATTTAAGATATAAATCCTTTTTGTAATTCAGGTCCTTTTGTTTTTGATGCAATATCTGGCTTTCCAAATTGTTCTGCTATTACCTTATACATATTCAATTCTTGTGTAGATAGTGGCCTAATCTTCTTCATAGCATTCTCAAAGTGTGTCATATGAATTTTCAACTCTTCTTTGTGTTCTTCTGCTTCCTTTGGATCTTTATACTTTGACACATGCTCACGTAAGGCAAGCATGACCGCAGCGGATGATAGAGATGCGATATCTGCGCCTGTATATCCTTCTGTTTGATCTGCTAGTCTTTCTATATCTACAGCATCATCCAAAGGTTTCTTTTTTACATGAATCTTTATTATTTGGATTCTTGAATCCCGATCGGGTGGAGGAACATAAAGTAATCTATCAAATCTTCCTGGTCTTAACAGTGCAGCATCTACAATATCAGGTCTGTTAGTGGCACCAATAACTACAACATTAGTTAATATTTCTAATCCATCAAGTTCTGTAAGTAATTGACTAATTAATCTCTCAGTCACATGGGAATCTCCAAAATCACCACCTCTCTTTGGAGCTATAGCATCAATTTCATCAAAAAATATGATACATGGTGCGGCTTGCCTAGCTTTTCTAAATATTTCTCTAACTCCTTTTTCAGACTCTCCAACCCATTTTGATAAAAGCTCAGGTCCTTTTATGCTAATAAAGTTGGCTTCACTTTCATTTGCAGCAGCTTTTGCCATCAAGGTTTTGCCTGTTCCTGGTGGACCATATAGTAAGATCCCTTTTGGAGGCATAGCATCTGCGAATGTAAATATTCCCTGATATTTTAGCGGCCATTCTACTGCTTCTTGCATCTCTTGCTTTATTGATTCTAATCCTCCAATATCATCCCAACTAATGTCAGGTATTTCAACAAATACCTCCCTCATTGCAGAAGGCTCCATTTCTTTAATAACATCCATAAAGTCATCCATAGTGACTATTATCTTACGAAGAGTATCACTAGGTATACTTTCAGATGACAAGTCAATATCGGGAAGTATTCGTCTCAGGGATCTCATTCCTGCTTCTTTTGATAGGGATTGTAGATCGGCTCCTACAAATCCATGAGAAATATCGGCTAGTTTTTCTAGATTAACATCTTTTGCAAGTGGCATTCCTCTTGTATGTATTTGTAATATTTCGAGTCTCCCTTCTCTATCTGGCACACCAATTTCTAATTCTCTATCAAATCTACCTGGACGTCTCAATGCTGGATCTATAGCATTAACTCTATTAGTAGCACCTATTACTACTACTTTACCTCTAGATTTTAATCCATCCATTAGAGACAACAGCTGAGCAACTATTCTTCTTTCAACCTCACCTGATACCTCTTCTCGCTTTGGAGCTATTGAATCAATCTCATCTATAAAAATTATAGATGGAGCATTCTTTTCTGCTTGTTCGAATACATTTCTTAATTTTTCTTCAGATTCTCCATAGTATTTACTCATTATTTCAGGTCCACCGATCGAATAGAAATTAGCGTTTGTCTCATTTGCAACTGCTCTTGCAAGCAATGTTTTACCAGTACCTGGAGGACCATATAATAAAACACCCTTCGGAGCTTCAACTCCTAATCTTTTGAATAACTCTGGGTGCCTCAGAGGAAGCTCTATCATTTCTCGAACCCGAGCAATCTCATTTCTGATACCACCAATATCTTCATAAGTAATAGATGGGACTTTACCTTCTTGAGCAGCTTGTACTGCCTTTGCACTATCTTCCGAAACTGTAACTTTTGTAGCATCATTAATAATTATCGGTCCAGATGGATCGGTTGATATTACTACAAGATCTATTCTTTGGCCCATTACGTTTATAGGGATTATATCGCCTTTGGTCATTAGTTGTCCATTTAAAGTCTCTGCGAGATATTGTTCAGCACCAATTATTCGAAGTGGTTCTGTTGGAGCTAATGTTATACTTTTAGCATCTTTTGATTCAACTTTTTTAACTTCTATTGTATCACCAATACCTACATCGAGTTTATTTCTTGTATAACCATCAATGCGAACTAAACCAGTACCCCTGTCCTTATCCCTTCCTGGCCAACTCAATAAAACTGCGTTCTTTCCGTATGAAGATAGTTCTAATGCATCTCCGGTCATAACATTTAGACTTTGAGCCGCATCGGGATCTATACGAACAATTTTTCTTCCTATATCCCTTTGTTCTGCTTCTGCAACTTTTAGGGTTGCTTTACCATTTCCTTTATTGTTCGAAGATTTTTTGTTAGCATTATTATCAATACTATCAAAAGTCATTTTTGTTAATAATTACAAGAACTTGATATTATTTATTAATTGTATAATTGTACTTGTAAATTTTCTTTTAGAAGAAAATAATAAGTAATTGTGGCAAAAGGAATTCAAAGTTTAATTATTCATTACAATAATAATACCTTTTTTTATCTTCAAATGTAATTGTTCCTAGTTTATTATAAAATAGTTTATTATTATATGATGAGTTATTATAGTTTCTATTCTAAAAAGCTTCTCTAAATGAGGAAATATATCATTGTAATAGATTATTACCATATTTAACTTTAATATTTATTTTATTATTGACCTAAATTAGGTAAAGATATGTTAGTAAAATTCAAAATATATAATAAAATTGTTGTATTGAAATTGATAGGTTGAAATGAATTTGACATAAATTGCTGTTTACCTTATATTTTCGTATATACTATATATTTTTCCTGTAGTCTCTGTAGAATAATTCCATAGATCTCGAGTAATTGATAATTGTTTAAATGCATCTTTTAGTTTGCCCTCTAACATACTAAATAAGTCTTCACCAATGACAATATGATCTGGTTTGGCTAGTGAGGTCATCTTTACTGCTATACTAATAGTATACCCAATAAGGTCAAGATGTGGTCGTTTCAGTACCATATTATTATATTCATCAATATCTATACCATACCTAACTACAGCAATTTCGCCAAAATTGATTCCTATTCTTACTTTTAAGTCAGGGTAATCATTCTGATTTAAAATTGGATTTATACCTTCTTGAACTACCTTAATCATAGTGTATGCACAACTTATTACATTACTGTAAGAAAGAGAATCAAAATTGTCATTATTATTACTACGATCTTTAGCCTTGTTCTCATTATCATAGGAATCTTTAGTATTCTTTGTGTCCACTACAAAAAATGCTAATACTGCATCTCCAATATACTTTAAAACATATCCTCCATACATAGATATTAGTATAGTCATTTCTTGAGCAAATGCTCTAATTATTGTTGTTAGTCTATCAATAGGCAAATTTAAAGACATTTTTGTAGAACCTACCAAGTCAATATTTAAGATTACCAGCTTTATTTTTGATTCCATAAAATTTTCCAATATCTTTTGAGATTCATTGAGAGAAATATTAAACTCCGGATTTGCTTTCAAAGATTTCCATATTCTAACTTGGGAATCCTTTATCACTGACTCAACATCAATAATTGCATCAAGATATAACTTATTTAGAAATTGATTATCAATAGTCCTATCAGATCTTCTTTGTTTTTTTATCTGCTCATTCCTAATTACTTGTATAACAGTATCATAATGTACGTCCAATTCTAATGCTATTACTTCTGGATTAATTCCTGAATTGTATAAATTGATTATAGTAGTTGTTTGCTCTATATTATAAGGTAAATTTCTTCACCATTTTCTTATCTATGAAGATGTTATTATATATGATTAATTCGAATTGCAATTAATTTAAATTATTACATATTATAGTAATGATATTTTTTCTATATGGAGTTCCATTGTAATTATTGCAAACATACTATAAATTAAGATATCCATACATGAAGGAATTATTCCTATCTTCTATTCTTTTTCGGACAATATTGTATTTATACAATAGTTATCTTATTTGTAGACATATTACCTACAAAATGAGGGTAAATAAGAAACGTTAAATCGAATTTTTATTTATATAGTTTAGTACTATTATTTCAAGCCATATTATGTATCTTTAATATTGGTCAAACTATACTAATCAAGTATTGCAGGAGCTGTTTATTCTCATTGTGCATTATTTTACATTATTATCTTTAATTTGCTATTAATTTTATAGTTAAGTATACCTCTTATATTAAAGATCCAATTTTATTAGCTGAAATATCAATTTTATGGTTTTTGAAAAGATTTTTCATTTCTTTATTTATATATTTTTATTAAGATAAGAATTTGAACTTTAGATTTTAATTTACATTATTCAATATATATATTTACTATAATATATTAATAAATTTAAAGATGAGCATAATGCAAAAATCAATAATATATTACAATGATCAAGAAGTAAAAGAGGACGAAGTAAACATCTCCCATGTGACTCTCAATACCGGATATAAAATTTGGATTAACTTGATTAATCCTACTAGTTCAGAGCTTACTAATCTACAGCAAATATTTAGTATAGACAAAGATGCAATAAAAAAAATTGAAAGTAATTCTAAAAAGCAGCAGATCCTGATTTTGGATGATCAAAAATTTACTATTTTACTTCAATTAAAATATAGAAATCTAAAAAATTTAGAAACACTCCCTAGATACTTCTTTGTGGGAAAAGGATGGCTAATAACAATTCATTCTGAAAGTATAGATCTTTTATCGCAAGGACGGAAAATGTTTTTAAAAAATAATAAAATATTAGAATATTCTATTGACGCTTTATACTATAGCATTATTACCAGCATAATAGATTCATATGAGATTTTAGTAACTGCAATAGAAATTAAACTACTTGATTTTGAAAAAGACGCTCAATATAAGCCTTCTAAAACAACTCTTACACATTTGGATCTTCTATCCAAACAATCCATAATGATAAGAAGATATTTTTGGCATGCTAGAAATATAATAAACTATTTAAAAAATACCGAGCAAGATAAAGAAGATATAAAGTATCTTAATGTAGTTTATGATGATATTAATCAATTAATTGACATGGTCGAGTCCTATAGAGATACAATAAATTCTACAAGAGAAATATTTTCTTCAAGCATTTCGCTTCAATTGAATGAAACAATGAGGGTATTAACCATATTTTCTACCATTATACTCCCACTTTCACTATTAATAGGTATTTTTAGTATGGAAGGATTCAATTTAAATAATCTCACTTTAATCCCAAGGCATTTTGGTATACTGGTACTTGTTATGGTCTCAATGATAGGAACTTCGCTATTTCTTCTTTGGAAAAAGAATTGGATCTTATCTAAAGATATGAAATTGAATAATGAAGATGAATTTGATAAAGATCACCATCAGGATATACAAAATAAAAAAAGGAGATAGATTAAGTTAACCAATACTAAAATAACTCATAATCTCAGATAATCAAATAAGTTGATGGTTGTTATTGATTCAAAAAAATTCCTCTGTTTAGGTTTATTCTTACAAGAAAATTATCAATAAAAAAATTATTTCAACGTTATGCGTAATGACTATATAATATATATGACAAATATACTATAGATTGCGGGTTTTAAATATAGCAATTGATGCAGATGGTTCACCCTCAGGTTATATTTCATGGCACAATCACTTTAATAAACAAAGCAAAATAAGATTAATAAAACCTTCCTTAAAAAATGAGAAATTTGGTATTCAAAGAATGGAAATGCTTGCCATATTTTTTGCAATTTCAGATAATCTTAAAACATTTAAGAAAATAAAAAGAACAAGACAAATAGTTATTATTAGAAGTGATTCTCGTTCAACTATAGAACAGTTGAATAACAAGGCTCAAATAAATGATAAAATAATTCAAAGAATATCTGATTCTATTAAAAGAATCCTTCAAAAGATTTCCTTTATAATAGTATTTGACCATTTGAATAGAACAAGAAATAGAGCAGGAAGACTTTTAGAAAAGGTTTTTAGAAACAATCTAAGATACATAAATAAGAAACATAATACTACAAAAACAGAAAGACAATTTCTCCAGATTCAATATAAAAAATCTAATTTAAAATGCAAAAATACATTTAGCAAGATAACAAAACCACTGTTAATGCATTAAATAAGTGAATAAATTTAACCTCTAGAACAATTATTTATATTGTTAATTACTCATCATTATTTTTGCATCATACTTCATAACTAAAAACCCAGTCTCTTCAATATATTCCTATGAAAAAGAGAAGGCAAATATTATAGATTAATTCATATAATTTAATTTAGTCCATTATAAATTACAATCATAACAAAAATATGAGTTTATTTGGAGGCATAAAGGATCACCATATATATTGATTAGCATCATTATGATTTTCGTATCGATTTCTATTGATAGAAGGTAAATAATAGGATATTGATATACAATAGTATCCAAATTTAGATATAATAAGAATAAAAATAAAAATGTTAGCAATTTCCGATAGATCTACGAAAGTATTTCATATTAAACCTTGGACTGATATGTTACTTTCCTAAAAAAATTGTAAAATATTTTTTATTATTATAAGACACTATTGTTAAATATTTATCAATTATTTTATAATAGGTAATGTAAACCGAAACGTTGCTCCTTTACCATCATAATTATTTTCCGCCCATATTTTACCACCATGTGATTCTATAATATTCTTACATATATAAAGTCCCAATCCTGTACCAGTATTAGAATAGGTTATAAATTTGGAGAACAAATCAGGCAATATTTCCTCTGCAATGCCTTCTCCAGTATCCTTCACACTGACTGTAACTTGTTCTTTGTCTTTGTTTAGTGTTACAATAACAAATATCATTTGGTTATAATATGTAAATTTTAAGGCATTATCTAAAAGATTGTGAATGACTTGAGACAGTCTATCTTTATCTGCTTCTACAATCATATCGTTTTTAGGTTTAAAATCGTATACTATTTTTGCAGTTTCTTGTGTAATATTTTTGTTAACATATTCTTTTAGAACATCAGATATCACACTATTAAGATTCAGTTTTGCTTTATTAAAAACTAAAGATCGACTTTCTATTTTTGTAACATCCAATACATTATCAGTAAGCCGCTTTAGTCTTTTTGCATTTCTTATTATAATGTCTAATAATTCTCGTTGATCTTCATCTTTAATTTTTGAGTACATTATATCCGACAACCCAAGTATAGGTTGTATAGGAGTTCTTAATTCGTGTGCAGCTATATTAATAAATTCATCCTTCATTTTTTCTGATTCCTTCACTTTTTGATATTGGATACTAAGTATTTCATTGGTTTCTCTTAACCTATTGTTATATTGAACGCCTGATAATGCTAATCCTATGATGTTAATAAAATAACTAGCATCTTTTAAGACATGTGCTATATTATGTGCAGTATCAAAATGATGGTTGGAATAAGACATTATAATTTGCCCGAAAATATCAAATATAATAGAAACAATTATACTAGTATAGAAAACATCTTTATTTTTATAGATTTTATTTTTATAAAAGTAATAGAATGACAATGAAAATAATGCTAATGGAAAAATTTCATATGGTCTATGTAAAGGAATATTGTCAATTACAGAAAATGGAAAAACAACAAAGAGTGAACCTACAGCTACGGTAGAAGCGAATAAAGTAACTATAATCAAGTAAAATAAAAGTAATTTTGATATTTTTTCTCCCTTGTTTAATTTTGAAGATTTTTGTTGTTTTGTAAAAGATGAGAAAGATGAAAAAAAAGTATACTTTATCATTGCTATAGACAACATAGCACTTAAAAATAAGCGTCCTGCGAACCATGTTTGAGGGATGAAATACCTTAGAAATATTATATCATCCATATATACAAAGGAAATGATAACATGTAACAAATCAATTAAAGCAGTTACGAGGAAACCAATACCAATAAATAGACTAAATTTATCATTTAAAGTTTGAGCACGTGATATATAATAAAATGCTAGTATTCCTCCAAGTAATGTACCAAATAATTCGATATAAAAATGATGAATAGCCGATGTTACCCATAAGTTCGAATTGACTGAAATTAGAGCAATTATGGATAGAAAAACTGAAGGCAATATGACGTATTTAAATATATGACCTCTTAGATTATGATCCCAAGAATGAAAGGCAAATGGCAAAATAGATTTCATCTTCTCTTGTTTTCTTTATACAAGTACGAAAAAAAAACAAATAACTTGAGAAAACCATAGATATTTTTTAGTATTAATTTGTTATGGTTATACATGTAGTACAGATTAGAAAAACACTATAGAAGATATAAGAATATCTATCCCTTTTAGGAAATTGTAACTTATTTTTAGATGTAAAATATGAATTTTGCAAAGTTAAAATGACATATGTTCAAAGTATTATGAGGTAAATCTTTATGGACAAGATTTTACTGTTTTCTATGAGGATATTTAATGTGATAGTTGTTTAATTTATTAATTTTTTTATAGTATTTGTAAATATCTTTTTATCGACTGGTTTTCTCATAATCTGTTCTTTTGATACTCCAGGAACTATACTTAATAATTCATCTAAGATATCTAAAGCTGTTATAAATAGAATCTTGATGGTAGGATCTATAGCTTTTATTTGCTGATGTAATTGAAATCCATTCAAATTTTTCATTCTGATGTCAAGTATGACTAGTAAATCATTGAAGTTACTATGATCTCTAATATAATTAAGTGCTATTGAAGGATCGGTAAAAGCAGTTACTTCATAATTGTAATCTTGTAAAAAGGCTCTATATGTGAAAAGTATATCCTTTTCATCATCGACTAAAATTATTCTTTTGTTATTGTTATTTTTTTTATGTGAAAGAAAACCTGTTCCTTTGCTATCAATATAATAACTTTTATCTAAAGAATTCTCAAAGATGGAAGGACTTAATGTTCTTGTATCATTAACATTTCTAGTAATAAGCGATGATGAAGATGAATAACTTTTTATTTTAATATTATACGTAGGATATTCAGTACTTTCTGTAATTTTATATATACCATTATTCGAAAAATTGAAATCCTCAACAATAGAAGAAAAAGATTTTAAAATTCTATAAAAATTATCTTCAATAATGATTTCATTCGGAATAGACAAGTATGCTGAATTTATTTTCGAACAAAGATTCAAGGTTGATCCAAATAAATCTATTTGACTATAATCACCAACTAAAGCCAAATTTACTACACCATAATCTATACTAATCTAAAGTTGAATGGTGGTAAATGTTGTTTAGACAACTCATCATTAAGACTATAACGTGTATCTAAAATTTTCAAAGCACATTCAATAACATCTCGAAATGAATTTTCGTTTTTATCATTTGAAGTTTTAGGGAAATAAAATAGCAAACAGTCACCAATATTTTTAACAACTCTTCCATTACTACTTTTCACGATAGTGGATACTGAATTTATAAATGTAGAATAGTATCTCCCGATATAATCTAAACCCTCCATTGTAATGGTATTTTTAGTCGAATCTACCAAATCAATAAAGCCTACACAACTTTTTATGGAGTCTCCAGAAAATCTAATGCCTTTAGAAGAAAAATTTTTCATTATGTCATGTCTCCACTAATAGTAATTCTGTAAAATATAAAATTCAAATGCAATATATGGGCAAAAGTGATTATATTGAAATTCATGAATTAGATAACGTTTTCATTTTATAAAAATATATTTGCCTAATGCGTGTTTTTCCTTACAGAGAACAATGAGCAATTACATATAATTAATAAGGCTAGATATACGACATATTATAAATATAACATTTTATTATTTATAACTAAAAAAATAGAAATTTCACCATATTTGTTTTGTAAGATATTTTATTGGGAATGAATAGATAAACAATTTAGCACACAATTACAATTTATTAGAAGTAACTCAATTTTTCGGCGCCGAAAAATTATCGGCTATAATGAGTAAGTTTCTTTTTAAGTTAACAATAACAATTTAATAATATAAACATGATAACTATTGGCTATTTATTTTCTCATTAGTTCTATTATATTACATTAAAGGTAAGGGTATCTTTTTCCTTTAACTTTGATTTCCTTATAGGTTTTTTATAATGAGACTTATTAGACACTTTTATAACCTTTATAATATCTATTAATTTCTTTTATAATTTTTTTATAAATATAGTAACATAGAGTATTTAGTATGGGTAGCTAGACATAGAACATGGAACAAAAGTATTAAGTAGTGAGCAATAATATTTAGTAATGCATATTTACAATTTATTTCAATAACAAAGATATTATAAATTATTCGTTACTATATTCTTCAATCTTATAATATATGAAAAAATAATGAGAAAAATGAACAATCACCTCTACTTCACACTTAATCATAAGTTTTCATTAGAAATAAATAAAATATATTAAACCCTCTTTTATAAATACGGAATATAATATAGGAAAAGAGATACACTAATATTGAATAAATCTCACTGTAAACAATCCTTATATTTTGAATGTTGGATGTAATAGAATCTTCTAATAATAACAAAAGAATAATTACCTTTTTGTTATTGATATAAATATATTTTGTACAAAAAAAATGACACTTCAGTCAATTATTAAAAGGTGATTAAATTAAACTTGTTTTCTAACTAAATTAGAATAACCTGTATTTGATGAAAAGTGAAGATCTTAATCTTAGGGTAATGTAAAAATAATAAAAAATTTCATAACTCATTTCTCTACTAGCTTTAGAGAAAGTAATGTAAGAAATTCATATCTGCTAAGGAAAACTGATAAATCCTTAACTAATATGTTAATATTTATTATACAAATGGGTC
>Ga0126306_10000188_pt1 | contig 24338 bp, 24 predicted proteins | sample Plot27_FD_92592 | JGI IMG/M metagenome (GOLD analysis project Ga0126306, IMG submission 92592) | Serpentine soil microbial communities from UC McLaughlin Reserve, CA, USA - Plot27 | ecosystem: Environmental > Terrestrial > Soil > Grasslands | place: USA: UC McLaughlin Reserve, Lake County... | reverse complement strand
GGCATCCCCGAAACAGAAGCACGAGAACTCTTTCCCCGACCAGAGGCTCCTGGCGATGAGTAGTACGAACAACCAGAGCAAGCCCGCCGTAGCGGGGAGGAAGACGATAGGGAGCACACCGACTATCAGGGAAAGGGCCAGAAGCAACTCCGCCCCACCAAGAGCGGTCCCCAGCCAGGGTCTGATCTTGCGTAGAACCCCGAAATCAGTGATCGCCATGGCGGCCAGGGCCGGTCGTCGCAATTTGGCCAGCCCGCTCCACACGAAGACTATCGCCAGGACCCAGACGGCGATCCCGTAACCCGCCGGCGAGGTCAAGAGACCGATGGCCCCCGCCATAAGAGAGAGCGCCGACCCGAAGCCGTTCAACTTGGGGCTTCCGATCCAGGCCCGCACGCGGCCCGGCGTCGGATGCCAGGACCCAGGCGACGCCTATCCACCCTGCTGTTCCTTCTTGAACTCAAATTCCTGTTACCCCCTATTCACATCACATATCCAGCGGACGCTGACCAAGCCCAATCGTGCAACTATCGCCTATTAACACGTTACATTTCAATAGCAAATGACCCCTGACAGACAAAAATGTCCAAAAAGCCAGAGCGCTCTCACGATCAAACCAGACCCGATCCCGCCGGCGGTGGGAAGCCCTTCCGTCACTACATAAGATACTTGACTTTGTCAAGTAATTAATTGACAATAACAACATTTGTAGACGTGGGGAGGGGGCATGTCGACTAACGACAAGGATTTCGATCGACGTGTGGGCGTCGTGCGGCGTTTCAACAGGTTCTGGACCAGGCAGATCGGCGTGTTGCGGGAAGGATATCTGGAGAGTCGGTTCTCCTTGACCGAGGTACGCGTTCTCTTCGAGCTGGCCCACCGTGAGGAGACAACGGCGAGTGAGCTCGGCGGGGAGTTGGGATTGGATGCTGGCTATTTGAGCCGCCTTCTCGGTGGCTTCGAGAAGGATGGTTTGATCCACAAGCGACCCTCGGAAGCCGACGGCCGGCGCAGTCTCCTGCGGCTTACGGAGAAAGGCCTGGAGACTTTCGTCCCGCTCGACGCGCGCTCGCGCAGAGACATTGGCGCGATGCTGGGGAGCCTGACTGTGGCAGAGCAAGAACGCCTGGTCGGGGCGATGCGTACTATCGAGGGGCTCCTCTCTGAGGAGGAAGGCTCTTACCTTTTGCGGCCCCACGAATCTGGTGACATGGGCTGGGTCGTCCATAGCCACGGCGTCCTCTATGCCGAAGAATACGGCTGGGATGAACGGTTCGAGGCGCTCGTGGCGAAGATCGTGGCGAAGTTCATCCTGGAGTACGATCCGAAACGGGAATTTTGCTGGATCGCGGAGAGAGGCGGCGAAAACGTGGGCTGTGTCTTCCTGGTCAAGCAATCGGAGGAGATCGCCAGGCTACGACTTCTGCTCGTCGAGCCGCAGGCACGCGGGCTTGGCATCGGGAGCCGCCTGGTAGAAGAATGCATTCGCTTCGCCAGACGGGTCGGCTACCGGAAGATCACGCTCTGGACGAACGACGTGCTCTACGGCGCCCGCCGCATCTACCAGGGGGTGGGCTTTCGGCTCGTCCACGAGGAACCGCACCACAGCTTCGGGCATGATCTGGTAGGCCAGACCTGGGAGCTAGAGCTTTGAATCGTGCGAGTGTGGAGAGATAATGCGTAGGTATGCAGGGGCGAGCGACCACCATATGTAGGGGTTCGACACGGACGCCATTCGGGGGATGTAGTCGGTACTCGATGGATTCGGTATAAGAGTTTCGTGAATACTCGTACTTTGCGCAGACTCCTGAATTACAAGCACACTCGCCGCGGGATCAGGCTGGCGATCGTCCTCCTACTCGTTTTCGGGGCGGGGTACTCGTTGTGGGGGGACGAAGTTGTAGCGGTGCCCGCTGGGCCTTCCGCTTCCGCAGCGGCGTGGTCCGCGCTCTACTACTCTCACAATCAACAGCTGAGGGAGGAGTCGCCAACCGCATCGGTGACGAGCTGCGACGATCTGAGCGTACTCGTGGACCGTTCGCACCCCCTCCCCTCCGACTACGCGCCAGGAGACCTCGTACCGCTCCAGGATTATGGGGTGCCCACGCTCGGTAGCGAAGTGCTCCGGCGCGAAGCCGCCGAGCATCTCGGACGCCTGGTGGAAGACGCCGCGGTAGACGGAGAGGAGCTGGTGGTAGCCTCGGGCTACCGCTCCTACGAGGACCAGAAACTCTCCCACCTGAGGTTGATGAGCGTCTTCGGGGAGGCCGCCGGTAGGATGAGCGCGACGCCGGGACACAGCCAGCACCAGCTCGGTACCGCAGTGGATTTTACGAACGCAGCCGCTGCCTACGAGGTCTCGGGGTTTTTCGCGCAGACGAGCGCCCACTGGTGGCTCGAGCAGCACGCCTGGGAGTACGGGTTTGTTTTAGCCTATCCCCAAGGCAAAGAGGATCAGACCGGCTACGAGTGGGAGCCCTGGCATTATCGCTTTGTGGGGGTGGAGGACGCGAAACGACTCCAAGAGAGCGACCTTAGTCTGCAAGCGTTTCTGGAGCGGGAGGGGACGATGCCCCACTGTTAGAGCTGTTCGCGAACCGCCCTCGCTTCCCTGACCTCAGCTACCGGTTGATCTCCACGAGCAGCACCCACGCGTCGAACAGCGCTGCGAGGATCGAGAAGATGGTACCGGCCACCAGCCAGTAGAGGCCTCCCTGACCCTCTGCCAGCACGAAGATACCCGCGGCCACGAACGGCAGCGTGCCGACCTGTGCCACCACCACGCGTAGTATGAAAGGCTTGTGCAAACCTGGTTCCATGGTGGCCCAGTTCTTGAGCCGCAGCGATTGGATGGCCACGATCCATCCCCAGGCGGCGAGCGCCACCAGGAGGATCTCGACCCCGATCAGCGTCGTGCTCTGTTCGGGGACGAGCAGCAACGTGGACGCTATGAGTACGGCTACAAGCAGGATCAGGGCTTCCGCGGCGCGGCCCGCCAGGCCGGAGCTCGGATCGGCGACTATCTTGTCGAGGTTGATGGAGACCCCGACGAACACCAGTCCGGTAAGAACTCCGGCGGCCCCCGCCTGGGCCAGGAAGAAGTCGTGCCAGTCTTGCATCTGCCCTCCTCGCTGGAGACCCCAATCGTAGGCAGGATAGCCTACCGGCCAAGACTTGGCATTCTGGAGGGGATGTGTAAACCGGATGGTCCGGGGTATAGAGCGTAGACGAGTGCCCGCGTCTTTGTTGGACGTAGGGTGGCAGATTCCGAGAAGGCCATGGAAGGAGTGAGGGTGAACACCTCGAAGCTCAACGAAACGGCGCCCATGATCGTACGCGCGGTGCAAGGGTCTCTTATGGCGGGTCACGGGGCCCAGAAGCTCTTCGGGTCCTTCGGAGGCCCGGGGTTGGAGGGGACCAGCGGTTTTATGGAGATGCTCGGTATGCGTCCGGGTCGCCCCTGGGCCTACCTGGCGGGACTCTCGGAGTTCGGGGGTGGCGTGCTTACGGCCCTGGGGCTCTTCAACCCCCTTGGCCCGCTTGGGATCATTGGGGCGATGTCGATGGCCACGAGGAAAGCCCATTGGGACAAACCCATCTGGGTGACAGAGGGTGGAGCAGAACTGCCCGTCCTGAACATCGCGATCTCCACAGCCCTCCTGGTCCGCGAGCCCGACGGGTTCTCCCTGGATCGTCTCCTGGGAATCCGTCTGCCGGCCTGGCTCGGGCCCGTAGGTCTGGTCGGGATCATACTCACCGTGCTCTACTCCGAGCTCGACTCCGACGCGGCGCCCGAGCAAGAAGCGTCGGAAGACGGGACCCAGGACCAGGCGCGCGAGGAAGTGGCGGGGCCGTAACCACAGGGGGCATCTCTCGCTAATTCGATTTATGCCGCGGACGAGTCGTCCCGGCCCGGGAGCAGCGGGCTAGCCCGCTGCGGTGCCGTAGTCGTAGGTGGGGAGGGGACCGCCCGCGTCCCCCAGTATGTAGTCCTCGAACATCCGCTTGACCGTGTTGGGTTTATCCCCTGCGAGGTTGTTATACATGCCTGGGTCTTGCTGCACGTCGTAGAGCCTGGCGTCCGCGCCCTGGTTGGTGCTGAACATCACGTAACGGTCGTCGCGGGTCCAGACGTGGTCGTTGTAGCCGATCGAAAAGTGGGGCCTCGCCTCAGGCTCCTCGCTCTCGAGCAGCACAGAGAGGTCCTGGCCGTCGAGTTTCTGCGGTGGTTCTATGCCGAGAGAGCCGAGTATCGTGGGCGCAACGTCGTGGGTGGAGGCGTAGTAGTCGCTGGTCTTGCCGGCTCCCTTGCCTTCGGGGTGCCTGATCAGGAACGGTATATCGGTGACTTCGGGCCAGAGCACGTTGTCCGGCTTGCCCGTGAAGCCGTGTTCGCCGTGGGCGACACCGTGGTCGGAGAGGAGTATCAGTAGGGTGTTATCGAAGAGGTTCAACGCCTCCATCTTGTCCAGGAAGTGGCCGAGCCAGCGGTCCATCATCGTCAGCTCCCCGGAGTAGCGTGCCTTCATCCTCTGGAGCTCCCTTGGTTCGAGATAGCTGCTCGGACCGTAGATCACCGAGAACGGCTCCTTGAGGTCGTAGGGCTCGTCATCATACATCGTGACGTACTTCTCAGGCGGGTCCCAGGGCTCGTGCGGATCGTAGATGTCCACGGTCAGGAAGAAGGGCCCGCTCTTGCTCAAGATATCGAGGTAGTCCGCAGCCTGGGAGAAGACCATGGGGGAGAACCAGTCGGCCTCCGTCTTCCTCTCCTTCACGTTGGCGAAGTACTGCTGCATCTGGGCCCTCATGGCCGGGATGTTGCCCTTGAGGAGGGCCTGGTCTACTTTGTCCTTCGGGTACGTATAGGCGGGTCTGTAATTGTCCGTGGTCTGGCCGCGGAAGAAGTCAAAGACGTCGAAGCCGCGGTGCATGTTGTAGGAGGGCTTGAACTGGTGCATGTTGTCCGTAACGAAGTAGGTCCCGTATCCTGCGGCCTTCATGATCTCTGCTAGCGTCACCTGGTAGTTGGGAATAGGTTCCCAGCCCTGCAAGATTATGTCCTCACCCTTGGGTGGCACCCAGTTCCTGAAAGGCCAGGTCCGCATACCCGTGTGTATCGCCCTCCTCGCGCATATGGTCGGTATGGACTCGGGGTAGGCTCGGGTAAAGCGCAGGCTGTCTTTGGCCAGGGCGTCGAGGTTGGGGCTATGGATCGTTTCGTTGCCGTAGGCGCCAATGTGATCCTTCCTCAAGCTGTCGATGATTACGAGCACCACGTTCGTACCCGGACTGACACTGGGGGGGTCGACCATGTTGCGGATGCGCTCTGTTAGAGAGCACCCCGTCGTACCGAGCAGCGTCGCACCGGCCATCCCGGCGCCGGCAATCTTGAGGAATTCTCTGCGGGTAAGCGCGCGCCTTCTCACGAAGCAAGAGGGTACTACGCTACCGTGCACCCTACAAGCTGCAAGGACGAAGCATGGCCGTAAAAGCGGCCACCCTTGACAGCCAGGGGACTGCTAAAATTGCCCCTATGAGAAGCATCATGGCCGTCGGGGTCGGACTCCTGCTGGCGATCATGCTCGGCCTGATCGTCGTCCTCGGAATTCTCGCACCGATTCTAACAACGTTCGTCGGCTGGACGCGCAGCGGACCGAATGCCCTTCCGCTCGTCTTGCTCGCTTTCGCCGCCGCCTTCTCGTTCTACTTCGGTGGCATGGCCGCAAGTTACAAGGTGCCCTCCAGGCATCGCCTGCACGGGGTACTGGTCGCTCCCACGGCCTTCCTCCTCTCATCGGTGTTCAACCTCGCCCTAGGCAAAGGACCCTTGCCCGGCGTCGAGGGAGCCCCGGCCGTGGGACTCGTGATCGTCTTCCTCCTCGTCTCGACCGCCGCTTCTTACGTGGGAGCTCTCCGTGGAGAGTCGCTATATGCGCACAACCAGAAGGTCGCGAAGCGCCTCCGACGTTAGCACTTCAGCAAGTCAGCACGCTCACCGGGCTTGGACGCCGATCATCAGTCGTCCGCGTGAGTCCATCCTGGCGTTGGGCTGCCTGAAGGGCGCCTCGAGGTCGTCCGGATCTTCGCCCGTACCCGTGAGGTAGACCCTTGGTTCGGCGACCCCTTCCGTCGGATCGGAGACGTAGCGGCGCCATGCCATGTCGCCCCACAAGAACGTTAGCGTAGGCTTACCAGGCGCCGTATCGTCGAGGGCGGCGTGAACCCTCGGAAGGCCGAATGCCTTCGAGATGGAGGCCACGGTCCCCGCGTGCTCGCTCTCGTTGAACAGCGCGATACCTTCCCTCAGCCGTCGTGCCGGGTCCGAGAGCCGGTCGAGGCTCTCCAGCGCTCTTTGTAGCTGTTCAGCGTTGCGCCGGCTCTCCTCTCTCGCCTCGGAGAGCCTGGCCTCCAGGTCCTCGACCTTCTCCTCGGCCAGTATGTTCTGCGCCTCGGCAGCCTCGAGACGTCCCTGCGGTTCCCCGTCTGCGTCACCGGGCTCCGCCGTCGTCCCGGATAGATCTCCACCCCCCGCACGGATCTCGCCGAGTACCATCTCCAGTTCGTTTCTGCGGGCCTCGGACTCTTCGAGGGACGCTTCGAGCTCGGCCACGCGGTTCTCGAAACCAGAGATCTCCGCCCCGAAACGCTCGACGACCTGCTCCAGATCCTCTTGTGAAGAGGACTTCCGGGCGAGTCTTGCCGCCTCGAGTTCCTTGAGGCGGGCCGTGTAGGTGCTGAGCTCTGTTTCGCGCTGGAGTGCGGCCTCCCTCAGGCGCTCGTCGAGCGCCCAGGTCTCCGACTTCCTGCGCTCGTCTTCGGACGCGAGCCGCTCCTCGTAGTCGCGTCGGAGCTGGGCTGTCTCTTTCTCGTGTCGCGCCCTCAGCGCCCTGTTGTCAGCCTCCCTCTGGGCCTGGATGGCCGCAACCCTCTTTTCTGCCGACGCTTTGACCTCGGAGAGTCGGGAGGCTTGAGTCTTTCTCAGGTCGCTCTCACGGCCTTCGGCGAGCGTCTTGACCCGCCGCAGTTCCCCTTGACGCCACTCTTCCGAGGAGCGGCGGGTAGATTCGAGCTCGTCGCGCAGCGACTCTATCTCCCCTCGCTGTTCCCCCACCACGGTCTCGAGTTCTTTCTGGAGTTCCAGCTCCCTCTCTGCGGCCGCGCTCCTTATGGCCTGCACGGCCGCCTTCTGACGATCTTCTGAGGCGCCTCTCTCCTCGGCCAGTTTCCGTTCGAACTCTTCGTTGAGTGACTGCTCTAACGCGCTCTCCCGCTCGGCGGCCGCACTGCGCTCCGCTTCCAGTTCTGCCGCGTGGCGCGCCTGCTGCTCCTGGTAGCCCGTCCTTAGCTGCTCTTCCCAGTGCTCGGAGGCGTTCTTGAGCGCTGAGATCTCCTCCTGGTAGCGTGCCTCGAGGGCATCGCGCTCACGCCTGAACTTTTCCTTGAGGGTTTCGAGGCGGGTCCCTGCCGACGCCGCATCCACGGAGCTGCGCCGCTGCTCTTCGAGCGTTTCGCGCACCTCCGCAAGCTCACTGATGTGCTCGTTGCTGAGGCGGAGTTGCTCGTCGGAGTGCCGCTGTTTCAGGCTGGAGATCTCCGCCCTGAGATCCTCGACCTCGCGCTGGGCTTCGGCACTGGCCCGCTCTTTCTCCTCCAGGTCGTCGGCCCTGGAGGAGACCTCCTCCTGCGCAGCCTTGAGCGCCGCCGACGCCTCTTCCAGGTCGCTCCTGAGGTCGGCAACCTCCTGCTCCAGGCTCTCGATCAGGGCTCCGGCAGCCTCCATGCCCTCGGCGAGCGCGGCCTCTTTGTCCCTGGGATCCTCGCTCATGATCGCTTCTCCTGTGTTACCCACAACACAACCGTGTCCGCAAGGGTAACTCCTGGCGGGCCCGCGGTAAAGACCCTGCGCGCGCTAGAGCGTCTGACCTACTGCGAATAGCTCCTTCGAATACTCGCGAAAGGACTGGCTGAAGAACCGACTAGCTGTCCGTGCAAGCAGGGCAAATGCCCTCGACTACCATAGTAGCGCGGGTAACCCTGTAAGGGGTATTGTTACGAATGCGCCCTTCTATTTCGCCGAGTGCGACACCGGGTACTTCGGAGACTTCTCCGCACCTGATGCACCTGATATCCAGGTGCGGCTCCACGTTGAGGTCGTAGCGCGTGGGTGACTCGGCCCAGTGTTTGGAGCCTATGACGCCGACCTCTTCGAGTACCGAGAGTGCCTGGTAGACCGTGCCCAGCGCGACGCGGGGATTCTCACGCTTGACGATGAGGTAGACGTCTTCGGCCGAAGGATGCCCCTTCGCCCTCAAAAGGGCCTCGAGGACGGCCCTGCGTTGCGAGGTAAGGGTGTAGCCGGACCTGCGCAGTTTCTCCCTGACGTCGGCCACGAGCACGCCTGATGTATCTGCTTGCGCTGATTGCTGATCGGTAACCATTCCTATTTTGAGTTTATCATACGGCGTTTTTCGTGCCGCGGTGTACTATAGCTGTCTGATGTCGCCCCTTACCGACGCCCTGGTGAATCTCTGGCGCCTGCTTCGCAACGCCAGCGCTCGTCTGCTCGGTAGGCCGCCCGAATACGTCTGGATCGAGGTGAGGGGTCCTCTGGCCGAGTTCGAGACGCCCGTCGGTTTTCTCCGGCGCCGGTTGTCTCCGGGCCCGAGCCCGCCGACACTCGAGAGGCTGCGCCTGTGGTTCGACCGCATGACCTCCGACGGACGTCCCCGCGGCGTCGTGTTGCGCGTCGAGAATCTCGATGCCGGATGGGCCGCAGTCGAAGAGTTGCGGCGTGAAATCGCCGCGTTCAGGGAGCGTGGGGGTAGGGTCGTGGCTTATCTTGCGGGTAGCGCGGACCTGCGCTCCTACTATCTGGTGAGCGGTGCTGACGAGATCCTGGCCACACCGCTCGCCGAGTTGAACGTGGTGGGTTTACGTGCCAGGGTGAACTTCCTCAAAGACGCCCTCGACAACTTCGGCCTCGAGGTCGAGGTCGTCGCCGTCTCACCCTACAAGTCCGCGGGGGAGCGCTTCATCAGGGACGACTTCTCCCGCGAGTCCCGTGAGCAGGCCGGGCGCCTCCTCGACCGTCGCTTCGAGGAGGTGGTCGGTGCGATCTCCGCAGGCAGGGACCTCTCCAGCGAAGAGGTGCGCGCCAGGATAGACCTGGCCCCTTACGGCGCGCAGGAGGCGCTCGCGAGAGGACTGCTCGACGGCGTCTGTTACGAGGACGAGCTGCCTGAGAGGCTGGGGTCGGGCCAGCGAAGGGCCAGGCTCACCGAGTGGGGTAGGGCGCAAAGATCGTTGCGAATGCCTTACAGGAGGCGCTCGCGCAAGAAGGTCGCCCTCGTCTCCCTCTCGGGGACCATAGCCCGAGGGAGGAGCAGGAAGCTGCCGTTCCCGCTGCCCTTCGTCGGCGGGGAGCAGGCCGGGAGCGACTCCGTCGTCGCCGCGCTCAGGATGGCGGAGAACAGCAGGAGAGTCGCCGCGCTTCTGTTCCACGTCGACTCGCCCGGCGGCGACGCGCTGGCTTCCGATCTTGTCTGGCGTGAGGTCGAACGCATCAACGCCAGGAAACCGGTCGTCGTACTTATGGGTAATGCTGCCGCCTCGGGCGGCTACTACGTCTCGGCGGCGGCAAGCCACGTCGTCGCCCGCCGCGTCACGCTCACTGGTTCCATAGGGGTACTCGCCATCCGCCCCTTCGCCCTTGGGCTCTACGAGAAACTAGGCATCAATCCCGTGGCGCTGGAAAGAGGGGCGCGCGCGGGTTTTCTCGATCCTAGCCGCCGGCCCGACCCCGACGAACTGCTGGTGATCGAAGGTCAGATCGGACGCATCTACGCGGAGTTCAAGGACCGTGTAGCGCGGGGACGCGGAATGGACCTCCCCGAACTCGAAGGCATTGCCGGAGGAAGAGTGTGGACGGGTGCCGAGGCGTTGGATCTCGGTCTCGTCGACGAGATCGGCGGCTTCAGGGAGGCGCTGCGCATGGCCAGGGAGCTCGGCGGCATACCACGAGACGTGCCTGGGGTGCTGGCCAAGGTTACCCCGCCCCGCGGCGGTCGTCCTTCTCCTGGAGAGTCAGCCCAGAGTGCCCTGGAAGCGATGGGGGAGATGTGGCAGGCGCTCTCGGAGCTTCGCGCCGGCGGCTACATGGCGCTCGCGCCCTACGAAATCTCAGAAGACTGATAGGATTTTCTTCCGAAGGCCGCTATTCGAGAAGGAACCTGTATTGAGCGAGAGTCGCAACAAAGGTGTGGACCGGCGGGCCATGGCGACGCTCTCGGCAGGGCACCTGTTCACGGATCTGAACCAGGGCGCCGTGGCGGCGCTACTGCCTTTCCTGATCTCGGAGCGCGGTATCTCCCTGGCCGCGGCCGGCGCGCTGGTGTTCGCGGCTACGGCGAGCTCGTCGATCGTGCAGCCTCTGTTCGGCATCTTTTCGGACAGGACACCCCTACCCGCCCTCATGCCGCTCGGCGTGCTCCTCGCCGGGGGTGGAATGGCGCTAGTCGGCGTGGCACCGACCTATCTGCTCATCATGCTCTGCGTGCTCCTGAGCGGTCTCGGGGTGGCCGCGTTCCACCCCGAGGCGGCGAGGTTCGCCAACTACGTCTCGGGATCGGGCCGGGCGCGCGGGATGAGCTTCTTCTCCGTAGGCGGTAACGCTGGCTTCGCCCTTGGCCCTGCCGTGACCACGCCACTCGTCGTCGTTTTCGGTCTGCCGGGAGCACTGTTCCTCGCGCTACCCGCCGTCGTCATGGCCGCCGTGCTTTTCCACGAGCTACCGCGGATGCTCGGGTTCAAACCCGAGCCGGTCGAGAGCGAGGCGAAGAGTATGGCCGCCGCGCCCGAACACTGGGGGCCCTTCGTACGGATGATCGGGGTGGTCACCGTGCGATCTTTCGTGTACTTCGGGCTCGTAGCCTTCGTCGCCTCCTACTACGAGCGCGTGCTAGATGTGTCGCCCGCGTTCGGTAACACGGCCCTTACGCTGATGCTCTTCGGCGGGGCCGCAGGAACCCTGGTCATGGGTCCCCTCGCCGACAGGTTCGGGCGGCGTACCGTACTCGGGCTCTCGATGATCCTGCTCCCGCCCTTGATCTTCTGTTTCACGCTCGCCGGTCCCCTGGTCGGCATGGCCCTGCTAGTCCTCGTCGGGGCTGCTACGGTGGGGACGTTCGGGGTAACGGTCGTCATGGGGCAGGAATACCTGCCTGGACGTATCGGACTCGCGGCCGGTATCACGATGGGGCTCTCCATCGGGCTCGGTGGTATCGGGGCCCCGCTGCTCGGCCTCGTCGCCGACAGCGCCGGCCTATCCTTTACGATGCTCGTCATAGCTGTCCTTCCGGTGTTTGGTCTCCTCCTCGCCCTCACCCTGCCGCGTAAGGTAGGGGCGGTTCGCGAACCAACCTCTTAGGTTCGTGTAATCAAACACATCCCTTCTTCCCTGGTCGAGTACCATATCGCCGATGAGAACGGCGTTTAGAGAGTCACCCGCGAGGGTGAGCGTGTTCCATAGTATCGGTGGTTTCTCCTACCGCTTCAGGTGGGCCCTCCTGCTGTTTTGGGGTTTACTCCTCGTGTCGAGCGCGTTCTTTGCGCCCGAGCTCTCGGGTAGGCTCAAGGGTGGTGGGTTCGAAGGGGCGAACTCGGAGGCCGAGAAGGTACAGGAGCTGATGACGGACGAGTTCGGCCGTTCTCCCGCGACCCTGACGGTGGTCTTTACTGGCAACGGCCTCCCGGCCCGCAGTGAAGAATTCCAGAATGCCCAGGAGGAGGCGCTCGCGGGCGCACGCAAGCTGGATGACGTTCGCCAGGTCGTCTCGTATGCCGGCTCTGGAGACGATCGCTTTATTTCGCAGGACGGGAAGAAATCCTACGCGGTGATCACGTCGGATGTCTCCGTCGATGCGACTCGCAATGTGGTCAACGAGGTGAGGCGAACGATCCGCTCCGACGAGCTCGAGACCTACGTAACGGGGGCTCCGGCCGTCTACCAGGACCTCGAGGAGGCCAGCAACGAGGACGTAAAGAACGCAGAGAAATACGCCTTCCCCTTCGCCGTGATCATACTCATCTTCGCCTTCGGCACGCTCGTTGCCGCCGGTGTGCCCATTCTGATCGGCGGTGCGAGCGTATTGACGGCGCTCGCCGCACTCTACTTCGTTACCGGCTTCTACGATATGTCCGTGTTCACCCTGACTCTCTCGACGATGCTTGGCCTCGGTCTCGGCATAGACTACGCGCTGTTCTTCGTCAGCCGCTTCAGGGAGGAACTCGAAGTTTACCCGACTGCGGAGGCGGTACCGCGGACGGTGGCGACTGCGGGACGGTCCATCTTCTTCTCGGGTACGGCGGTCTTGGTCGGGCTCTCTGGCTTGCTTTTCTTCCCCTTCATGTTCATGCGTTCGATCGGGGTGGCAGGAGTGATCGTCGTGTTCGTCTCCGTCTCGGCCGCGCTCACGCTTCTGCCCGCGATCCTGGGTGTGCTCGGAACCTGGATCAACAAGTTCGCCATCCGGCGCCGCGAGGGTGGGGCGGGAGCGGCTTTCTGGAGTCGCAGCGCCGAGGTCGTGATGCGCCATCCCTTCGCCGTGATCCTGCTCACCGCCCTCATCCTTGGCGTGCTGCTCCACCCGGTCGGCCACATGAAGGTCGGTATCCCCGAGGCGACGGTCTTGCCGCAGGAGTACGAGTCCCGCGCCGGCGACGATATCCTGAAGAAGAACTTCGAGTACGCGGCACTCAACCCCATGGAGATCGTCGCGACCCTCAACGAAGACCCCCTCAGCGCCAGCGGCCTCTCCGATACAAAGGAGCTCGGCACGAAGATCGACAACGCCGCAGGGGTCGCCAGCGTTGAAAGCGTCTACAAAGTAGGAGAAGCGGCTGCAAAGGACTACGCGGGGCGCGTCGTCGACGCCCGCGAAAAGGCGCGAAAGCAGGCCGCGGGCGAGGTGGACGGGCTGGTGCGGCGGCAGATCGAAGAACAGACGCAGAAGGAGACGGACGAGGCCGTAGACGAGCGACTCTCCGAGATAAGGGCCACTTACGGCGCCGTTCCGCCGGGGACCAAGGAGCGGCTGCGGGCGGAGATCAAGCCGCGGGTAGCCAGGGAGGTGCGCGCCGCAGAGGGCCGCATAAGGGATGAGGTCGAGCGTCGGGTGGCGGCAGAAGTTGACCGCAAAGTACCGGAGTTGCCCCAGGGGATCTCGGCGGAAGGAAAGGTCACGCCGGAGGGCGTTGCCAACTTCCTCGAGTTGCCGGCGGCCCGGCGGTCCGAGGATCTACAGAACACCCTCGATTCCTACGTTGCCGGCGACCGTACGTTGCTGCGGGGGATTACGGAGGAGAACCCGTACACGCAGGATGCCTACGGTGCGGTCGATGCCGTGCGGGCGGTCGAGGCGCCGGACGGGACTAGCTTCCTCGTCGGCGGTCTCTCCGCAGGCCAGAAGGATTTCATTTCCAGTCTCTACGGCAAGGCGCCCTTCGCTGCCGCCTTCGTCATCGGGGTGACGTACCTGATCCTGCTGATCAGCTTCCGCTCCGTGTTCATCCCGCTGAAGGCTGTCATCGTCAACATCCTGAGCCTTACGGCGAGCTTCGGGGCCATGGTCTTCGTTTTCCAGGATGGCAACCTCTCCGGCCTTCTGAACTTCACGCCTTTGGGCTTTGTGGACGCGACGCTCCCTATCCTGATGTTCTGCACCATCTTCGGGGTCTCCATGGATTACGAGGTCTTCCTGCTCTCCCGCATCAAGGAGGCCTACGAGAACGGCGACTCGAATACCGCGAGCGTCTCCAAGGGCCTGGTGGCGACGGCGGGTATCATCACCTCGGCCGCCGCGATCATCATCGTGGTCACAGGGGCTTTCGCTTTCACGGGGATAATCCTGACCAAAGCCGTCGGCCTCGGTCTCGCCGTCGCCGTGTTCGTGGACGCGACGATCATCCGCATCCTCCTGGTCCCCGCCACCATGCGGATCCTGGGTGACTGGAACTGGTGGCCCGGCGGACGCAAGGTCACTTTCGGGGCCACCCCGAAAAAGTCGGCCAGGGACTGACCTCCGGATAGGAACGTTCCGCAAGCCGCCGTACGCGACGAGATAAGATCGATTCTTGATCTTGCTGCAAGGCGAGGATAGACTGTGGCTGATGTTGGATTTCGAGCGGATTCTCAAGGACAGGGGTTACCGGCTAACCAACCAGCGCCGGATCATCGTCCGTGAGCTGGAGGGGGAGCGGCACCTTTCTGCGGAGGAGATCTACGACCGGGTCAAGGGCGAACACCCCGACCTTGGTCTCTCCACGGTGTACCGCACGCTCGATCTCTTGACCGAGCTCGGCATCGTGCGCAAGGACGACTTCGGCGAGGGCTACTCTCGCTATGAGCTCACGACCGAGCGTGTACATCACCACGCCCGCTGCAGCGAATGCGGCGCCGTCATCGAGTTCAACGAAGAGCTTATGGAATATCTGGCCCTGCAGGTAGAGCGGGAGACCGGATTCGTCACGGACTGGCACGAGATCACACTCCACGGCCGCTGCGCTAACTGCGTCGCATAGTGGCCGAAGCGGTCCGTTTTTGGGCGGTTCGCGAACCGCCCCTACATTAGACGTTGAACGTCAGGCCGTCTTCGGCGACGAGGATCTCACCATCGTAGCCCTTTGCTACTTCTGAGGGGAGGGCTGGGTTGTCGGCCGCCGGGTAGATGTGGGTGAGGATGACACGACGTACGCCTGCCTCGCTCGCGATGCGTGCGACGCCAGAAGGCGTCAGGTGGCCGGGAACGGGGGCTTCTTCGGGGAAGGAACATTCGATCAGGAGCGCATCGGCGCCACGGGCCAGTTCGACGACCGACTCGCTGTAAGCGGTGTCGCCGGTGTAGACGAACGCGCCGTCTTCGGCATCCAGCCTGTAGGCGATGCTCTCGCGGCGATGCTCCGCCGGTGCCCACGAGAGCCGGCACTCTGCGAGGTCGATGGGGGAGCGGCATTCGTGGGGAAGCTCCGAGACCAGGGTGGTGTAGTCGCCGGTCATCCATTTCCCCCAGACTTCCATCACGGAGCCCCAGAACCGGAGGAAAGGCTCGGGGCCGGTCACGTGCAGGGGCAGGGTACGCTTCTCTGGAGCGCCATGATTGATAGCGAAGAGGAGGGGAACGACGTCTACCGTATGGTCGGGGTGGAGGTGCGTAAAGAAGATGCGGTCTGCGGCGAAGGGATCCAGGCCCGCATGGAGCATGCCGCGGACCGCACCAGAACCGAGGTCGAAGAAGAGCGTCCGCCCACCGGCGCGTACTACCACGCAGCTCTGGCGTCTCTCGAGTCGTGGAACGACGGTACCGGATCCTACGACGGTGATTTCCAAGTTCCTCCCTTCGGTCGTCACAGCATTTCAGCACGCTACGCCCTTCGGGCTCCGCTTTCAGCACGGCGCCTTTGCGCCTTGTCAGCATTTCAGCTGGTCGAATCTACTCTCTATTCAGGTATGTCGAGTGCTGTCTTGGTTGGCTGCTTTTCGAACGTCCAGGCGAGTCCTGCAATGCCTAGTAGGGTCCCACCGAGGACGTCGGAAGCCCAATGGGCTCCGACGTAGACCCTGCTAACTGCAGATGCGGCGAGTAAGGCCAGTAGCGTCACTCTGCCCACTCTGTTCGGCCACAGGATGTAGATGGCTCCGAGCAGGAGAACCGTGCGCAGCATGTGCCCACTGGGAAAAGGGTAGGGTGTACTTATGTCGAGCAGAGATGGGTCCGGAGACCGCATGGCCACCTGGGGTACGGGTGTCTGTGGGACCACCGTTTTTGCGGCTAGCTCGATCAGACCCGTGACCAGAAACGCGACGATCAGCCTCCGCGCGAGACGCCCACGTCCTCCTATGAGCAAACCGGCGGTAAGCGCGAGCGTGGAGACGATGACGAATTCGACCCCACCCACCACGGAGGTCACCATCCCGACCGCATCCAGGACCCTGGAGTCCGCTCTTTCGGCCAGGTCGAGCACCAGCACGTCGAAGGGGCGGAACAGCCCTGCGCCGGCCGCCACCGAGCAGACGACAAACGCCGACGTAGAGAGCAGCAGGATCAGCCTGTTTTCGCCCTTCACACCGTCAACGAATTTGCACGTAGGGGGCGGGTTTGAAACCCGCTCCTACTAGGCGACGGCGTCGCGCAAGACTCGGCCGTGCTCTCCGCCTTTCAGGATACGTTCCGCTTCCCTCTGGAGCTGCCTGACCCGCTCGCGCGAGATGTCGAGTTCGTCGCCGAGCTCGGCGAGGGTGGCCGGCTCGCGGTCGTCAAGGCCGTAGCGCCTGACGAGCACGTAGCGCGCCCTATCAGGGAGACGTTCGATCGCCTCCTTCAGGTGCTCCGTCTCCATCTCACGCATCACGGTGTCGGGAGTATCCGAGACCTTGTCGTCCTCGATAAAGTCGCCAAGCTGCGAAGCCGTCTCCTCGCTGGAGACCGGCTGGTCGAGGCTCGTCGCGTCGGGCATAGCCCGCATCGTAAGGCGCACCTCATCAGGGTCCCAATCCAGGCGCCTCGCGACCTCGTCCTCGGTGGGCTCGCGCTCGATCTCCAGGGCCAGCTCGCTTATGGCGCGGCTGACTTTCCTGATCTTCTCCGTCATGTGCACGGGGACGCGGATGGTGCGGCCCTTGTCAGCGACGGCACGTTGTACAGCCTGCCTTATCCACCAGGTGGCGTAGGTGGAGAACCTGAAGCCGCGGTCGGGGTCGAACTTCTCGACGGCCTTCATCAGGCCGATGTTCCCCTCCTGGATGAGATCCTCGAAGGGAAGCCCGTAGCCGCGGTACTTCTTGGCTACACTGACCACGAGCCTCAAGTTCTTCTCGATGAGCCTCTGCCTGGCTCTCTTGTCGCCGGCCTTGGCCCTCAAGCTGAGGTCTATCTCCTCCTTGTGTGTAAGGAGATTGCCCTGGCCGATGTGCGCGAGGTACTTGGCGAGGAGCTCGGGGGTCTCCGATTCACGCTCGATCTTCTGGTTTTCCTTCCGCTTCTCGAAATTGGCTTTCAAAATACCCTCCTCACTACGCACCCATCTTACCGGAAATCAATTTTAGAAACTACTATTAATTTACCGCGGGGTTTAATTCCCTAAACCTCCTGAGGCTTCCCTCCTCACCGGCCTCGGTCTCTACTCGTCACGGCACAGATACATACGTATGTCGACCCGAAATAGTTGCATTGAGGCTGCCTCGCCAGGGTATTCCGGTGCCTTGCGGCGGGCGCGGTTATACTTTGGTTCATGGAGAATACTTCCCGCATCCCTGACCGCATAGAAGAGGACGTCGCCGGCATCATCGCCTGTTGGGAGACACGTAGGAGTGCAGGAGACGAGGACGGCGTATTCGAGCGCACACTCGCCGGTATGGAGGAGTTGATCTCGGTGTTCGTCGGCTTCTTGCGCAGTAAGGAGACCGTCGAGACCTTCTCCCGGGGTGGCGCCACCAGGGCGCTGGTACACAGGATCGCCGAGGACCAGCACGATCTGGGCAGGGACGCGGTCGGGGTTATCGAGGACTTCAGCGTGCTGCGGCGATGCATCTGGCGCTCGGTCGAGACTGGTGTAGACCTCGCCGGGCTCCACGGTGTAGAGGTCTCGGGATTTTTCGCCAAGCTGATGCAGGCATCGGACTGGCTGACCGAGACAGGTCTCGAGGCCTTCGACTCCATCGTGCGCAGCGAGATGGAGCAGGCCCTCGGGCGGGCCGCCGCCACCGACCTCGTCACCGGACTACCGGACAGAGATCAGCTCAACCGTCTGCTATTGCCGCGGGCGATCGATGCACACGACCGGTTCTCTGTGGCCGTCTTCGACGTCGCCGACTTTACCGAGACGGTCGCGGCGGGGAAGGTCAAACGCGCCAGGAAGGTCTTGCGCACGCTCGCTGATGCCGTGCGAGAGTCCTCGCCCGAGGGGTCCATCTTCGCCCGCTTCGGGGACGACGAGGTCTGCGTGATCCTGCCAGGAGAGAGTAGTGAGGGTGGCTACCGCGTGGCCGAGCGGGTGCTCGAGCACCTGGCCGAGGGCACGGCAGATTTCGAAGTAGACGTCGGTATTGCCGAGTATCCGGCGCACGGCGAGGACACCGGTTTATTGATGGGAGAGACCCTCAGGGCGCTCAAGATGGCCAAGCGAGTCGGCGGCAGCGGCATCGTGATTGCCAGGCAGTAGTTCGGGGGTAGCTACCCCAGGATGACTCGTCTCCTGGTCGAGCGCGCCACTGGGGTTCTGGGCCGGAGTTGAAGCTCAGGCCAGGTGCGAAGAGACCTGGTGTGGCGGCGTCTTGGCCGGTTCGTACTCACCTTTTCCCAGCACGGCGAAGGTAAAGGCGAACAGGAGGATCAGAAGCAGGATCAGGATCCCGAACGCTATGCGCTCCCGCACCTCGTCTCCTCTCTCGAATAAGAACCGTCGCGCCATTCTAACCCAATCAGGGGGGCTCGTCTGTGGCGTGTGCTCATGTTCGCCCGCGTGTCATGTACAATGTAGCAATGTGTAGCACGCTCAGCCTGGAGGCCCGTGGAAGTTGGCGTGGTTTCGGGGCGGGATTTCTGGGAGGGGATGCACGTGCCCGTTGATATTTCCCTGACCGAGTACACGAAGCTGCAGGAGCAGGAGTGCCGGGCGCTGTTGCAGCTTCTTGGCGAGATGGGCATCGCCACGGCCGACAGGGTCTACGGGCCGGGGGACGCCATCTACAACGAGGGCGAGTACGGTGACGCCCTGTACGTGCTCACTTCAGGGGTACTGAAGCTATTCAGGCCCTACTCGGGCAGCAAGGAAGCGACGTTGCGTCTGCTCAAGCCCTGGGACATCTTCGGCCACCTGGCGTTCGCCGGGGAGACCAGGCAGCGCGCCTACGCCGAGGCCGTCACGGAGTGCAGGGTGACGAAGGTGCCCAAGATCTTCGTCGAACGCGCCGTCCGCCAGGAGCCGAGGGTCGCCTTCCAGCTGATGACCCTGCTGGAGTTGCGCCTCGTGCAGTACGAGGAGCTGGTCCAGTGTCTGTTGCCCCGCGAGACCGAGGTGCGGCTGGCAAACCTGCTGCCGCTGCTGGCGCAGAAGTTCGGCCAGAGCACGAACGGCCTCGTGACCATAGACCTTCGCCTCACCCACCAGGATCTCGCCGCCATGGTCGCCTCCACCAGGGAATCCGTCACCAAAGTCCTCAACGAGATGCGCAACGGCGGTGTGATCGAGGTGGATTCTGGCCGTATCACCCTCAAAGATACACGCGCCCTCACGAGACTGAGCCGTGAATAGCATCTCAGCACGGCGCTTCGCGCCTCGTCAGCACGCTCAGCCCTTCAGGCTCCGCTTGTCAGCATGTCAGCTTCGTGTTGGACTGGCTGATGAGCGACAGCGCTAGCTGGAGCGTGCTGAAGTGCTGATAAGCCTCCGACCGGAGGGAGGCGGCGTGCTGACAAGCCTGCGAAGCAGGCGTGCTGACAAGCTGCCGAAGGCAGCGCGCTGACATGCTCGAGCTGATCGAAGCGGTAATCCTCGGGGTGGTGCAGGGCCTCACGGAGTTTCTTCCGGTCTCCAGTTCGGGACACCTCCTGCTAGGGCAGTATTTCCTCGGGCTCGACGAGAAGCGTTTCGGGCTCTCGTTCGACGTGGCCTTGCACATGGGAACCCTCGTCGCCGTGGTGTCTTTCTTCTGGCGGGACCTCGTCAGGATGGCCCTCGCCTTCGTCCGGTCGTTCTGGCACAGGGATCTCGTAAGCGACCCCGACCAGCGGATGGCTTACCTCGTGATCGCATCCACGGTGCCAGCGGCATTGATCGGGTTTGTTTTCGAGGGATTCTTCGAGAACACGGTGCGCTCGCCCTGGGTGGTGGTCTTCAACTTCGTCCTCGTCGGCATCCTGTTCCTCGTCGCCGAGGCCGTAGGGAGCCACACCCGGCGGGCTTCCAAGCTCGGGTTCGGCGAGGCCGTGGGAATCGGGCTCGCCCAAGCGACCGCGCTCGTGCCCGGCGTCTCGCGTTCGGGGGCTACCATTACGCTCGGCCTCTTTCTGGGGCTCAGGCGCGAGGAGGCGGCCCGCTTCTCGTTTTTGATGAGCGTCCCGATCATCGCCGGAGCCGGCGGCCTGCAACTCGGGGAGGTGCTTGCAGAGGGCATGAACCCGCACGAGTGGCTGCTATTCGGGGCCGGCTTTATCGCTTCGGCGCTCGTGGGATACCTGACGATACGGTTCCTGCTCAACTACCTCACGTATCACAGCCTGCGCGTTTTTGCCTACTACCGCTTCGCCGTCGCTGTAGTCGTGGCGGTCTTGTTGATCTTGTTCTAGGCGTGGCGCAGTGAGGGCGCTTCGCGAAGCGCCCCTACGGGGTTCTGGGGGTGCAGCTTTGACAGCGGAGGGCGCCACTGGTAATTTGATCTGGTCATGCAGCACGCGGCCGAGGCGGTACGGCGACTTACCGGGGAGGGGCGTTCCCTTTCCTGACGCGCGGCCGCGCTCCTCCTTTTCCGCATCCTGACAAGACTCCCACAGGAGATCGTACACGTAATGACTCAGTCAAACGTACCGGATAGAGAAGACACCCGTCGCGCTAAACCTGATGATGCGCCTTCGGGTATGGAAGCGCTACGCCAGGGAATAGACTCCGTGGATGAGGAGATCGTACGCTTGCTCGACAGGCGTGCCTGGCTGGCGCGGAGGATAGGCGAGATCAAGCACCACAGGGGGCTTGCGGCCTACGCTCCTGCCAGGGAACGGGCCGTACTCGACCGGGTCGCGGCGCTGGGGGAGGGGGAGTTTCCCCGGCGCGGACTGCAGGCCGTTTTCCGTGAGATCATCTCCTCTTCCATTTCGCTGGAGGCCCGTCTCAAGGTCGCTTACCTTGGTCCCGAGGCTACGTTCACGCACGAGGCCGCCCTGCGTTCGTTCGGAACTAGCATCGAGCTCGAGCCGCAGACCACGGTGGCCGAAGTGTTCGCCAGGGTCGAACGGGGGGAAGTCCAGCACGGTGTCGTGCCCGTCGAGAACTCCATGGAGGGCGCTGTGACCCACACCCTGGATGAGCTGATGAACAGCCCGCTCAAGATCTGTGGGGAGGTTTACCTTCCCATCTCCCAGAACTTGATCTCCGCAGAACCATCTATGGAAAGGGTTACCGTCGTATGCTCGCATCCGATGGCCCTGGCCCAGGCCGCGAGTTGGCTCAGGCGCGAGCTGCCAGCAGCGCGCCTTTCGGAGGTCGATTCGACGGCGGAGGCGGCCCGTCGCGCAGGGGTCGAGCCAGGGGTGGCCGCAATCGGTAGCGTGCTGGCGGCCGGCGCCCACGGTCTGACGGTCCTGGCGCGCAATATCCAGGATGCCCGCGCGAACACCACGCGCTTTATCGTGCTGGGGAGCACGTGGGCCGAGCGCACGGGCAAGGACAAGACCAGCGTCGTCTTCTCGGTCAAAGACCGTCCCGGCGTTCTGAAGGACGCACTCTCGGCCTTCGCGGGCGAGGGGATCAACCTTACCCGCATCGAGAGCCGGCCGAGCCGCAGGCGAGCCTGGACCTACGTATTCTTCGCGGACTTCCTCGGTCATCCTGCGGAGGACAGGGTGAAACGGGCCCTCGAAGCCCTCGAGGAGCACTGCCCATACGTGGCTGTGATAGGGGCCTACCCCGAAGTCTCGCCCGAAGTAGCCTGACGGCCAGGGGCCCCGTGGACTTCAAGACCGCCGCGCGGAAGGTTCTGGAGGAGGTCGGCTATCCTCTCCACTACACGGATATAACGGAGATCGCCCTGCAGTCAGGCTACCTGCAGAGCGCGGGCCAAACACCCCAGAATACGATGAGAGCAAGGCTGTCCGTGGATGTGAGGGACAATCCCGATACACTATTCACGCAGACAGCACCAGGCGTCTACGGATTGAAGTGAGCGGACCAGAGCGGGGCGCATGTAGGGGCGGTTCGCGAACCGCTCTTCTGCCACGAGGTAAAACAAAAGACTGGAATGCTATATTGCGGAGAATGTTCTTTGACAAAACCGAGGAGAAATCATGGTCGAGTTAGCGGACAGGCTTAGCGAGGCGGCCTGGAAGATCAGGAACCTCGAGGACTACGATGGGCGGCTCGAGAGGGCGGCGCGGCGGTTCGACGAGATCTCCAGGGGGCGTCCCGAGCCCGCGCTGGTGGTCTACGAGACCGCCCTGATGAAGAGCGGACGTAGTGAGGATGAGGTTCGCGCGATGGTGCGTGAGTTCCGCGACACGTTCGAGGACGAGGAGGAGCCGCTGACTATCCCCTACGCGAGCGGCATCATGAACATCGAGGGCGAGGGCTGGTTCTTCGGGGACGAGAATCTCCGCGTGCTTACGGGCAGGCTGCTCGGGCAGTTCCAGCACAGGGTTGCCCAGTACAACTACGTAGACGAACGTGAGGTCTTGAGGCGCTGGGCCGATGGCTACGACACGCGCCTGTTCGTAAGGCGACGCATCCACGAGACCGAGCCCGTAATCGGTGTAGTGGGTGGCCTCGACCTTGCACTCTTCCAGTATCTGCGCGTGGCCGCTGGCGGAAACACCCTCGTTCCCACCGATAACGTCTCGCGGGCGCTCGGCGCGCTCGGTTACGAGGGGGACGCCTACGAGACCATTGCCCACGCCGAGGGCCTCGCCCTCCACCTCGAGCTTCCCGCCCCCATCGTCGGGGAGATGCTCGAGGACCTTGGACGTGAAGGCTTCACCGACTTCCCCGAACCACCGCTTGAGACCGTCGAGCCCGAGGAGGGTGGGGCCGGCCGCGAGGATGCCCCCGGTACCGCAGGCGGCGAAGAGACGCGCTAGGTTCGGACGCTGCCCCGGCGCCCGGAGAAATGATAGAATGCCTGAAGATATCTTCAACTATAACTCGTCTAGCAACCGCTCAGCGCAGCAACAATCAGCACGGGTACAGAGAAGGAGCAGGCGGTAGCATGGCAGACTCCAGAAAGCGCATAGCGTTAAAGCCTCACATGGACCAGATCAGGGAGTGGGTGGAGACGGGCAAGACGGATGATTGGATCGCTGACGCCCTCGGCACCAGCGCCTCTTCGGTACAGTCCTTCCGCTCGCGCAACGACATCTACCGGCGGGAGCGTGGGCCCCGCGAGCCCGAGAGCCACTTCGAGGGAGTCCTCGACCACGGGGAACGCGACGGCTGGGGCTTGTGGTTGGATCCTTCGATCGCTGAGGACCCTATCTGGAAGGAGCATTGGTCCGAGGTGGAGGCCGTCGTCGTGAAGGTGGCCGAAGAGTCCATAGTCCTCGAGGCAGACGGAACAGAGACCGGCTCCACAGATGAAGTCGCGCTACCGGCCGCTACCCCCGACGGAACGTCCGAGGACGGACTGGGCGATCAGCCGCGCGAGCGGGGGCGCGTGAAGTGGTTCGATGCGGAGAAGGGGTACGGTTTCCTTATACGTCCCACGGGTGAAGATCTCTTCGTCCACCATTCCGAGGTGCAAGGCGATCCTTCGGAGCTCTCTCCCAACGGGGACGTGGAGTACGAAGTCGGGCGCAACGACAGGGGCCCGAACGCGCGCCGCGTCCGTACGATAGGCTAATCTAGGAGCGCTTCTAAGAACCGCCCTTACCTATTCCACGGTAGAAGAGCCCGGATCTTCGGCCAGATGCGCAGTCGAGGCCAACTCGAGAAGACTTGGATTAGCACCGTCCCCAGCCCATTGCAGGCGTGTGATCGAAGCGTTCGCCGCCCGCCGGTTGCCAGGCAGTACTTCGGGCCCGAAGTGTTCCCTGAGGTAAGCCCTCATTACCCCCCCGTGCGAGACGACGACGAGGCGCGAGCCTGCAGGGTGGAGGACGCGGATAGATTCGAGGGCCGCCTCGAAACGCGCGATGACCTCCTCGTCGGTCTCCGCACCGACGAGCGGCCAACGTTCCTCCTCGGGTAGCGCGAGGAACTTCTCCGCCAGCTCGGGATTTCGATGTTCCTGCTCGGCCCAGGTGTGGCCCTCGAGGATGCCTCCGTGCCGCTCGCTCAGGCCGCCTAGAGGGACGACCTCGCCCGCGAAGCCCGTACGATCACGTATTATCTCGGCGGTCTCGAAGGCACGCGAGAGCGGGCTGGAGTAGAGTCCCTCGAACCGTTCACCCGAGAGGCCGGTTCCCGCAAGGCTTGCCTGCCTCCTGCCCTCCTCGGAGAGAGGAAAATCCATCTGGCCCTGCCAGATGCCTTGCGCGTTCGCCGTGGACTGTCCGTGCCGCACGAGTAGCATTTCTTGTAATTCTGGCATCGGGTAAGGGTAGTGTATCCTGGCGCTCCCGGCAAACCTTCCCCGGTGCTAG
>Ga0126306_10000187_pt1 | contig 24386 bp, 21 predicted proteins | sample Plot27_FD_92592 | JGI IMG/M metagenome (GOLD analysis project Ga0126306, IMG submission 92592) | Serpentine soil microbial communities from UC McLaughlin Reserve, CA, USA - Plot27 | ecosystem: Environmental > Terrestrial > Soil > Grasslands | place: USA: UC McLaughlin Reserve, Lake County... | reverse complement strand
CCGACCGTGATGATCTTCTCCTCGTCGTCGCCGCCGGTGTCGCACACGAAGGAGGAGGACACCCCAGAGGACGACCTGCGCGTGGCGATCGAGGCCTACGGGCGCACCGTGGATGCCGCGCTCCAGAGCGCGGCCGCCGGCGAGTTCCCCGCCTACCGCGCGTGAGCGCGCTCGAGGAGCAGCTCGCCTACCTCGAGGCGTCCAGCCACTTCTACCGCGAGCGTCTCGGCGGCCTGCGCGAGCGCGTGCGAACGCCGGCCGACCTGCACCAGCTCCCCTTCATGACGAAGGAGGAGCTCCGCGACGGCCAGCGCGGCGACCCGCCCTTCGGCCCGCACCTGTGCGCGCCGCGAGAGCGCCTCGTGCGCATGCACGTGACCTCGGGAACCACGGGCGACCCTGTGGCCGTGGGCTTCACCCAGCGCGATCACGAGGCGAACAGCGCCGTGGGCGGTGAGGCGTTCCGGATCGCCGGCATGCGCGCGGACGACACCGTCGCCCACTGCCTCAACTACGCGCTCTACGCGGGCGGCATCGCCGACCACATGGCCCTCGAGGCGAGCGGCGCGACCGTGGTGCCGGTGGGAACGGGCCAGTCGCGCCGCCTGCTCGAGCTGATCCCGCAGCTCGGCATCACCGCCATCTTCGGGACGCTCTCGTTCCCAACCTACCTCGCCGACAGGGCGCGCGAGGCTGGCGTGGATCCGCGCGAGCTCGGGCTGCGCCACGTCGTCACCGCCGGCGAGCCCGGCGCGGGTCTCGAGGCCGTGCGCTCGGAGATCGAGGCGAGTTGGGGCGCCACGGTGGCCGACAGCTTCGGCATGAGCGACGTCTGGTCGACCATGGCCGGCGCGTGCGAGGAGGGCGAGGGGCTGCACCTCACCACCGGCGAGCACGCGCTGCTCGAGCTGGTCGACCCGGACAGCGGAGCGCCGCTCGAGCTCGAGGACGGCGCGAGCGGCGAGCTCGTCTGGACGCACCTGCGCCGCGAGGCCTCGCCACTGCTGCGCTACCGCTCGGGCGACCTCGGCCGCGTCTGGACCTCGCCCTGCGCCTGCGGGCGCGACACGCCGCGGATCCGCATCGACGGCCGGCGCGACGACATGCTGCGCGTGCAGGCTGTGAACGTCTACCCGCAGGCCATCAGCGCGATCGTGGCGTCCGATCCGCGCCTCGGCCGCCACTGCGTGGTGGCCGAGGGCGACCCGGTGGTGCCTCCGCTGCGGCTGTACGTCGAGGCCCCCGCGGACGTGGACCTCGCGGGCATTGCCGAGCGCCTCCATGCCTCGCTGCGCGCCCGCTTCGCGCTCACCCGGCTCGAACCGGGCTCGCTGCCCGTGGCCGAGCACAAGACACGCATCGTCCATCGAACAGCTCGCGGGGATCCGCTGCCGGCAGCAGTCGAGACCCTGAGGAAGGAGCCCGCCCGATGACCGTCACGACATTCGACCTCGGCGCAGCCAGGGTGATCACCTGGGACCGCCAGGACCGCCGCAACGCCTGGGACCTGCCCACGATGACCGAGATCGCCGCCGAGATCGAGGTGGCCGGCCGCGACACGGACGTCCGCATGGTCGCGGTGCGCGGGGCCGGCGGGCACTTCTCGGCGGGGGACGACCTCCAGGCGGCGATCGAGGCCGACACGGCCGCATGGGCGGAGACGATTGAGGCCTTCCAGCGGATGACGCGCGTGGTCCTGGCAGCACCGGTGCCGGTGGCGGCCGTGGTCGACGGGGTGTGCGTGGGCGGCGCGCTCGAGTTCGCCGCGAGCTGCGACCTCCGGCTCTGCACCGAGCGCGTGCTGCTGATGACCCCGGAGGTCGGGATCGGGCTGGTGGCGAGCAACGCCGGCACGCTGCTGCTGCCCGAGCTGCTCGGCGAGACCGCCGCGAAGGAGCTGCTGCTGAGCGGCGAGCCGCGCGACGCCACCTGGGCCCGCGAGCACGGCTTCGCCACCGAGTTCGTCGCCCCAGCGGAGCTGGACGGGCGGATTCAGCACTGGTCAGAGGTCTTCTCGCGAAACTCGCGGGACGCCGTGGCGGCGACCAAGGCGATGCTGAACGAGCGCTTCGGAGCGCTGCTGCCCGCTGCGATGGAGCGCGAGACGGATCACTGCGTGCGCCTGTTCGGCGAACCGGATGCCCGCGCCGCGCTGAGCGCGTTCAGCGCCGGGCGCTCTTGATTACGAACCGCTTCGTGGTCTGCGTCTCGTTGCCGAACTGGTCGCGCGCCGTGATCAGCAGGCGGTAGCGGCCGGGGCCGAGCCTGCGTCCGCCGAGCCGCCTCGGCAGCGTCAGCGCGTTGGCGCCGGCCTCGCCGGCGTCGCTGAAGCTGCCGGGCAGCGTCAGGTAGCGCGCACAGCGCGGCCGCTTGCGGTTGCGGCGCGTCGGGCGCCTGCACCTGCCGCGGACTCTCCGACCCGGGCGTGCCTTCTGGAGCGTGAAGGTGAGCGTCGCATTCTCCGAGAGGCTGTAGTTGATCGTGCGCCCTCTCACGGCCACTCCGCTGATCCCGGGCCCGGCGTTGTCGCACGTGCCCTGGTTGGAAGCCTGGGTCGGGCAGCCGTCCTGCGTCTCGTCTCCGAAGCCGTCGCCGTCCGCGTCGGGCTCGATCACGGCCTGGACGAGCAGCTCGCCGGTCACCGCCGTCGACCCGCGTGGTCCCTGACCGGCCACGAGCGGCGGGCTGAACACGTAACTGAACTTGTCGCCGCTGTTGTTGTAGGTGGCCCAGACGTTCGTCCCGTCGAGCGCGAGGTGGTTCCCCTGCCTCACGGTCACGCGGGCGGGGAACTCCAGGATCGGCGTCTCTGGCTCGTTATTCGCGGGGATCGTCACGGTCGGCCCGTCGGCCACCAGCGTGGCGACCGCGGTGTCCTGGTCGTTGGGGTCGGGCCTGCTGATGCTGGCCAGGCGGAACGTGACCGTCGCGGCGGCGCCGCCCTCCCCGGTTATGCGCACCCGGAACTTGGTGATCACGCCGTCCACCGGGGCACCGGCGGAGTTCGGATCGCCGTTCGGGTCGGTCGGATGGATGAACGACACCAGCGTGCACGGGTTCGGAAGGCTCGTGCACTCGCCCGCGTTCGCGGGGTCGTTGTTGAGCCGGCTGCCGAAGGTCGTGGCCGCCTGGCCGGCGGCCGGGGTGACGAGCACTGCGACCGTCACGGCGAGTCCCACAAGCGACTTGGTCACAGTTCGACTCTCCCCCACTGGGCGACGGCGGTCAAGCTGTCGCGGGTGTAGGGTCGGCACGTGACTCGCGTCGCGTTGGCCTCCACGCTGGCCGTGGCTGCCCTGGTCGCACTGGCGAACTCTGCAACAGCGGATCTGCCCGCACCGGGACCGAACGGCTCCATCGTCTTCACGAGCGGTCGCGACGACGGTGCCACCGTGCTGAGCAACGCGCTGGCGCAGCTCTGGACGATCAGCGGGCCGGGCGGCACCGCGGTGCGGCGGACACCCACCGCGACGCGCCATCACCGGCATGCGGCGTGGTCTCCGGACCACACCCAGATCGCCTATGCGGAGGGTCCGTCGGGCTTTGTAGGTCCCTGGGACATCTGGATCCGCGACGTGACCAGGCCGATCTCCCTCATCAACCCGAGGAACCTCACCAACTCGGCCCTGTCCGAGGACCGTCCGGCGTGGTCGCCGGACGGCACCCGGATCGTCTATCAGCAGGGCAATCAAGCTGTGATGTCCACGAACGTGAACATCAAGCTGCGCGCCGCCGACGGCACGGGTGGGGAGACCACGGTGGCCGCGAATGTCCAGGCCAATGGGGACGCGTCGTCGTTCTTCCCCCGCCCGCATTGGAGCCCAGACTCCCAGACGGTCTTCTACGCCGTACTCGACGGCACCGAGCACGACCTCTACAGGGCGCCCGCCGACGGAAGCGACACCGACGGCACCGGCGTGCTCACCGCCAACGCGACGGACGACTACCAGCCGATGGTGTCCCCGGACGGCACGAAGCTGTGCTTCACGCGGCAGGAGACCACCAACAAGGAAGTGTTCATCTCCTCGGTGAGCGGCGGTCTTCCGGGAGCGCTGCTCGCGGTGCCGACCGGCAGCAACGACGAGTACGAGTGCGCGTGGTCGCCGGACCAGACGCAGGTCAGCTTCACCCGCGGTGCGCAGGACCAGGGCCAGATCCTGGTGGCGAGCTCGAGCGGAACCGGACCGGTGACCTTCATAACCGACGTTGCCGGCCGATTCGACGGGAACCAGGACTGGGCGATGAACCCCCCGCCCATATGCCAGGACACGGTGGCGAGCGTCGCGTTCAACTCGTTCGCCTCGATCCAGCTGGTCTGCACCGACGTCCCCGAGCCGTTCCAGACCGACCCGGAGGACGTGAGCGAGGAGATCGTCTCGACGCCAGCCAACGGGGTGCTGGGCGCGCTGAACGACGAGAAGGTCATCTACACGCCGAACGCCAACTTCCAGGGCCAGGATTCGTTCACCTTCAAGGGCAGCGACAACACGTCTGAGTCGAACCTCGGAACGGTCCGAGTGACCGTCGGCGGGCCGGCGGGCAACCCGCCGCCCGGCGCCGCGACCGTCGACGCGCTCTCGATGGCGCCCAGGCGCTGGCGCCGCGGTTCCGCGCTTCCGACCTTCTCGCAGTCGTCCCTGGGCACCCGAATCGGAGTCCAGCTGAGCGCCGCCGGCAGGGTCACGCTCGCGTTCCGGCGAGCCCGGCCGGGCCGGCGCGTTAGCGGCAGGTGCGTGAAGCCGACCCGGCGCAACCGCGCCCGGCGGCGCTGCACGCGCTACGTCCGCGCGGGCTCGCTCTCGTTCGACGGCAAGCAGGGCGCCAACAGCGTCCGCTTCCAGGGACGACTGAGTGCCCGCCGGCGCCTGGCGCTCGGGCGCCACCGCATGTCCGCCACGGTCAGCGCGGGCGGCCAGACCTCGCCCTCGCGCACGGTCTCGTTCCGGATTGTTCGCCGCTAGCGGGGGCGGCTGACGCGCTCGCAGCCGACGCCGGGGCCAGCGTTCGCCGGCCCCGGCGTGAGCTGTCAGGCGCCCGCGGCCTTCCAGAAGTAGTAATCGGCCGTGTAGGAGGACTCGACGACGTCGCCGACAGTGGCGGCGTTGCATTCGGCGGCCGCCGGCGCGAGGCCAGCGGTCGTCGCGACCCTCTGGATGAAGGTCGTGTGCGCGAGCCGGTCACCGTCCGCCCCGGGCGTGGCGGAGGTGGCCTTGAGCAGCACCCACGTGATGGCGGTCGGGTCAACCGGCACCTGGTCCACGCGCTGGGCCACGACGGTGCTGCCGTCGGTGGCCTGCCACGACGGCCCACCGAAGTGCTTGACGATGAGCTTGCTGTTGTCGTCGTACAGATCCGCCCGCGGTGCCACGAGCCCCCAGCCGTAGCCGGTGGCAGTGGCATTGCACGAGTAGATCTGGACGCCGACGGCGTGACCCACAAGGAAGACCTTGTGGCCGTCTTCAACCGCGACGGTGCTCGGGACCACGGGTGCCGGAGGACCGGCGCTGGCCACCTGGGCCAGTGGCCAGACCGCCACGGCAGCGACGATCACGATTGGCGAGAGAAACCTGCGAAGAAAGAACATGCGGCGAGTCAACGAGCACGCGGTAAACGCGCGGTAGGCGTTCGGCTAACGCTGTTTGCAACGGCGCCGACCCAAAGGCAAGGGGTTATCTTCGGCACGTGTCCGTTAGACGCTGGATTTCACCCGCCTTCGCGCTGCTCGCCCTCGCGTTCGCTGCCACCGCGGCCGCCGAGCCGATCCTCGATCCCCTGGGGACCACACTGCCGAGGTACCAGGGGACGCCGGTCAGCGCCCAGCAGCTCGCGTACACGAAGGCGCCGCGCAACCCGTTCATGGCGCCGAACCCGCGCAGCAACATCCACAACGACACCTGGATGACCGACGCCTACCGCGGGCCGGGGCCACTCGGGAACTCGCCCGCGTCGATCTCGAACGCGATGCCACCCGCGCTGTGCGGCTCGCTGACGTTCCACTCGCGCGGATTCCTGGTGAGCGTCTGCCCCTCGCTGATCGCGCCGCCGCAGGCGCGGGTGATCGACCCGGCCACGCTCGAGCTGCTGGCCACCTACGACATGCCGAACGCGTCCGACCCGCCTGGGACCAAGGCGTACCAGAACTTCGCCGGCGGGGGCTACTTCTTCCTGGACGGCAAGGACCGCATCTGGAGCTCCACGAAGACGAGTCATCTGTTCGTGCTCCAGGTGTCCCCGGACGGTCGCAGCATCACGAAGCTGCGCGACTACGACCTGACGAGCGTGCTGGAGCCCGACGAGCGCATCAGCTCGGCCCTGCCCGATTTCAGGGGCCGCATCTGGTTCGTCTCGAAGAAGAACGGCAAGGTCGCCATCCTCAAAACGAAGACGGGTCGGATCCGCGCCATCCGGCTCGGTGAGGACATCCAGAACTCGTTCACGGTCGACCGGCGTGGGATCTACATCGTCTCGAGCAAGCGGATGTACCGCTTCCGGGCCCGCAGGGGCAAGCCGAAGCTGCAGTGGAAGGCCACGTACACCAACTCCGGCATCGTGAAGCCAGGACAGGCCGACGCCGGCTCGGGCACCACGCCGACGATCATGAGGGGCGGCTACGTCGCGATCACCGACAACGCCGACCCGATGAACGTGGTGGTCTACCGCAAGGCCGTCAGGCTGAAGCGGGGGCAGCGGCGGGTGGTCTGCCGCGTGCCGGTGTTCGACCAGGGCGCGAGCGCCACCGAGAACTCGCTCATAACCAACGGCCGCTCGCTCTACGTGGAGAACAACTACGGCTACCAGGACCCGTTCGGACCTAACAGCGGAGCGCTCACCACCGCGGGGTTCGCGCGGGTGGACGTGAATCGAGGCGGCCGGGGCTGCCGCAAGGTCTGGACGAACAACACCGAGCGCGCGCCCTCGGTCGTCCCGAAGCTGTCCACGAGAACCGGGCTGCTCTACACCTACACGCGCGACCCCGACCCGTTGCCGCTGCGCCAGCCCTACTTCTGGACGGCGATCAGCGCCCGCACGGGGCATACCGCCTTCAAGGTCTACGCCGGCAACGGGCTCGGCTTCAACAACAACTACGCCGGCCTGGCGCTCGGCCCCAGCGGCAGCGCGTATCTCGGAGTGACCGGCGGGCTGATCGCTTTGCGCGACGGCTAAGAGGCGTCCGGCGCGGCCACACGGTGGCCGGCCGCCACCAGCGCGGTGCCCAGGTCCGCCGCGCGTGCGCGTGCTCCAGCCGCGCGGGCGAAGCGGGCGCGACGCTGCCGCTGAAGCGGCCGCCTCCGATGCGACATCCGCACGAATCGCCCTTAGGGTGGCTCGATGAACACGCCGAAGCTGGTCCTTCGCTGCCTGCCCCTGCTCGTCCTCGCCCTGGTGGTCCCGGCCCCAGCCGGCGCTGCCGTGGGGCTTCTGCCGAGCCTGGACTCGCCCATCGAGGGTGTCGGGGCGCCGATGGCCGTGGCCCACGGGCACTTCGACGGCGGGAACCGCACCGACCTGGCCGTCCTCGACCCGACCGCCGAGACCGTGACGATCTTCAGGGCCACGCTCTTCGGGCGCTTCGACAAGGGCAACACGCTCGCGACCGGCAACAACCCCGCCGCGATCGCCGTCGGTGAGTTCAACGGCGACACGGACCCCGATCTGGCCGTGACGAACAAGAGCGACGACACGATCTCGCTCTATACCGGCACGGGCGCAACCTCGGCGACGTTCTCGAGCGCAGGAACCGTGGCTGCGGGCACGGATCCGGGCGCGATGGTCGCCGACGACTTTAACGGCGACGCCGACACGGACTTCGCGGTCGTCAACGAGAGTGGCGACACGTTTTCAGTGCTGTTCGGGACCGGGGCGTCCGCGGCGACGTTCAGCGCACCGATCGCTAATTCGGCGGGTGCAGGCGCGGGCCCGCGCGGGATTGCCGCGGGCAAGTTCAACGGCGACTCGGACCCGGACCTGGCCGTTGGCAACGTCACGACCGACGAGGTCAAGATCTTTACAGGCGGGAGCGGCGTGAACTTCAACGCCGGGGCCACGCTCGACACGGGCCACATCGACCCCATCTTCCCTGCCGCGGCCGACATGGACGGCGACGGCCTCACGGAGCTGGTCGTCGGCCACTCGTCGGCGAACGTGGTCTCGGTCTTCGACGTCAGCGCCGGTCCGGTGTTCGGCGCGCCCCTCAACTTCACCTCGACCGCCTCGGCCAGGGGGCTAAAACTGACCGACATCGACGGCGACGCAGACCCGGAGATCATCGTTGCCGAGATCCCCAACTCCGGCGACGAGCTCTCGGTGCGCAAGGGCCTTCCCGGCCTGAGCTTCGCCAGCAGAGCCGCGGTCCGCGTGCCGGACGGCGCCCAGGGCCTCGACGGCTATACGCAGACGGCGAGCGGCACCCAGCCGAGAGGCCAGGTCATCGTCCCAAGCGAGGACGGCGGCAGTCTGAGCGTCTTCGAGGTGAACGACTACCACCTGGGCCTGACCTCCGGGGCGCTCGACAGCGTCGAGGTCGGGAAGATCAGCACGGCTGCGCAAAAGGTCACATTCACGAACGACGGCTTCGGCGCCGTGACGCCGAGGTCGATCTCGCTGGGCGGCGCCGCGAACGACTACCTCGTGGCCTCGAACGGTTGCGTCGGCGTGACGATCCAGTCAGGAGCGAGCTGCGACGTCGACTTCCGCTTCGCGCCGACGGCGACCGGGAGCCGGTCCGTGAACGTCGGCATCCGCGACAGTGCGACGCGCATCGAGACGATCGACACGGTGCTGCTGAGCCGGATCGCGGTGGCAGCCACGCCGGGACCGGCAGGACCCGATGGACCCACCGGCGCAACCGGTCCCACGGGAGCCGATGGCACGCAGGGCGCCCCCGGCGCGCAGGGCCTCCCCGGGCAGCAGGGCGCTCCCGGTGCGACCGGCCCACAGGGCCCGGCCGGCCGTGACGCAAAGGTCACCTGCCGTCCCGGCAGGCGCAGGGGTAGCAGGATCAGGGTCGTCTGCACCGTGCGGCTCGCCCCGGCAGCGCGGGGAAGCCGCGTCAGCGCCCGGCTCACCCGCCGCGGCGTGGTCTACGCGCGGAGCGCGTCACGAGCGCGGCCGTCGAGCATGCGTCTGCGGGCGCTGCGCGCGATCCCGCCGGGCCGCTACCGGCTCACGACCGTGACCGTCGACACCGGGGTGAGGATCGTGCGCCACAGCCCAGTGGTGGTGAGAGTCCGCCGCGGCTGACTACGAGCCGGCCCGCGCCTTCGCCCACTCGGCCTTGAAGGCGCGCTTGGCCTCCTGGTAGTCCTCGAGCGCTTGCGGCGAGTCCACGTCACCGAGCGTCGGATGCCCGGGCATGAGCTCGCGGGCGGCCTCCACGCCGAAGTGCCTGAAGAGCACCGCTGCCATCGACGCGATCTTCATCTCACCGAAGCCCGGGAGGGCGGCGAGGTTCGCGCGCAGCTCGTCCGGGGTCGTCGCGTCGGTCCAGATGCGCGCGGCATCGCCGTCGTAGTGGTCGCGCACGTGGACGGCCAGCTCGTGGACCCGCTTGGCCATCGACCGCGGGTAGCGATGGATCACGGGCTTGGCGAAGAACACCGGCTCGAGGTCCGCTTCCGCCAGCGTGGCGGCGTCGATCGCGCCGAGGCGCTCCTTCAGCGCGAGCGGCCCCTCGAACGCCTTCATCACCGTGACCCGCTGGTCGAGCTCGAAGCCAAGCACCAGGGCCATCGGGTCCGAGGCGATCAGGGCGTTGGCCTCGTCGGACTCCGTGAAATAGAGACGCTCGGGCACGCACCGATCGTATCCTGACGCGATGCGCGCCATGGCCACCATCTGGGCACTGCTCGGCACCGTGGCCCTTGCCCCCGCCGCCACCGCCTCCCCGGGTGACCTCGACGGCTCCTTCTCGGGCGATGGGTGGCTGCGCACCCTCGAGGTCAGATCAGCAGACAACAACTACCTCCCGAGGGGCGCCGAGGACGTGGCCGTCCAGCCGGACGGCCGGATCGTGGCGGTCGGCGAGCTGATCGACGGGACATCCGGCTGGTACTTCGGTGCGTTCCGCTACCTGCCGAACGGCGAGCTCGACCCATCCTTCGGGAAGGGCGGCTGGGTCGACACGGACTTCGGCAGCTTCGAGTTCCCGCATGCGGTGGCCCTGCAACCGGATGGCGGGATCGTGGTGGCTGGTGAGGGCGACTGCCAGTACGCACTCTGCTTCGTGCTCGCCCGCTACCGGCCGGACGGCAGCCTCGATCCCGGCTTCGGCGAAGGAGGGATCGTGCGCACTCCGTTCGGGCTCGTGCAGGGGGCGCGCGCGTTGGACGTGTCCCTGGCGCCGGATGGCCGCATCGTGGCTGCCGGATTCGTCCAGAAGGGCGGCGACGCGCAGGACAGCTCCCACTTCGCCGTTGCCCGCTACCTCCCCGACGGGCGCCTCGACCAGAGCTTCTCGCGCGACGGGCGGGCGACGGTGGACTTCGGCTACGGCAACGACATCGCCCACGCGGTCGCCCACCAGTCCCGCGGCAGGATCGTCGTGGCGGGCCAGGGCGGGCGCAACCACAACCGCACGGAGGACGACTTCGCAGTCGCGCGCTTCCGGCGAGACGGCCGGCTGGACCGCACCTTCTCGGGTGACGGCAGGCGCACGGTCAACTTCGGCGGGCGACGATTCGACGTCGCGTACGGGCTGGCCGTGAGGGGCCAGTCCATTGTCGCGACGGGGAGCACCGTCGCCGCCCCCGAGAGGGCGCCGTCGTTGCCGTGGCACGCCTGACCTGGGGTGGCGGGCTGGCTCGTGGGTTCGGCCGCCGCCGCGCGCTCCCGGGTCCGGGCGGCGGCACCGGGCGGGCGGTGCTGGCCCAGCCGGACGGCCGGATCCTCGTGGCCGGGCGCGCGTACGTGGATTCATCGCAGGACGCGTCCGACTGGGCGCTCCTTCGCTTCGGGCGCGGGGGGCGACTCGACCGGAGCTTCGGAGGAGACGGCATCGTGGTCACGGACTTCGGGACCGGCGAGGATTCGGCGAGAGCTCTCGCGGTCCAGGACGGGCGAATCCTGGTAGCCGGGATGATCTATTCGAGCCAGGGCCTGGCGCGCTACCTGCCCTAGCTCTCGCTCTCACCGGGCGCCGACCCGGATGAGTAACTTTGGTGGACCAGGGCAGCACGTGTGACGCGACCGCGGATTCGGCCGCGTCTGCCGGCGCCTCCCCGGACGGGCCACCGGCCCGGCAAGAGGGGCTCGTCAACGTGCTCGTCGGCGGTGTGATCGTCCAGGTGCCGGTCGCGGTGGCGGCGAACATCTGCGACGTGAACGTGGCGATTCTCGGCGATGTGCTCGACGATGGCACCGCCTGTGAGGCGATCGCGGATTCGGACGCACAGGCCGGTGGAGGCGGTGGAGGAGCTGGCGCCAACGCCGCGGCGTTCGATCCAGTCGAGATCGTGCCCGACATCGGGCTGAGGTTCCTCGACAACGAACTGGGACCACGACGGGTATCCCGTTCGTCACCTAGTCGGCCGGAGCACTGAGTAACGCGTGGCGGGGCGGGCGATTTGCCCGCCCCGCTGAGTTCTTGGGCCTGCTGAAGATTCAGGACGCGGCGCCGATCCGTCCCTGAGGCGCACACGCAGGGCCAGCTCGAGCTCGAAGCGCCCGTCTGGGTTGTCGAGCGCGTCGCCCAGCAACTCGCGCAGGCGGTTGAGCCGGTAACGCACGGTCTGCGCGTGTAGCCCGAGCGCGCGTGCCATGGCGGCGGCGTTGCCCTGCTGCTGGACGTAGGCGAACGCGGTCTCCTCCATGCGTTGGCGGGCCTTTGGGGTAAGGCCGTCGAGGGCCGCGAGCCGGCGCGCGGCCAGTCGCTCGACCAGTGCTCCGTTCTCGAACAGCAGCAGTTCGGTGAGCGCGTCCTCCACACGCACCAGGCCGGGCGCCTCGATCGCGCCGGCTTCGACGGCTCGCAGGCTCGCGCGCGCGAGAGTCCAGGAGGCGCCGAGCGCGTCAAGCGCACCGGTCGGGCCCAGGGTGGCACGCGTCTTTGCGCCCACAACGGCCAGATCGATTTCGCTCCGCCGGCCCGGGCCGTCCGGGTCCGGGACGACCGCGCAGCCGATCCCGTCAAGAGTGGCGGTAACCGCGTCTGTGGGCAGCCGCGCGGCGAGGCGCTCGAGCCGCTCCTCGTCGCACGCGAGCGCCGCCGCCGTTCGGGGAACGCGCCAGCCCGCCGCCTCAGATACCGCTCGCATGTCCGCCTCCGCGGCGGGCGGGTCGCGTACGAGCAGCGTGACCAGCTCGCGGCGGCGTCGTCGACGCTCTCCCTCGACTCGCGAGCGAGCGTCCGCGTAGCCCTCGACCGAGTCGGCCGACAGCTCCTCGATGTACGCGAAGATCGACTCCGCGAGCAGGCTGAGCACCTCAGGCTCCGCGCCCGCTCGCGTGGCGGCCGCGGCCAGCCGGCGCCAGGCGACCCGCGCCCCCACGCGGTAGGCGGACTGCAGCGCGTCGAGCGTGCGGCCCTCGCGCAACTCGCCGGCGCCCAGCGCGGCGTACACCTCGCGACCCGCGCCGCGCTCGCCCGACGGGCTTCGAATCAATTCGACGAACTGTCGCAGCGCCTCTGATACGCCGGTCCGCACGCCATGTCCGAACGACCCCTCCAGCGGGCGCGCGTAGTCCGGCACCTCGCGCGCGATCGTGGCGAGGATTTCGTCAGTGGTCGCCTCAAGCTCGGGCTCGATCAGGTCCGCGACCTCGGCAGGTAGCTTGCGCCAGGGCTCAGGCGCGAGCGATTTTGTCATTTAGGTGAGTAAAACATGAGCCTAAGTTCCTCCGTGAGAGCGTAACTATATCTGGTGGGGGCGGGAATACTTCTTCGCATGACCAGACTGGAACAGCGCGTCAACCTCGCCGCGGTGGTGCTCCCATTCGCGGCCTTTCTCGCCGCGATCGTGCTGCTGTGGAACAGCGCCGTGTCGGCGAGGGATCTCGCCATCCTGGGCGTCATGTACCTCCTGACCGCCATCGGCGTGACCGTCGGCTTTCACAGGCTGCTCACCCACCGCGCGTTCCAGGTGCCGAAGCCGCTCGAATACACCTTCGCCGTCCTCGGCTCGATGGCCGTGCAGGGGCCGGTGATGAGTTGGGTGGCCGACCACCGCAAGCACCACGCGCACGCCGATGAGGAGGGCGACCCGCACAGCCCCCACGTCGGCCACGGCGAGGGCGCGGGAGGGGTGTTGCACGGACTCTGGCACGCGCACACGGGCTGGCTGTTCTCAACCCAGGGCCAGGCCAGCGCCCGCCGCTACGCCAAGGACCTCTACGAGGACCGAGGCATGCGGACCATCAACCGCCAGTTCCCGCTACTGGTGCTGCTCAGCCTGGCCATCCCGGCCTTCGCCGGGTGGGCTCTCACCGGCACGCTCGCCGGCGCCGCCGGCGGCCTGCTCTGGGGCGGGCTCGTACGAATCTTCCTCGTGCACCACATCACCTGGAGCGTCAACTCGGTGTGCCACTTCCTCGGCACCCGCCGCTTCCAGACCGACGATCACTCGACCAACGTCGCCTGGCTCGCGCTGCCCTCGCTCGGCGAGGCGTGGCATCACAACCACCACGCCTTCCCTCGCTCGGCTGCCCACGGCCTGCGTCGGTGGGAGCGCTTCCTCGACCCGTCGGCCTTCGTGATCGCGATTCTCGAGAAGCTCGGGCTTGCTCGGAACGTGATCAGGATCGCGCCTGAGCGCCAGCTCCAGCGCGAACAGCAGCACGGACCCGCGCGAGCGGCACCCGCGGCACACCCGGCTTCTCACTGACCGGTCGCCGCCGGTGCCTCCCGCGCCGCGGTGAGGCGGGCGCGTCCCTCCTCGAGGGAGCGTCGGGCCTCGTAGAGCTCGACCTCGCTGGGATCCTTCTTCGCTAGAAGCTGGTTCGCGCGGTCGTACAGCTTCAGGGCCCTCTCGTACTCGTCCCGGCCGCGCAGGCTCGCGTTTGGCATCTCTACGTCGAGGTCGAGCGCCTGGATCTCCTCGCCGAGCACAATCAGCTCGTCGCGGGCACTACCGCGCTGGAGCTGCTCGCTGTCCTCCGCGGCTTCGTGCCGCCGGCGCCAAGCCAGGAAGAGGGCGATCGCTCCCAGGAGGAACGGCAGTGCGATGGCAGCGGCGACGATCAAGATTCCGAGCCGGAAGCTGTCGCCGATCTTGTCGACGGAGCTGTCCGGGTCCGGAGTCGAGCCGGGCGAGGGCGTGTCGGGACTCGGCGCGTTCACGTCGGCGGCCGCGCCGGGGTCGACCTTGGCGATGCCCGCGACGGCGGCAAGCAGCTGGGCATCGAGGCCCCCTGGACGGTTCGACTCGACGGCGGCTCGCAGCGCTGCGGTCGTGGGCTCCACGACCCGGTGCGAGGTGATCAAGTGGAAAGCCGAGCCGGTCGTAACGATCAGGACGCCGCGACGCTCTGGCAGCGCCTGGTCGATCGCGTTCGCAAGCGCGCTCAACCCACCCGCGCGGCGGGCGTTCTCACCTGAGATGACCACGATCTGGATCCGACCCGTGTCGAGCCGGGCGATGCGCAGCCGCACGCGGCCTCGCTGGGGGACGGTGAGCAGCCGGCGCTCGGAGTGGGCGACGTAGACCGGATCGGTGCGGAGCGCGCTGGCTACGTCGCGCACGGTCGACTGCGCGGATGCAATGTCCGGCAGCAGGCCGAGCACTGCACAGAGCCCGACCGCCGCGGCGAGTCGGCGTCCTGTCCGCCGTCGGCTCAACCGCGCTAGCTCCGCTCCTGGTCCGGTTCAAGCGACCTGCCCAGGCCGTAGGGCACCTTCCACGCTGGTCCGATCCGCGCCGCCTTCAGCGGTGGGAGCTCGAGGACCTGTGCGATGTGCTCGCAGAGCCAGAGGTCGTAGACCCAGCTTCCCGTGGTGCCGTCGATGGCGCTGCGGGCCGCGACCATTCCCCTGGGGCCGCCGGCGATCCGCAGGTCGCTCCACGTCACCCTGTCCGGCGCGAGGCGTCCGATCAAGCCGCGGATCTCCGGTGGGCTTCCGTCCGATACGCGCAACGCACCATCGTCCGACCTGACGTCGAACGGCGGCGCGTCGACCCGAAGCACGGTGATGCTGCGGATGTGCCGGTTCGAGAGCATCGTCGTCCCGCCCTCGATCTTTTCGTCGGGCCCCATGCGGATGAAGACCTGCCGTCCCTCGCGCGTCCCCCAGTGGACGTGCGGCTCGAGTACCTCGCTCGCAGCCGACATGCGCGACTTCAGCCCTAGCATCGTCCCGGCCCAGCCCTCGTCGTGCGGCATCCCGTCGGGCGTAGGCCCGTGGTCCTCGGGACGGACGGCAAGCGCCTTCAGGAGCGCGTCGATGCTGTACGTCCCGGGGTCGTCGATGGCGCCCGCGGATCCGAGCTTGGTGTCGCCGGCGGCGCGGCGGCGCGCCTGGGCCCGGCGCGCGCGGCCGGCGCGGCCGCGCAGGCGCAACGCCGGGATCAGCACCGCGAGCACGATCACGGCCGGCACCAGGAACGCCACAAGCGGCACCCAGCTCGGGGCCGCCTCCTCGGCGAGCAAGCCCATCGGCCAACGCTATCGCCCGACGCGCCCGGCTGACTCGACCTACTGGACCTGAAGGACGCAGAGCCAGGCGGTGCCGGGATCCGGCTTGTAGCTCCGGGCCACACGCGCCGCGAAGCGCCGCTGGCGGGCGGACGGCGACGGGGCGACGACCTCCCGCCCGGCGCGCCTCGCAGCGCTCGCAGTGGGAGTCAGCCGGAGCACGTCGACACCGCGGGTGCGATCCGCCGTGTAGACGTAGCCCTTGTGCATGTAGGACGCCCAGACGATTCCATCGTCGGGCCGCCAGTAGGCGAACTGGGTCGGATTCTCGGGATCCGAGATGTCGAGAAAGCGCGTGCCCTCGCCGTACCAGGCGTACGCCACGGTGCTGCCGTCGACGTCGAAATAGTGGGCGGAGCAGAAGTTGGCCAGCGGGTGGTACGGGCCCCCGACCGGGCGTGAACCCTCCTTCAGGTACGGGTTCCACGTCCCGACAGTCGTGAGTCGGAACGGATTCGAGGCCGTGGAGCGCCACGCCTCGGCGCCGAAGCTGCCCGCGAGCGAGGCGATCGTGAACTGGCCACGGTTCTTGCACGCCTCGTCGGCGGGCCCAAAGTCCTCCTCGGTGGCGAGCAGGAGCTCACCGGCCGCGTAGCGTGGGTCGCTCTGAGGCGCCGAGCCCCCGACTGGACGCCACGCGTTGTGCTCGAAGCCACCCGTCGCGTCGCCGGTGACCGACTGCGGAAGACCACCGCCCGCGTACGGGATCGGCTCCAGTGCCGTCGCCTCGCGGACGCGTCCTTGGAGAGCATCGAAGTGGGTACCGGCGGTCCAGTAACCGCGCGTCCCTCCATCACCAGAGACCCACGCAATACCGGCGGCGTCCACCTGGACGTCGTGCGAGTAGGCCGTAACGCCGTCGCGCCGGAACAGGTCGACCGGGTTCATCGGGAATGCCTGCGGGTTTGCCGGGTCGCTCAGGTCGGTAACGATGATCGGCCGACCGAATGTCCACCCGAGCGTGTCTCGCTGCGTCGTGGTGCTCGCGGGCCCGCCGGTCCAGAGTGCCTTACAGCCGTTGACGCACGTGGTGGTGTGACCGGTGGGCAGCTGCTGGAAGCTCAAGAGCTTCAGGTCCTCGGGATCCTTCGCGTCGATGACGTAGACGCCCGCGATGTTCGTCGCGCCGTTCGGGTCCGGCTCACCGGGCTCGCGGCTCGTCGAGCCGGCGTAGGCGCGCGGATCGCGCGAGAGCAGCGCCAGTTTGCGCCGCTTGTCCACGTCCATGTCCTCGTTCTGCCAGAAAGTCGAGAACGGCGTGTCGCCCGAGAAGTCCACGGCGGGATCGCCCTGCAGCCGCAGGTCCTCGGCAGTGATCTCGTCGAGGAGCACAGGGTTCGCCCGGTCCGCCAATGAGTACGACTTCAGCCCGAAGCGGCCCGTGACCAGCATGACGTCGCGATGCTTGTACTCCAGGAAGTTGATCGCGGTGGCATGCTTGGCCTCGGACAGGTTGCCCACCAGCCTGACGCCCTTGGATGCGGAGGCGCCGGACGCCGGTGCACAGAATGCAAGCACCGTCGCAGACACCAGCCCGGTCAACGCCAGTACACGTCTCATGTGCTCCCCCAGTGGTTCACTGGCTGAGAATGCCTAGGTTGACGTACCCAGGTACCGGAGCGTCTGCACATCGCCCGCGGAGTGGAGCGACGGGGCATGCGACGATGACGCGCATGCCGGCACTCAAGTCGAGTGGGCCACTCGGGCTCGTGCTACATCCGAGCAGCGACCCGACGCCGGTCGGAGCCCGGGACCTGCTTCCCGGCGCGATCCGATCAGACTCGCCCGTCGGGATTCGAACCTGAGGCCCGGTGCCGTGGTGGCGCCGCCGACAGGAACGCGCATCCGGCTGGCCGAGTTGATCGCGATGATCTCGCTCGGGACTGACCTGGGGATGGGTCAGCCGATGGAGCACGTGATGCGCCAGTCGCTGATCGCCTTGCGACTGGCCGAGCGGCTGGGGTTCGATGACGCGTCGCGTGCCGTCGTGTACTACGTCGGCTTAATCGCCTGGGTCGGTTGTCACGTCGACGCGTACGAGCAGGCGAAGTGGTTCGGGGACGACCAAGCGCTCAAGAACGACGCTCGCCACGTGGATATGACCGGCGTGGCTGCGAGGGCGTTCATCCTGAGCCACGTCGGCGCCGGCCGGGGGTTGATGAAGCGGGCTCGCCTGGGCGTCGAGTTCGTCGGTGATGGGCGACGCGCGGCCAGGGAGATGATCGAGAATCACTGGGCGGCGACGAACGAGTTGGCGGCTCGGCTCGGACTCGACGACAAGGTGCGTGAAAGCCTCTACCAGACGTTTGAGCGCTGGGACGGCAAGGGAGTCCCGGCTGAGGCCAAGGGCGAGGAGATCCTGGTGGCCGCGCGGCTGGTGAGCCTCGCAGACGTCGTCGAGGTCTACCACCGGAACGGAGGGGTGGACGCGGCGATGGCGGTCGCTCAAGAGCGCAGCGGCACTCAGTTCGACCCGGCGCTGGTGGACGCCTTCTGTGAGGACGCCCCGCTGCTGCTCAGCGACATCGATTCGCTGACGACGTGGCCGGCGGTGATCGACGCCGAGCCGGCGCTCGAGATTGTGCTCTCCGAGGAGGAACTCGATTCCGCACTGGAGGCGATAGCCGACTTCACGGACCTGAAGTCACCCTGGACCATTGGCCACTCGCGCGGCGTGGCGGACCTCGCCTGCGCCGCGACGAAGGCCTATGGGCTCTCGGACGATGACGCCAGGCTGGTGCGCCGGGCGGGGCTGCTGCATGACCTCGGACGCCTGGGTGTCTCGAACGCGATCTGGGACAAGCGCGGACCGCTCACCGCGGCGGAGCTCGAACGGGTGCGGCTGCATCCGTACCTCACCGAGCGGATGCTGGCGTCTTCCAGTGCGCTGGCCTCGGTGGGGGCGATCGCGGTCCAGCATCACGAGCGTCTCGACGGCTCGGGGTATCCGCGTGGACTGTCCGGCGACGGGCTCACGCCGTCGGGGCGGATCCTCGCGGCGGCCGACGCCTATCACGCGATGACCGAGCCGCGGCCCCATCGCGATGCGCTGCCTGACGAGGAGGCCGCTGCCGAGCTCCGCTTGGGCGTCCGCGAGGCTCTGTTCGACGGCAGGGCCGTCGAAGCTGTGCTGAGCGCGGCAGGCCATCCCGTGAAGCGCCGGCGTGAATGGCCCGGAGGCCTCACGAGCCGCGAGATCGAGGTTCTGAGACTGCTGGTGCGCGGGCTGTCGAACAAGGAGATCGCCGAGCAACTTGTGATCTCGCGCAAGACGGCGGGCAGCCACGTCGAGCACATCTACTCGAAGATCGGCGTCTCCAACCGCGCGCAGGCCAGCCTATTCGCGGTCAAGCACGGCCTGATGACCGGCGACTAGCGCCCTGCCGAAGATCGGGTGAATGCCCGATGCGGGAGGAGGCCGACGACCGTACCGTCGGTTGCATGACGAGTACCTCCACGACAAGCCTGGGGCGCCTGGGGGCATGGGCGGCCGACCACCGTCGCCTGATCGTCGTCGTCTGGGGCGTCGCCGTGCTCGCCCTCGGTGCACTCGCGCCGTTCGCGGACCGGGCGCTTTCGGGCGCGGGTTGGGAGGCTCCAGGCTCGGAATCCGGGGAGGCTCGCCGCGCGATCGAGTCGCATTTCCCTGGGCAGGGAACGTATGCGCTGTCGGTGGTGGTGGCTGGCGACCGCGCCGGCACCGGCGATCGGCCGATGCGCGCCGCGCTCGCCGAGGTCCGGTCGGTCCTGCGTAGCGACGGCGCCGTGCGCGGCGTGATGGCGCCGCAGCCCGGCGTGACCGTCTCGCGAGGCGGTGACACCGCGATCGTCACCGGGCTCGCGGGCGCGGAGCCGTCGGAGATGGTCGCGGCGGCGGGTCGCCTCAAGGAGCCTCTCGCCCGGTTGTCCACGCCCGACGTGACGGTGCGCCTCACCGGCCCGGCCGCCATGTGGTCCGATTTCAACCACGCCAACAAGGCCGCGATGATGAAGTCTGAAGTGCTGTCCTGGCCGCTTACGCTCACGCTGCTGGTGCTCGCGTTCGGCACCCTGATTGCGGCCGGCCTGCCGCTCCTGCTCACGATGGCCGGGCTGCTCGGCGCCGGCGGCCTGCTGTTCGTCGCCGGCCAGCTCTTCGACGTGTCCATCTGGGCGATGAACTTCGCGATGATGTTCGCGATCGCGCTCGGGATCGACTACGCGCTGTTCATCGTGGTCCGCTTCCGCGGCGCGCTGGCGGCCGGCCTGTCGCCGCGCGACGCCACGGTGCACACGATGGCCACGGCCGGCAAGGCCGTGCTCGCGAGCGGGCTCACCGTGATCGCCGCGCTGCTGGCGGTCATGCTCGTGCCGGTCCCGACGTTCCGCTCCGTGCCGCTCGGAATAGTGCTGGCGGTGCTGTCGGTCCTCGCGGCGACCCTGACACTGCTCCCCGCTGCGTTGTCGGCACTTGGCCACCGGATCAACGGCGGGCGGATACGGCTGCGCAGCGCGGCCGACCATCGCAGCGAGCGCTTCGCCGCCTGGGGCCGCCGCCTGTGGGCGCGACCGCTGCCGTACGGCGCCGCCGCGGTCGCGATATTGCTGCTTCTCGCCGCGCCGGCGCTCGGGCTGCGGACCGGGATGCCGACGAGCGCGGTCGTCCCGCACGAGGCCGACTCACGGGAGGGTCACGCGCTCGTGGAGAGGGCGTTCGGGGTGGGTGCGTCCAGCCGGCTCCAGGTGGTGGTGGACGCTCACGACCTCGCCCCCGCCACGGCCGCCCTGGAGCGGGATCCGAGAATCGCGACCGTCACACCCGCGCAGCGCGCCGGCGGCCGCGCGCTCCTCAGCGCCGTCCCCACGACGGGTGAGGGCAGCCCGGAACTGCGTTCGACGATCGACGCCGTGCGGGCCGAGCTCCCCCCCAGTGCACTCGTGGGCGGCCCGGCAGCCGAGAACCGCGACCTCGAGCAGGCGCTCGTCTCGCGACTCCCGCTGGTGGTCGGCGTGATCATGGGCCTCGGATTTCTGCTGCTGGCGGTGCTGCTGCGGGCGCCGCTCGTTGCGGCGGCGGCCGTGGCCCTCAACCTGCTTGCAACCGCGGCGGCGTTCGGCGTGGCGCGGCTCGTGTTCCAGAACGGAGCGCTCGAGCAGGTGCTGGGCTTCGAGTCGCAGGGATTCGTGGACGCGTGGGCGCCCATCTTCTTCTTCGCCCTCGTGTTCGCGCTGGCGATGGACTACACGGTCTTCCTCCTCGCAACGATCAAGGAGGCGTACGAGCGCACCGGAGACGCACGGCAGGCCGCCGTCGAGGGTCTGGCCGGGACGGGCCGTGTGATCAACGCAGCCGCCGCGGTCATGGTCGTGGTGTTCATGACGTTCGCGCTCGCGGGCCCGATCCCGCCCAAGGAGATGGGCTTCATCCTGGCGGTCGCGGTGCTGCTAGACGCCACGCTGGTTCGGCTGCTGCTGCAGCCCGTCGTCCTGCGCCTGCTCGGCTCGCGCGCCTGGTGGATGCCCGCGTGGCTTGATCGCCTGCTGCCGGAGGTCCGGCTGTCTCACGAGCTGCCGAAAGCCGGGTTCACGCACGAGCTCTCGATGGCCGAGCAACGAGCGGCGTAGAGGTCGCGGAGGGAGCGACTCCTGGGGCCGCTCCCCCGAAGGTGAAACCCCGCCGCTGCCGTCCTACCCTGGCCGCGCGGGGGCTAGTCCCGTTCCGGGGGACGGTGGGTCCGGCGAAGTTCGCCGCGGGGATCCTGTCGGAGTCAGCGCTTGAGCTTGACCGTGCGGTTGCCGGTGGTCAGGTTGCCGGCGCCGTCGCGGGCGGCGAGCTTGATGTTCGTCCGCCAGCCGCGGCGTTTGCGCGCCGCTAGCCGCGCGTCTACAGTGGGCGCGTGAGTCGGCTCCCGCATGGCCCACGGGGCGCGACCCTCGTTCTGGTCTTGGCCAGCGCCGTGCTCGGCCCGGCGGGCCCGGCCTCGGCGGCGAGCGTGGAGCTGGGTCGGGTGAGCACCGCCAGTGCCCAATGTTCCGGCGGCAGCGGCGTCAGCACTACGACCATCGTGCAGGACAAGGTGCCCGCCGCCGGGCCCTCGTATACGGCTCCCTTCGACGGCGTCGCCATCAAGTGGAGCACCCGAGCCAACCCCACTGCCGGGCTGACGGCCAAGCTCAGGTTCTGGCGCCGAACCGCCGACCCCAACAAGTTCGTCGCCGGCGGGCAGAGCAGCGCTGAGACGCTGCAGGTGAACGTCGTGAACGAACTCGGCTCACAGGTCCAGGTCCAGCAGGGCGACGTGCTCGGCGCGACCTTCCAGAACAACGCCAACTGCCTACAAAGCGGTCTCGGCGCGGACTTTCGCTTGAGCTTCGTCAACAACCAGGATCCCGCGACTGGCACGGAGACCGCCTTCAGCCCCTCCCAATTCGTGGCGGCGGTCAACATCAGCACGCTCGTCGAGACGGACAACGACGGCGACCTGCTGGGCGACGACTCCCAGGACTCCGATGACGACAACGACAACGTGCCGGACGGCACTGACAACTGCCCGCTCCAGGAGAACGCCGGCCAGGAGGACACCGACGCGCAGGCCGGCGGCGACGCTTGCGATGATGACGACGACGACGACGGTCTGACCGACGCCGCGGAGACCGAGTTGGGCACGAACCCGAAGGTGAGCGATACGGACGGTGACGGCTTGAGCGACGGGCGGGACCGCTGCCCCGCCGAGGCTGGGCTCGTCAATGGATGCCCCATGTCGCCCGTGCCGCCTCTGGCCGACACGGTGCCGCCCGACGTGGCACTCACCGGCGTCCCCGCGCGGATCGGGCGCGCGGCGCTGCTCAGAGGACGACTGCGCTTCGGCGTCGAGCCCAGCGAGGCCGCGGCGGTCGAGGCCGAGTTGCTCGCCACGGCTCGCGGCGCCCGGCTCGCCCAGTCGTTCAACCTCGTGCTCGCCCGGCGTTCACTGCCCCTCGGGAGTGGCCGCAGGACGGTCATTCTGCGACCCGCGTGGCGCCTGGTCGGCCGTGCTCGGCGCTTCAGGGTGCGAGTGCGGCTCACCGTGACGGATGCGAGCGGCAACCGCCGCCTGGTCACGCGGACCATCCGCGTACGCTGAGCTTGTTCCGTCGGGCGCTACTCAGCCCACCAGTCGCGCTGACCCTCCACGTCGTCGCGCGGATTCTCGCCGAGATTGGGCGCACCGAATACGAGGATCTCGAGGCCCTCCGGCCCGGCCTCGTAGCCTCGCCACGTGCCGGGCGGGACGCGCACCACGTCCCACTCCTTGACCTCGACGATCTCGTCGTCGAGCTTCATCCGCCCGCTCCCGCGCACGACCACGAACAGCTCCTCCTGCTCCTTGTGCGTGTGGCCGTACGGGAAGCGATAGTCGGGAGGGATGCGCTGATAGCCAAGGCCGGCCTGCTCGAGCTCGAGCGCCTTGCTTGCGAGGCGAAACTCCAGGTCGGGCGCGCCGTCGAAGTTGGAACCGAGATCCTCGAGATCCTCCTTGAGGTTCCTGAGCGTGAACGGCACGGCCGCGATTCTATTGTTCAGCAGCGCGCCCGACAGGATTCGAACCTGTGGCCTTCGGTTCCGTAGACCGCAGCCGAATCGGCTCTAACCCGCTTAGTAGAGGGCTGTTGCACTGAACGCGCTGCAGCTCGCGCTGCAACGAATTACGGGCATTACGCCTCCTGTGGCTCTGTCGGGCACAAATCATCAGCAACCCACGGGTATGCCGTGGGCATCGTGCAAGCCTCATCGCGCGCAGCGATGCCAGCTGATGCTCGATTCGGCGCCTGTTCGCATCCCTTGCGGTCACGCGCCACGCAAGAGTGCTGCCTGCATAGGGAGGTTGTCGCGTAGCTCGCCAGGCCCACGGCGCCCTACAGCGAGTACAGAGACCGACCGTTGCTAAGCGCCGCTCTCGAGCCGTTCCTTCAGGTTCCGCAGGTTAGTGGGCAGCTCCTTCTGCGCCTGCCGGCGGACGACGAGCGGCACGAGCAGCTTACCGATCCCGTGCCCCTCGAAGTCGAGCTCGATCGTCACGCGCGAACGTGCATTGTCGCCGAGAGGTTCGACCCTGCCTTTCACCATTCCCCTGACCGGCCCGTCGACACCGCGAACGTCCCAGCTCCTCGGGGGACTGACCGTGACCTCCGACGTCATCGCCCGCTCGCCACGACCGATCCGGCGAGTTAGGGTGACCCTGGAGCCGCCGCCGGGCGGACCACTTTCCTCGATGCGCGCGCTGACGACGCTCTCCTGCCACTCGGGGAGGCGCGAGGGGTCAGTGACGTACGAGAAGACGTCCTCGGGCGGACGGGCGATCTCGATGCTCGACACGATTGGTGCCACTGTTCCTCCTCCTTGTGACGCCTAGAGCATCGCACTTTCCGCCTGCGTCGAGAGTTCCAAATCGCTGGATTCTCCTTTACGCGACGAGCGTTCGTCTCAGACGACCTTCGGCAGGCGCCCGCTTGGGACGAGGCCCGAGCCTGCGGGGGGTCAGGGCACGGACGCCTGCTTGGTCCGGGACGAGCGGGAGCGCCGGGGCGCTCCCGCCGTCGGTCCTTCAGATCTGGAGTCCAGCGCTGGCGGACATCATCGGTGCGCGTCGCGCGTGGACCGTGGCGATGATCTCCTCGGCGTCGATGCCTTGGAGGTAGACCGAGGTGGTGCCGAGGTTCGCGTGGGCGAGCTGGCGCTGGATGACGTTCAGCGGCACGCCTTCTCGCGCGAGCTCGACGGCGTGGGCGTGGCGCAGCTGGTG
>Ga0126306_10000186_pt1 | contig 24393 bp, 19 predicted proteins | sample Plot27_FD_92592 | JGI IMG/M metagenome (GOLD analysis project Ga0126306, IMG submission 92592) | Serpentine soil microbial communities from UC McLaughlin Reserve, CA, USA - Plot27 | ecosystem: Environmental > Terrestrial > Soil > Grasslands | place: USA: UC McLaughlin Reserve, Lake County... | reverse complement strand
CACGCCACCATAGCCATTACCCTGGATACCTACTCGCACGTGCTCCCCAACATGCAGAGCGAGGCTGCCAAAGCTATGGAGGACGCCCTGAGCTAGAGCGCAGTGGTGTCAAGGTGGTGTCAAACGTGCCCTGGGCGATCGCCCAGGGCACTCTTGCTGCCACGCTCGTTTTACCGTTTTTGCAGGACTTTTTAGAAGTACCGGAGGTCGGGCTCGAACCGACACGGTGCTCTCGCACCACCGGATTTTGAGTCCGGCGCGTCTACCAATTCCGCCACTCCGGCGTGGGACCGCGACATTATACCAATGTACAAAGCCCTTCCGACCTCGCGGGAGCGCTCGCTTGACAACAGGTAGCATGAATACTCCTAATGCTGGCCGCAAATTGTCCTTACGGTGCATTACCGGGGTGGTTCAGCCGGTGGTCCGGCTACAAGGGGGTAACTTGAGGAGAGTAAGTCTGGCTATAAGTCTGATCGTACTGGGCGTGGTAGCGACCCTACTCGCCGGTTGTGGCGGAGGAGGAGATCAGGGCGGCGGTGGGGGCCAGACGGTAACGATCGTCAGCGACCTGCCGCGCCAGGGCTCCAACAGGGCCCAGACCACCACCATGGTCAACGCCATAGAGATGGCCATAGAGGAGCGGGGCGGTAAGGCCGGGAACGTCAACATCGACTACGAGGGCTATGACGATGCCACCGCCCAGGCCGGGCAGTGGGACGAGGCCAAGTGCGCCGAGAACGCCCAGACGGTCGCCCAGGACGAAGACGTGGTCGGTTGGATCGGACCCTTCAACTCCGGCTGCGCGTCGGTCCAGATACCCATCCTCAACGAGGCGGGGCTCGCCATGATCAGCCCGGCCAACACCTACATCGGCCTGACCAAGCCTGGCGGCGAGCCCGACGAGCCGGAGAAGTACTACCAGACCGGCGAGCGCAACTACGCCCGCGTAATCGTGGCCGACGACGAGCAGGGCCAGGCTGGCGCCCTCCTGATGGAGGACGAAGGTGTGGAGTCCGTCTTTATCCTCGACGACAAGGAGACCTACGGCAAGGGTCTCGCCGATCAGGTCGAGAAGAGCGCTAAAGAGCTCGGGATTCAGATCGTTGGCCGCGAGGGCATCGACGGTTCCGCGGCCAACTACAGGTCGCTCATGAACAAGATCGCGGACGTCGACCCCGACGCCATATACTTCGGGGGCATCATCGAGAACAACGCCGGCCAGCTCCTGAAGGACAAGGTCGGCGCCGGCATGAGCAACGACGGCGTGCTCTTTATCGGTCCCGACGGTATCTTCGTCGATACCCTCCTCTCCCAGGCTGGAGAGGCCGCGGAGGGCGCGTACATCACGTTCGGTGGCCTGCCGCAGAGCGAGCTCTCGGCCAAGGGCCAGCAGTTCGTTCAGGACTACGAGAGCGAATACGACGATACCGTCCAGCCCTACACCGCCTACGCCTACGAGGCGGCCAACGTGATGCTCGACGCCATCGAGCAGGCCTCCAAAGAGGGCGAAGTCACCAGGGAGTCCGTACTGGAGCAGGTCTTCGCCACCGAGGACTACGAAGGCGTGCTGGGCAGGTGGAGCTTCGACGATGACGGCGACACTTCGTTGACGGAGCTCTCCGTCCAGCAGGTCCAGAACGGCCAGTTCGAGTACCAGCGCACTATCGATGCCGGCGAGATGTAGCGCGGCAGCGAATCCAGCAACTTGGTGGGGGACCGGCTACCGGCCGGTCCCCTCACACCGAAAGAGGACAGTAGATGGCTACGCGTGAGGCGACCAAGACACGCTCCGCGGCCGTGATCGACAGCGTCAGGTCCTCCACGTGGGGGTCGCGCATCGCGGTGGTGCTGACCACGATCCTTTTGGTCCTGCTCGCGGTGGAGGCGGTGCAGGAACCGGCGCAGTTCACCTCCCAGCTTCTCATCGGGCTGACCAACGGCGTCATCCTCGCGCTCGTGGCCCTGGGCTACACGCTGGTCTACGGGATCATCGAGCTGATCAACTTCGCCCACGGCGACAATTTCATGATCGGCTCCTTCGTCGGCCTTACCGTGCTCTCGGGCACGATCCTCGGTCTCGACCTCTTCTCTCCCATCACGAGCAACTCGGGGGTGCCCCTCAGGATCCTCGGCGTCCTCATAGCCCTGTTCGTGGCGATGGTGGCCTGCGGCTTCTTGAACGTCGGGATAGAGCGGGTGGCGTACAAGCCCCTCAGGAACGCCCCCAGGTTGGCCGTTCTCATCACGGCCATCGGGATGTCGTTTATCCTGCAGAACGTCGGCCTGGTGTGGAAAGGACCGGCCCAGGTGCCGTTCCCCGAGCTTATCTCCAACGCCAACATCCTCTCCAGCGACGCGATCATCTTCCGGTGGAAGGACCTCTTCGTGGTCCTGGTGACCGTCCCGCTGCTCCTCTCCCTCTCCTACTTTATAAGTAGCACCAGGCAGGGCAAGGCGATGCGGGCCGTGGCCCAGGACAAGGAGGCGGCGGCCATGGTCGGTATCAACGTAAACCGCACTATCTCCATCACGTTCCTCCTCGGGGGCATCCTCGCCGGGGCCTCGGGCGTTATGTACGGGCTCTTCAACGGCATCACCGTCTTCAACGTCGGCTTCACCCAGGGACTATACGCGTTCACCGCAGCCGTTCTCGGCGGTATCGGGAACCTCACCGGAGCGGTGGTCGGGGGGCTCTTGATCGGGATCATCGGTGCAATGGCCGACCAGTACATCGGCGCCCGCTGGACCCCGATCGTGATCTTCGGCGTCCTGATCCTGGTGCTCGTCTTCAGACCCCGCGGCCTCCTCGGAGACCGCTCCGCGGTGCAGGGCGGGGGCGAGTAGCGGTGGCCCGCCTGCGGAAGTACGCGCTGCCGGCGGTCCTGATCGTGGTAGCTTTCTTGTTCCCGGCCATCAACGCCTATCTGGACGAAGCGTTCGAGGTCACCCTGATGTACCCGGTCATAATCGTGGCCGTCTACGTGATGCTCGCCCTCGGATTGAACGTCGTGGTCGGGTTCGCCGGCCTCCTCGACCTTGGCTTCGTGGCCTTCTACGCCCTCGGTGCTTACGTCGTCGGCTGGCTCGCCTCGACCCACTTCAGGCAGGTCAGTTTCTCGTTCGGCACCACCGCGACTTCCCTTACCGGCGGGCAGATCGAGGGTATACACGTCTCGTTCTGGATCATCCTGCTGATCGCCGGTGCCTTCACCGGCCTGAGCGGTGCGATCATCGGCGCTCCCACGCTCAGGCTGCGCGGCGACTACCTCGCCATAGTCACGCTGGGCTTCGGCGAGATCATCCCCAAATTCTTCCAGAACGGTGACGATCTCGGCGGCTTCAACCTGACCAACGGCACCATCGGCATCAAGGCCATAGACGCGCCCGGCTTTCCCTTCCTGCCCGAGTCCATGAGCGCCTGGCAACGCTTCGGGACCCTGGACTTGAACCCGTGGTATTACACCATACTGGTCCTCGTGCTCATCACCGTCTACGTGAACATACGCCTGAGGGACTCCCGGCTCGGGCGGGCCTGGATCTCCGTGCGCGAGGACGAGACGGCCGCTGCCGCGATGGGCATAAACCCCGTGACGACCAAGCTCTGGGCCTACGCTATGGGGGCCGTGTTCGGGGGCCTGGCTGGTGCGTTCTACGGAGCGTTCATCAAGAACATCTTCCCGACCAGCTTCTCGTTCAACATCTCGATCCTCATACTGTCCATGGTCATCCTAGGCGGGATGGGGAGCATCTACGGTGTGATCCTGGGCGCCATCGCCCTGCAGGGCCTCAACTTCTACCTCCTGCCCAAGATCAACGAGTGGGTCCACGCCCTGGGCGACTCCCTCGGAAGCGCCGCCCTTAGCAACGTCGACCTCCCCAAGTACAACTTCTTCCTTTTTGGCATCATCCTGGTTGCGATGATGCTCCTGAGACCGGAGGGGATCATCCCCAACCGCCAGAGGGCGGAGGAGATGCACGAGGGTGGCCCCGCGAGCGGCGACGCCGTAGGGGGCCGGGCCCGTGCCTGAGGAGAACGGCGCCAACATACTGGAGGCGCGCGGGATCACCAAGATCTTCGGCGGGCTGGTGGCGGTCGACGCGGTCGACTTCGATATCCCCGAGCGTTCCATAGTCAGCCTGATAGGGCCCAACGGCGCGGGCAAGACTACTTTCTTCAACATGGTCAGCGGGCTCTACGAGGTCACCTCGGGGAGCTTTACGTTCCTGGGCCGTAACGTCACCCGCTACGGTGCCCACCGGCGGGCGCAGATGGGAATAGGCCGCACCTTCCAGAACATCCGGCTCTTCGACGATATGAGCGCGCTCGAGAACGTGCTCGCCGGGATGCACACCCGCCTCAAAGGCAGCATAGTAGGGTCCATCTTTAGCCTCCCCGGTACGCGACGCGAGGAGCGCGAAGCCCGTCAGAAGGCCGCCGAACTCCTGGATTTCGCCGGCATCCAGGGCAGGGAGGTCTTCGCCAAGAACCTCTCCTACGGGGACCAGAGGAGGCTGGAGATAGCCAGGGCCCTGGCCTCCGAGCCGACGCTCCTTCTGCTGGATGAACCGACGGCGGGGATGAACCCGCAGGAGACGGCGCGCCTGACGGATTTGATCGGGCGCCTCAGGGAGGACCGCGGGATAGCCGTTTTGCTTATCGAGCACGAGATGAGGGTGGTCATGAGCATCTCCGACAGGGTGACGGTCCTCGACCACGGCGAGAAAATCTCCGAGGGAGCTCCCGCCGAGGTGCGCCAGGACCCGAAGGTGATAGAAGCCTACCTCGGAACGGCCAGGACGGGCTAGCGTGCCCCTACTCGAACTCGATGACGTCCATAGCTACTACGGGCACATACAGGCCTTGCGTGGTATCTCCCTGACCGTCGAAGAAGGTGAAGTCGTCACCCTCATCGGCTCCAACGGGGCCGGCAAGACCACCACCCTCCGCTCCATCAACGGCATCCTACCGCCGAGGGAGGGCAAAATCCTCTTTGCCGGCGAAGAAATACAGGGGCTCCCGGCCCACGATATGATCTCCAGAGGCATCGCCCAGAGCCCCGAGGGGCGTAAGATCTTCCACCGCATGACGGTCCGCGAAAACCTGGAGATGGGCGCTTATCACAGGCACGACCGCCAGGGCATAAGGGACGACATGGACCGGGTCTTCGAACTCTTCCCACGGCTCGAGGAGCGTATCAAGCAGGAGTCCGGCACCATGTCTGGCGGCGAACAGCAGATGCTCGCGATCGGACGCGCCCTCATGAGCCGCCCGAAACTGTTGCTCCTCGACGAACCCTCCATGGGCCTCGCCCCCGTTCTCGTCGAGCGCATCTTCCAGACGATTCAAGAGATCAACCAACAAGGCACGACCATACTGCTCGTCGAACAGAACGCCAACGTGGCCCTCGAAATAGCCTCCCGCGGCTACGTCCTCGAAACCGGTAACATAGTCAACTCCGCCCCCGCCGAAAAACTGCGCGAAGACCCGAAAGTCCGCGAAGCCTACCTCGGCGAGATGTAGCGTTGCAAAGAGGTCATACCAGGTTCGACTAGATGGCACCGCTTTTCGGTTGCGAGGTCTGTAACCTCACTTTCTAATGCTGTATACTGCGAGCATGTGCGTTATGTGTCCAGAACCGAAACACCGATGATAGATCTTTCCTTCTACGCGCCGTCATTCAGGCTCAAGCTGTTTGCATGGAGCGGTTACGGGTTCGGGCACACGACGCCCAGGCACCCTGGGGACCTGCGTGGGACCGTCGTCGGCAGGCAGGGCCGGTTCCGGGGTCTCGGGATCATTCTGAGGAGGGGAAGTTTTAGAGATAGAACCGGAAAGGTGACCCATGACCCTCGAACTTGGGGCGGGCCTCTACGAGGCCTGCCAGCAGATTTCTCCCAGGCATGAAGACTATGCGATCCTACCCATCGAAGACGCCTTCGACTGGTCCTCCCTCTCCTTCTGCGACTTCGAGCAGCTCTACCTCGTAGTCTTCCGGTCCTTGCGGCTCCCGGAGGCGGATCTCGACCTCCTGCGCGAGCACGACGACCGTGCCTACGAGGAAGCATTGGCCGCAGGCGGCCTCCTCCTCTACTTCAAAGGCCAGGCCAATGAACGTGGCGATTGCCTGTCCTTCTGTCTCTGGGAATCGGGCGAGCAGGCCAGAAAAGCAGCAGCCTCCGCCTCACACCGCACCGCCGCCAGCATCACCGCACAGACCTACCACTCCTACATACTAGATCGCTATCACCTGAAGAAGGAACATGGGAGACTCGTTTTCGAACAGATCTAGCGCAGCCGGCTGCCAGCCAAAAAGAGCTAACCGCTGACAGCTTGCAAAGAGGTCAATGACCTCTTTGCAGACCCACCCCCTCCGGTATAATCAGGGGAGTGCGAGTCTATCTCATCGACGGCTACTCTCTCCTGTACAGGGCGTTCTACGCGCTGCCGCAGAGCATTAGTACCTCTAGCGGCCTGCCGACGAACGCGCTCTACGGTTTCACGAGCATGCTGCTCAAGCTGCTCGACTCCGAGGAGGAGGTTGGCCTTGGGGTGGTATGGGATGGGGGAATGCCCGCGTTCAGGCTGGAGATCTTCCCCGAGTACAAGGCGCAGCGCTCGGCCATGCCCGAGGAGCTCAGGTCGCAGGTCGACCACATGGATGAGATTCTGGACGCCATGAACATCCCGGCCATCAGGGCCGAAGGCTTCGAGGCCGACGACGCCCTGGCGACGATGTCGCGCCAGGTGCCAGAAGGCGTGGAGCTCTATATAGTCACCGGCGATCAGGACGCCATGCAGCTCGTGGACGGAAGGGTCAAGGTGCTGCGCACCACCCGCGGCGTCTCGGAGACGAAAACTTACGGGAGGGACGATGTCGTCGAGGAGTACGGCGTAACGCCGGAGCAGATCCCCGACTACAAGGCCCTAACGGGAGACGCCTCGGACAATATCCCCGGTGTACGGGGTATTGGCCCCAAAGGCGCGGCCAACCTGCTGCAGCGGTTCGGCTCTCTCGACGGGGTCTACGAGAACCTGGAGGATATCTCCGCAAAAGGCACGCGCAACAAGCTGGAAGAGGGCAGGGATAGCGCGTTCATGTCGCTCGAGCTGGCCAGGATGCGCTTCGACGTACCCGTGAAGTTCGACCCCGAGAAACTCCATTTCGAGGGCGTCTCCCCGCAGATTCGAGACATCACCAGGCGCTACGAGTTCCGCACCCTGGAGTCGCGGCTCACCGAGCTGCCCGTCGCTGGGGGAGAGGAACTACCTCCGGTCGAGCGTCTGGAAGTTCGTGTCTCCGAGGAGCCAGTCGAGCTGTCCTTCGAACCCGTGGCGGTAGCCCCCGTCAATGATGAGAGCGGGCGTTGGTGCGTCGCCGTTTCCGCAGACGAGGTGCGTGTCGCTGACGCTTTGCCCGACGTGCCCGTAAAGGTTCACGACTCCAAGAGGCTCGGGGTGCGGAGGGCCGATTTCGACACCTATCTCGCGGCATACCTCGTCAAGCCGGGGCTAGGGAGCTACGAGCTCGAAACGCTCGCCGCGGAGAGGGGGATGGCCGAGGTCGAGGTAGATCACGAGGAACGACCGGTCGTCGAGGCGGCGAGGAGGGCCGCCCTGGTTTTCGCGCTTTCGCCGAGACTCGGGGACGAGCTAGAGGCGATGGGGCTCGCCAGGCTCTACTACGACGTGGAGCTCCCGCTCGCCAGCGTGCTTGAAGAGATAGAAGAGACCGGCATGCCGGTCGACGCCGCCACCCTCGAGGAGGTAGGTGAGGAGCTGGAGGGACGTATCTCGGACGTGGAGCAACACATCTACGAGGATGTGGGGCACCCCTTCAATATAGGTTCACCCAAGCAACTCGGCGAGGTCCTCTTCGAAGAGATGAGCATCCCGCCTGTCAGAAAAACCAAGACCGGCTACTCCACCGACGCCAAGGTCTTGCAGCAGCTAGCCATAGAGCATCCCGTGGCCGACCGCATAATCGAGTATCGTGAGCTGACCAAGCTGAGGGGCACCTACATAGAGGGGCTCTTGAAGCTCGTCTCCGAGGAAGGCCGCATTCACAGCACCTTGCATCAGACCCGGGCGGCCACGGGACGCCTCTCCAGTGACTCGCCCAACCTGCAGAACATCCCCATCCGCACCCAGCTCGGCGCGCGCATCAGGGACGCGTTCACCGCGTCGCCAGGACGCTGGCTCGTGGTCGCCGACTACTCGCAGATAGAACTCAGGATCCTGGCCCACATGACCGAAGAGCCGGCGCTCGTCCATTCTTTCACCAGTGGCGAGGACATTCACACGCGCACCGCCTCGGAGGTCTTCGACGTGCGCATGGAGAGCGTGACGCCCGAGCTCAGGCGGAGGGCGAAGATGGTCAACTTCGGCATCCTCTACGGTATCTCGGGCTTCGGGCTGGCTACGAGGCTCGGCAACGTGCATCCTGCCGAGGCCGAGCGCTACATCAAACGCTACTTCGAGCGCTACCCGAGGGTCACCGAGTTTATGCAGGAGACCCTCGAGGAGGCCGAGGAACTGGGGTACTCCACCACGCTCTTCGGCCGGCGGCGTTACGTGCCCGAGCTCAGAAATTCCAACAAGAACGTGAGGAAGCTCGGAGAGAGGATCGCCTTCAACGCCCGCGTCCAAGGGACGGCAGCAGACATCATAAAGGTCGCGATGGTCGACCTCGCCCCGCGGCTCGGATCGCTCGGGACGGATATGATCATGCAGGTCCACGACGAGCTCGTCTTCGATGTAGATAAAGACAGTGTCGATGAAGTCGCCGACCTGGCCGTAGACAGGATGGTCGCAGCCTACGACCTCAGGCCGCCGCTCGAGGTCGAGGCCAAGGTAGGCGACAGGTGGGGGCAGGTGAAGCCGCTGTAGGATAAGCTCTCAGCCATCAGCGGTCAGCAGTCAGCCGAAAAGGCTGACCGGCCGAATTGCTGTATAATCTGCACCCGTCAAGCAAAGAAAAGGAAAGCAACTGTTTCATGACTGATACCACACAGCAAGTATCCCGGGAGTTGACCATGAAGGACTTCTTCCGGGAGGAGAACGGGGAGGTCATACCCGTCGACGAGAGCGTCCTCATAGATTTCAAGGACGGGGACATCGTCGAGGGCGAGGTCGTCCGGATAGATAGGGACGAGGTACTCGTCGACATCGGTTACAAATCCGAGGGGTTGGTCCCCTCGAACGAACTCACTATCCGCAAGGGCGCAGACCCCCACGACGTGGTCGAGATCGGCCAGCGTCTCGAAGCCCTGGTCATGCAGAAGGAGGACGCCGATGGGCGTCTCATCCTCTCCGCCAAGCGGGCCGCTTTCGAGCGGGCCTGGAACCGCATCGAAGAAGCCTACAACGACCAGCGCACCGTAGAGGGACCCGTCATCGAGGTCGTCAAGGGAGGCCTGATCCTGGACATCGGGCTCAGGGGCTTCCTGCCGGCGAGCCTCGTAGATATCAGGCGTGTGAGGAACCTCGACTCCTTCCTCGGCCAGAAGCTAGAGTGTAAGGTCATCGAGCTCAACCGCAGCCGCAACAACGTCGTTCTTTCCAGGCGCGCCGTTCTCGAGGAGGAGCGCAAGGAGGAGCGCGAGCGCATCCTGACCTCCCTCGAAGAGGGCATGATCGTCAAGGGCACCGTCTCCAACCTAGTCGATTTCGGCGCCTTCGTCGACCTCGAGGGCATAGACGGCCTGATCCACATCTCCGAACTCTCCTGGCAGCACGTCGACCATCCGAGCGAGGTCGTCGAAGTCGGCGAGGAGGTCGAGGTCAAGGTCCTGGAAGTCGACCGCGACCGCGAGCGCATCTCGCTCGGCCTCAAGCAGACCAGGAAGGACCCCTGGCAGGAGATCGTCGAGCGGGTCAACGTCGGAGAACAGATCCAGGGCCGCGTAACCAAGCTCGTCTCCTTCGGCGCCTTCGTCGAGGTCGCAGAGGGGGTCGAGGGTCTGATCCACATCTCCGAGTTGGCCGACCACCACGTCGAAACCCCGGACGAGATCGTCCGCTCCGGCGACGAGGTCGACGCCCGCATCATCGACGTCGACGCCCGCCGTCGCAGGCTCTCGCTCTCGCTACGCCCCAAGCGCGAGGACCGCGAGGAGCGTCCCCGCCGCGAGGAGCGTCCCCGCCGCGAGCCGGAACAGCGTGGCACCTCCGAGCGAAGGAGCAGCGAGGGGAGCGGCCTCCGCTCCGGCGCCTTCGACGCGCTGGCCGACCTCGACCTCGAGGAAAGATAGCAGAGCACTCTCCACAGCAGGGCTCCATGAGAGGGCCTGTGACGGTCGCCGTCACAGGCCCTTTCGCTTCGGGTAAGAGCACGCTGGTCCGTTTCCTGGGAGAACTGCCTGGCATACAGACGGCCTCGGCCGATGAGATCGTACACCACCTCCTGAAGAACGATCGCAGGACCGTCGACAGGATCATCGATCGTTTCGGGGAAGAAGTCAGAGGACCTGAAGGCGTCGACCGCAAAGCCCTCGGCCGCGAGGTATTCGGCGATGCTGGGGCCCTGCGGGACCTCGAAGAGATATTGCATCCCCTGGTACAGAGCGAGACCGACAGGCGCATCGAGACCTCCGGGGCACAAGTCTTCGTCGTGGAGATACCGCTGCTCTTCGAGACGGGCAGGGGCGAGGATTTTGACTTCACGGTCGCCGTCACAGTCCCCGAAGTGAGGCGCCGCGCGTGGGCGGAGGAGCGGGGCCTCGACGAAGCAGCGCTGCGGGCTGTGGAGAAGCGGCAATTCTCCGGCGAGGAGAAGGCCGGGCACGCCGACCTGGTCGTACAAAACGATGGAGACCTGGATAAACTCAGAGAGCAGGCAGAGGGGCTCGGGCGCATCATCAACCGGGAGAGAGGATTCCACGGCAACCTCACTTAAGAGACGCAGGTACGGAAGGTCGCGGTCCCGCCGCCGGCGCGGCATCCTCGTGCTGATGGTGGTCATCGCGGTCCTCGCCATACTGCCTTTCGCCCTCAGGGTGCCCGATGCCGTGATGCGGACCATTTACCCTCTGCGGTACGCGGAGATCATCCGCGAGGCCAGCAAAGAAAACGGCCTCGATCCCACGTTCGTCGCCGGTGTGATCTACACGGAGAGCCGCTTCCGGACCGATGTCAGATCCCACCAGAATGCCTACGGCCTCATGCAACTACTTCCCCAGTCGGCGCACTACATCCAGCGCAAGAGCGGCATAAAGGGTGACTATCGCGACCCAGAGGTCAACATAAGATTGGGAACCTGGTTTCTCGGCTACCTCGATGACCGTTACGAGGGCGACGAGAGACTCATGCTCGCGGCATACAACTCCGGAGAAGGAAACGTAGACGCCTGGACCTCTGACGAGGGCTTCGACATCGCGAAGGACATCCCCTACAAAGAAACTCGCAAGTACGTCCACAATGCGCTCGAAGCCAGCCAAACCTACCAGGACCTCTACGGCAAGAACCTGCAAGAAGATAGATAACGGGTGAATAATGTAGGGGCGGTTCGCGAACCGCCCTCGCTGCGCCTCCCGCGAAGCGAGGTCACAGGCATCGTGGGTCGACCCTCCTGGAAACCACCCTCGCGCGATGCACATTGGTTGCGCCGGTGGTGGGAGGACCGTACTCTAAAGGGAAGCCATGTTGTGGGAGCATGTTGGGAAAAGAGCGGAAGAGATGAGACGACTAGTCTTTTTGTTGACGACGATAGCATTGGTGCTGGTATTGGCGAGCGGGGTGGCCCTTGCGGTTGACAGGATAGGCACCAATGGTCCCGATACTTTGAGGGGTACCAACGGTGCCGACAACCTCCTGGGCAAAGGCGGCAACGACGCGCTCTTCGGCCTGACTGGCCGCGACAACATGCTGGGCGGGGAGGGCAAGGATTGGGTCCTCGGCGGCAACGAGCAGCGTCCGCTCGGAGGCGACAAGAACCTGGTAGGGGGTCCCGGCAACGATGGAGTTCAGAGCGGGGGCGGCGCGGACAACGTGCTTGGTGGATCCGGCAACGACTTTGTAACCGGTGACAGTGGCTCCGACAGCCTGGTGGGCGAAGAAGGCATGGACCTGGTCGACGGTGGGCCTGGCTCCGACCGTGTGGGGGGCGGGGATGGTCCCAACCTCCTCATCGACGGTCCCTTCGAGGAAACCTCCAGGGACACCCTCTCAGGCGGAGACGGCAACGACGCTTTCTTCGCCGACAACAGGCCGGCGACGAGGGACATCGTCACGTGCGGACCTGGCTTCGACCGGGTGGCTGCGGACGAGAGAGACCTGGTCGCCTCCGACTGCGAGCAGGTCAGAAGAGGCCCCAACGCCGGGCCGAGACTCGAGCAATACCTCGAGAGGTCGGGGTTCTTCGATGATTTGTTCGGGGGCCTGGCGCCCTTCCCCGGATAATAACGACCGCCTCCCCGGCAGAGACGCCCGCCTCCGGCTAGTCTCCCCGGCGTGGGGGAAAACGAGCTAGCGAGAGGGTGACGGGCTCAGGGCGACCAAAGGCCGGGCAACAGCATGAGGCAAGGAGGACTCCGGGTCTTGAGCCCGAGGCCGTACGCATCTGGCTGCTCGGTGGCTTCCGGGTCTCAGTTGGTTCTCCCCGGAGCATCCGCAGCTGATCGTTCGTGGTCGGGCGTACAGTTAACAATGGCCGGTACACTTGTAACTCATCCGGACGGCGCCAAACGAACCGAGAAAAAGCCCGTGTTCGCGATACAATCAAGTGGTATGTTCCAGAGGCGCGACGCTTCACTATCCACGAGAGATCCCGAGGTTTGTGCATGGAGAATACGACGCGGAGCGGGTTCCGGGTAAACAGCGAATACCAGCCGACCGGCGACCAGCCGCAGGCTATAGAACAGCTAGCCTCAGGCCTCGATGCGGGCCTGAAGTCCCAGACCTTGCTCGGCGTCACGGGCTCGGGGAAGACGCACACCATGGCCCGCGTCATAGAGAAGGCCGGGAGTCCCGCGCTCGTCATCGCCCACAACAAGACGCTCGCGGCGCAGCTCGCCAGCGAGTTCGCCGAGTTCTTCCCGAACAACGCCGTCGAGTACTTCGTCAGCTACTACGACTACTACCAGCCCGAGGCCTACGTCCCGCGCACGGATACCTTCATCGAGAAGGACGCCCAGATCAACGAGGACATAGATAGGCTGCGCCACTCCGCTACGAGCTCTCTGTTCACTAGAAGAGACGTCATCGTGGTCGCCAGCGTCTCCGCCATTTACGGTCTCGGTAGTCCCGAAGAGTACCGCTCGAAGATGGTCCTTTTGGAGCAGGGTGGCTTCTACGACCTCGACGAGGTCTTGCGGGATCTCGTTAGGATCCAGTACACCAGGAACGACTTCCAGCTCAACCGCGGCAATTTCAGGGTGCGTGGGGACGTCCTCGAAGTACATCCCGCCTACCAGGATACGATCTACCGCATCTCCTTCTTCGGGGATGAGGTCGAGAACATGACCGAGGCCGACCCGCTGACGGGCGAGATCCTGCGCGAGCACGAAGTCCTGACCGTCTACCCCGCGTCCCATTTCGTCACAGGCGAGGACAGGCTCGCGACCGCCGTCAAGAACATCGAAGCAGAGCTCGAGGAACGGCTGGGAGAACTCGAAGGCGAGGGCAAGGTCCTCGAGGCGTACAGGCTCAAGCAGCGTACCCAGTACGACCTGGAGATGATGCGCGAGCTCGGCTACACCTCGGGCATCGAGAACTACTCGCGCCACCTCGACGGACGTCCGCCGGGCTCGACGCCTTATACGCTGCTGGACTACTTCCCCGACGACTACGTCACGTTCATCGACGAGTCGCACATAACGCTGCCCCAGGTCAGGGGCATGTACAACGGCGACAGAAGCAGGAAGACCACCCTGGTCGAGTTCGGGTTCAGGTTGCCGAGCGCCCTGGATAACAGACCTCTAATGTGGGATGAATTTTTGCTGAAGACGAACCAGATGGTCTTCGTCTCGGCGACGCCTGGGCCGTACGAGCTCGAGAACTCGGGACAGATAGTGGAGCAGATCATCCGCCCGACCGGCCTCATCGACCCCGAGGTCGAGGTGCGTCCCACGAAGAACCAGATCGACGACCTCCTCAACGAGGTGGCCAAGCGAGTCGAACACGGCGAGCGGGTCCTCATCACTACCCTCACCATCAAGATGTCCGAGGACCTCACGGACTACCTGCTCGAGCACAACGTCAAGGCCCGTTACATGCACTCCAACATAGAGACGCTGGACCGCATCCAGATCATCCGCGGCCTGCGTACGGGCGAGTTCGACGTGCTCGTCGGCATCAATTTGCTTCGGGAGGGCCTCGACCTCCCCGAGGTAACGCTCGTCGCCATCCTCGACGCGGACAAGGAGGGTTTCCTGCGCGGGGAGCGGGCGCTCATCCAGACCATCGGTCGGGCCGCGCGCAACGTCAACGGTCGAGTCATCATGTATGCCGACAAGGAGACCGACGCGATGCGAGTCGCCATCGGCGAGACGGGGCGCAGGCGCGAGATACAAAGCGCCTACAACGAGCAGCACGGCATCGAGCCGCGCACCATAACCAAGGGCGTCTCCGACATCCTCATCGCCGCCGAGGCCAAGGGCCTCTACAAGGCTGGCAAGAAGAGCGCCCGCGAAGCCCCCCGCGACCCCGACGAACTGCGTACCCTCATCGCTGACCTCGAAGCCGAGATGCTCGAAGCCGCAGAAGAGCTCAAGTTCGAGTACGCCGCCAAACTCCGCGATGAGATCAAAGACCTCGAAAAGCAGTTACAAGAAGTAGCTTCGTAGAAACAAGCCTCCTTACCTCACGCGTGATCGTGCGGGCTTTGTCGGTCCTCCGTCTGCTCTCACCTGGGGGTTGCGCAGGAGGTAGAGTCCGTAGGCGAGGAAGCCGAGGGTACTGAGGAGCATCATGAGGGGGTAGGTGACGGCGCCCAGCGTGGCGAGACCCACGGCGAAGGCGAACGCGGTGTGGACCAGGATGACGGGCCAGATGGAGGTGGTGCGCCACCGAAGCGCTCCGTAGGTGAAGCCACCGCAGAAAGTCAGCGCCGTGAGCCGGACGGCTTCGGGCCAGGGGCCGTCCGTCGCGTTCCTGCCGAGGACTAGCAATCCCGAGAGCAGGGAGGTCAGGATCACGGCCCGTACCGGCCCCGCCGGCACTAGCGCACGCCACAAAAGACCGCGGAACACTATCTCCTCGCCGAAGGTGGCGACGGCCACGGTGAGGAACGCCGAGGCCAACGAAGCGGGCCCAGATCCGAAGACGCCACCGGAGAGGATCAACGCACACACGAGCAACGGAAAAATGAGGAGTCGCAGGTTCTTCCACTGTGAAGGCCGGGTGAAGCCGGCCTCGCGCCACCACCCGGTCCACGCGAGCAGGCCGAGGGCAAACACTGCCGTCAGAGCCCAGAACAGGGTATCGGGACTCCTCATGTCGGAGAGGATCAGCTCGAGGCCAACCGGCGGCTCGAAGGCCTTCTGCGGCAACTTCCCGACATTGCCCACCGGCGTCCTCGGAAGAACAACTCTGCAGGCGAGATCCAGCCCGAACAAGGCCAGCGTGACGAGCACGCCGAAAACTACGGGACGGCTGCTGGCAAAACGCCTCACCAGCATCCTCCCTTACACGATCTGCCGGACTTTTCTCTCAGAGCTTTTCCTTTAGCCCAGCAAGAATGAGATCCAGGCCAAACGCGAACTCCGCGTCGTGGTCCACTTCGCGCAGGAGGGGAGCGCCGAGTTCGTGGATGTGCGGGAACTCTCCAGCGGGTAGCGTGACGGCACCGGCACGGGCCCCGGAAGGCTCCATCGCAAAACCCCGGATCTCGGCCATAGCGTAGCCTGAAGTGTAGCTGGAGAGAACGCGGAAAGCGTACAACGCTGTCTCGGGATCGAAGCCAGCCTCCCCCAGCGTCTTGAGGAACTCCTCGACCAGCCAGACTCCATCCATCGTGTCCGGCGGGCGGGTGATGAGTAGGGGGAAGACGTTCGGGTGTTCGTGGGCAAGCCTCCGGAAAGCCCCGTAAGCCTCCCTGACCCGCCTCTCCCAACTCTCGTCTTCAGGCGGAACCTCCAGCTCACCGAGCAAGACCTCGACCATCCCGTCAAACAACGCGCCCTTGTTGGGGACGTGGTTGTAGAGTGACATCGCCTCCACCCCAAGCTCACTCCCAAGCTTCCGCATCGAGAGCGCCTCCAACCCCTCCCTGTCCGCAAACCGTACCGCAGCCTCGAGTATCCGCCGCCGGCTCAACGGTTGCCGCTTCACAACCGCCATCTAAAACCTCCTTCTGCTCGCAACCCTTGACAGCTTACAGCATAAGCGTTACACTTACGACGTAAATTTACACTGTAAGTATAGAACGATAGGAGAGGCGGAAAGATGAGGGTGAGGAGGAAGGACTTTTCGTGGGCGGTTTCGGAGGGTGTAATCTCGGAGGCGCAGGCGGAGAACCTCTGGCGGGTTTTGGAGCGGCGTGGGCAGGATCGCCCGCGGTTCGACCTTCCGCACGTTGCCTACTACTTCGGGGCTCTGGTCGTCATCTGTGCCATGACCTGGTTCGTGACCCTTGGCTGGGAGAGGTTCGGTGGTGGAGGGTTATTTGCGATCTCGCTCTCCTATGCGCTCGGCTTCGTGGTCGCCGGCGGCCTGTTGTGGCGGGACAGGGGCCTTAAAGTACCGGGAGGACTCCTCGTTACGGCGGCCGTGTGCATGACGCCGCTGGCCGTTTACGGCTTCGAGAGGATGACGGGGTTGTGGTTGCAAGGGGCACCCGGCGATTACGCGGATTTCTACCACTACATAAAGGGCGGATGGTTCCCGATGGAGGCCGCTACGATAGGTGCTGGCCTCCTCGCCCTGCGGTTCTTCCGGTTCCCGTTCCTCACGGCCCCCGTCGCGTTCGCGCTGTGGTTCATGTCCATGGACCTCACCCCGCTCATCTACGGCAGGCACTACTACGAGGCGCAGGGTTTCCAGATGGTTTCGCTCATCTTCGGGCTCGTCATGCTCATAGGAGCGTACCTGGTGGATCGACGCACAGAGGAGGACTACGCGTTCTGGGGCTACCTCTTCGGGATGTTCGCCTTCTGGGGCGGGCTTACCCTGTTCGAGGGAGGGAGCGAGCTAGACTGGTTGATCTACGGTCTCATCAACGCTGGCCTCATACCGCTCTCCGTACTGTTGCAGCGTCGGGTGTTCGTGGTTTTCGGTGCCGCAGGCGTGTTCGGGTACGTAGGACATCTGGCGTGGGAGATCTTCGAGGCTTCGCTCCTCTTTCCGTTCGTCGTCTCGGCAGCAGGTCTCGCCATCATCGCGCTCGGTATCCTCTACGCGAAAAACCGCCCCAGGATCGAGAACACCATGATGCGAGCCATCCCAACCCGCCTCCGGCGCCTGCTCCCCACGGAACGCGAAGCGCATTAGACGCTCCCGCAGGGGCGGGTTTCTAACCCGCCCCAAGGTCCCACGAACCACAGCGTCGACCACCAGAGCCCTGTGTAGGCGCGGTTCGCGAACCGCCCTCTCTGCGCCGTGCTGAGATGCTACTCGTAGAGGCCGGCCCTGCGCTTCTGTTGTTCGAAGGTGTTCTTGATCCTGCGCGCATCCGGCAGGGCCATGCGGTTGAGCGTGTAGACGCGACCTTTATTGGTCTCTATCGTCAGGGTGACATTGACGAGCCCCTTGATGTGGATCACGGCCACGTCGCGCAGGCCGACGCTCTCGACGTTCTGGGACTGCCAACCGCTCTTGAGTTCGATGCGGTCCTGGTAGACGCCGACGATAGTATTGTTGTGGCCGGTGGCCTGCGTTATGGGTGTTCCTTCCAATCTCTCCTCCGTGCCGCTTGTGGTCCGCATCTTGCACCAGGATACAAGACGGCGGCAGGGTTTTTGGGGCGCGAAAAGGCACCGACCGGGGAGAACCGGCCGGTGCCAAAGTGTGTCTGTCCTAGGCAGTGCCTTCGGGGACGCCTTCCAAAGGATCGGAGATCTTCCCGTTCCCGTTCGGGTAATCGGTTGCAACCAGGTCAGGGTAGCCGAAGACCCCGTGCTCGTGGATGTCTAGGCCGTCGAGTTCCTGCTCTGGCTTGACCCTGATACCAATGGTCGCCTTGAGCGTGGCGAAGACGGCCAACGATGCGATAAAGACGAAGCCGCCCGCCGCGACGATACCGAGGGCCTGTATGCCGAGCTGGTAGAGGCCGCCACCGTAGAACAGGCCAGGCTCGCCGACAGCGGCGAGGGCCGGGGTGGTGAACAGACCGCAGGAGAGCGTGCCCCAGATACCGCCCATACCGTGCGCCGCTATAGCGCCGAGCGGGTCGTCGACCCCGATCTTATCCACGTAGACCAGGGTGGCGTACATGATGATGCCGGCGACGAAGCCTATCACGATCGAAGCCCACGGCGCGACGAAGGCGCAGGGGGCAGTGATGGCGACGAGCGCCGCTATGGCGCCGTTGCCACCCATCCCAACGTCGACGTTACGCCTGTACATGTAGCTCATCCCCATCGCGCCGAGGACGCCTGCCGCCGCCGCGAGGTTCGTCGTCAGGGCGATATCGGCGATGTCGGGGACGGCTGCCATCGTCGAGCCCGGGTTGAAGCCCCACCACCCGATCCAGAGTATGAGGACGCCCAGGACCGCGAGCGGCATGTTGTGGCCAGGGATGGTCACGGGCCTGCCATCATCGTCGTACTTACCGAGACGGGGACCGAGGAGCAGGGTGCCTGCGAGCGCCGCCATCGCACCGGAGAGGTGGACGACCGTCGAGCCCGCGAAGTCCTGCATGCCGAGCTCCGTCAGCCAGCCGCCGCCCCAGATCCAGTGTCCCACCATCGGGTAGATCAGGCCGGCGAAGACGACGGCGAAGATTACGTAGACCGCGAACTTGGTCCGCTCCAGCATCGTGCCCCATACGATGGCCAAAGAGACGGCGCAGAAGGCGACCTGGAAGAGAAACTTGGCCGAGAGCGGGACCTGCGTCCACGAGAGCCCCGCGTACACGTCGTTCACCTGCCCCGCGGGAACCGCGAGGAACCACCCTTCCGTACCGACCAGCGCGTTACCCGTGCCGAAGGCCAGCGCGAAGCCGAAAGCCCAGAACAGAAGCGCCGCGATCGCCAGGTTGACCAGAATCTTCGCGACCACGCTACCGACGTTCTTCATCCGCGAGAAGCCGACCTCGAGCATCGCGAACCCCGCCTGCATGAACAACACCAGGACCGCAGCCACGATCACCCAGACCGTGTCCAGCGCCAGCGAGAGATCCGCCGTGGACGGACCTTTCTGGGCAAAAGCCAGCCCCGGTAATGCCAGCACAAGCAACAGAACCGCCGTAGACAATAACGCGAGCCTCCGCAAAAGCTTCCTCCTCATCAGGGTATGTTCTCTTGGAATATAGTCTAGGCACCGGCCACAAAGGGGTCATTAGCCCAATGTATAAAGATGGGTGCCCCGCTCGAAGCTCCCCTTCCAGCGGATGTACAAGGCAACGGGGCAACACGCTGGCTTCGCCAGGCGCCTTGTCAGCACGTCAGCTTTCGTGTCGACGCGTCCTGGCTGAAATGCTGACAAGCGAAGCCCGAAGGGCGTAGCGTGCTGAAATGCTATCTATCCGCGAAGCTCGATGGTCTCTCGGGCACGCGTCCCAGAAGTTGCATGGCTTTGATGCCCAGCGTGAGGCGTTCGCGGTCCTCGCTCTTGTCCACGTCGAGGCCCGTCAGTTCGCCGACGCGGTCGAGGCGGTAGCGGATGGTGTGGCGGTGGGCGTAGAGGTCGCCCGCCGTCCTTACGGTCGAAGCGTCGTTGCCGAGGTAGGTGATCAGAGTCTCGACCAACTCGGTCCCGTAGCGGGAGTCGTAGTGAACCACGGGCTCCAGGGTCTCACCGTAGAAGGCTTCGAGCTCTTCGGGGTTCTCCTGGAGCACCCTGAAGAGGAGTTTGTAAGTACCGGTCGTGCCGAAGGTCGAGACACTGGAGGGACCGTGGATGCGGTGGCCGATCTCGAGCGCTACCGTGGCTTCGGAGTAGGCGTCGGGGAGCTGGGCGGGATCCTCTTTGTAGCCCCCGATCCCGACGGAGATAGTAAGGTCGGGTAGGAGACCCTTGACGTAGCGCTGTACTCCCTTGGCCAGCAGTTGTGCCTTCTCGGGCAATTCTTCGGATTCCTCGCCTTCGGCGCGGCCGAGGAAGAGGATGACGTTGTCCGAGCGCGGGCCCAGAAGGAAGTTCGCGAAGAGCTGGCGGGCCTGCAACCGCACCGCATCAGCCAGGCGACGCTTGAGCTCCTGGATGGCCGGCTCCTTGGGCCTGCGGCGGGCGAGGTAGCGGGCGAAGTCGTCTATGTCGACGACCATGACCAGCGCTCCTTCGGCAAGGTCGGCGCCGAGGTATCTCGCGCGTTGCAGGAGAAGCTCGACGGAACCGTAGTGGCCGCTTACGAGGTCGTCGACGAAATCTCCCCTCACACCGAGTTCGGTTTCGAGGCGTATACGCTGCTTGCCGAGTTCGGCCTCGAGTATGCGCCTGGCCCAGTACAGGAGCACCACGTCTTCGGGCCTGAGGTTGCCGCCTTCGAGGTCGAGCCAGAGGTACCCTGCCGGTGCGCCGGTTCCGATGGGGGTCCAGAACAGCTCTCCATCGGCGACCCGCCAGCGCTCGACGGGCACGGAGAGATACCCATCTGGTAGCCTGGCGTAGCGGTCCCTGCGCTCCCTACGGGTCTCGTCGATCCCCGACCTCTTGGAGGCACGCAGCCCCAGCTCTTCGAGCGCCGCGCGCAGATGGTTTTCGTCTCCGGAGCTGGCGATCAGACGCCCCACAGGGTCTTCGACGACCACGGATCGTCCCAGCATCCCCGAGATCTTGCCGGCCAGCTCTTCTAGCGTCGTCTCACCCCCCGCGCTCTCGAGGAGCGTTCGGCCGGCCCCGTGGGAGAGCAAAAGCAGACCGTCGTCCTGGGAGAAGATCCCGAAGAGCCGCCGGAGGGGCACTTCCGGGGTGAGCACGAACAGGCCGATCCCCAGCTCGGCGGCCCGCTCCACCGATTCCGCAGGAGCGTCACCTTCGCGACGCCAGATCATGGCGGGAGAGCCAGCAGAGGCGATCCCTTGCAGGAAATCCTCCTCCAGGGACTCACGGGTGGTTATGGCCACCTCGTCGGGGGAGATCCAGCCCTTCACCGGCTCATCGACGGCGAGCCCGCGCACCTGCCTGCTCGGATCACCGGGAAGCGGGCAGTCCGCATCGAGCTCTTCTAGAAGGATCAGGGAGAAGTCCTTCAGGATCACTGCTGGCTCCGTTCGCAACATGGTGTAACCGGCGCGTATCATTTTGGGCCCGGGGGCGGAAAATCGCAAACTCGGACACGGAAATGGAGCTTTCGGGTGCTAAAATATGGCCAAAAGCAAACTGCATCTTTGGCCTCCCAACAGGGGGCCGTATACTTGCCCGTAAGCGTCTCGAAAATGAGGGGAGAGCAGAGATCGCGGAAGAACAGATCGTCGTGCGGGGGGCGCGCGAACACAACCTCAAGGACATAACGGTATCCCTGCCGCGCGACGTGATGGTCGTCGTAACCGGGCTCTCCGGGAGCGGCAAGTCTTCTCTCGCGTTCGACACGATCTACGCCGAAGGACAGCGTCGCTACGTCGAGAGCCTCTCCGCCTACGCCAGGCAGTTCCTTGGCCAGATGGACAAGCCCGACGTCGACCACATCGACGGCCTCTCTCCGGCGGTCTCCATCGACCAGAAGACCACCTCCAACAACCCCCGCTCCACGGTCGCCACAGTAACGGAGATCTACGACTACCTGCGCCTGCTCTACGCCCGCGCCGGGCGGCCGCACTGTCACGTCTGCGGCTTCCCCGTCGCCTCTTCTACGCCGCAGCAGATGGTGGAGAAGGTGCTTACGCTCCCGGAGAAGACGCGCTTTATGGTGCTCGCGCCGGTCGTGCGGGGACGCAAGGGCGAGTACGGGAGGATGTTCAAGGAGCTCGCCGAGAGCGGCTTCGCCCGCGTCAGGGTCGACGGCGAGCTGCACGAGCTGCCCGTCGACCTCGGGCTCGACAAGAACTACAAGCACGACATAGAAGTCGTCGTCGACAGGCTCGTGATCAGGGATGGCATAGAGCGACGCCTCACTGACTCGATCGAGACGGCCCTGCACCTGGCGGAGGGCTTGGTGCAGATCGAGACCGTAGAGAGAGACGGCGCGGGAGATTCGATGCTCTTCTCGGAGAGCTTTACGTGCACGAACTGCGGCGCTTCCATCGCGGAGATACAGCCGCGTACGTTCTCGTTCAACAGCCCCCATGGGGCCTGCGACCGCTGCGACGGGCTGGGAAGCCGGCTGGAGATAGATCCCGCGCTCGTCGTCGCGAACGAGGATCTGAGCGTGAACGAGGGGGCCGTGGTGCCCTGGGCAAACTCGCACACCGAGTATCACGCGAGCGTGCTGGGCTCGCTTTCGGAGAAGTACGGCATCGACATGAACGTCCCCTGGCGAGATCTACCCGAGGAGCACAAACACCTCATCCTCTTCGGTACCAACGGCGCGCGCATCTACGTCTCGTACCGCAACCGCTACAACCGCCGCAGGCAGTACATGACTCACTTCGACGGCGTCGTCGGCAACCTCGGGCGGCGCTATGCGGAGACCGACTCGGAGTACCGGCGGGAGAAGATAGAAGAGTTCATGAGCCACGTGCCCTGCCCCAAGTGCAAGGGCGCCAGGCTGAGGCCCGAGGCCCTCGCCGTTACGGTCGGCGGCAAGAACGTCTACGAGTTCACGGAGCTCTCCGTTACGGACGCGCAGAGCTTCTTCGACGGCGTGGAGTTCACTACGCGGGAGTGGATCATCGGCGAGCGGGTAGTCAAGGAGATCAGGGAGCGCCTCGGCTTCCTCGTCGACGTCGGTCTCGGATACCTCACCCTGAGCCGTTCGGCAGGGACTCTCTCCGGGGGAGAAGCCCAGAGGATAAGGCTCGCTTCGCAGGTGGGTAGCGGTCTCGTCGGAGTCCTCTACGTGCTGGACGAGCCCTCCATCGGGCTGCACCAGCGGGACAACAGGCGGCTCTTGACCACGCTCGAGAAGCTGAGGGATCTGGGGAACACGCTAATAATCGTCGAGCACGACGAGGAGACCATACGTTCCGCGGATTACGTCGTCGACGTCGGTCCGGGCGCGGGGATACACGGCGGTGAGATCATCGCGGCCGGGAGCGTAGAAGATATAGAGGCCGAGGAGCGTTCCGTAACCGGCGACTTCCTCGCCGGTCGGAGGAGGATCGAGCCTCCCGAGGAGCGGAGAGAGCCGACGGGCTGTGTGAAGTTGCTCGGGGCTATGGAGCACAACCTGAAAGACGTCGACGTCGAGTTCCCGCTCGGGGTGTTCACTTGCATAACGGGCGTCTCGGGCTCGGGGAAGAGCACGCTCGTAAACGAGATCCTCTACAAGGCCCTCGCCAACGCTGTAAGCCGCGGAAAGCACCGTCCTGGCAGGCATGCCGGCCTCAGGGGCGTCGAGGACGTGGACAAGGTAATAGACATAGACCAGAGCCCAATCGGCAGGACGCCCCGCTCCAACCCCGCGACCTACACCAAGGTCTTCGACCACATAAGGCAGCTGTTCGCCTCGACGCCTGAGGCCAAGATCCGGGGCTACAAGCCGGGGCGCTTCTCTTTCAACGTAAAGGGAGGCCGTTGCGAGGCCTGCCGGGGGGACGGTCAGATCCGCATAGAGATGCACTTCCTCCCCGACGTCTACGTCCCCTGCGAGGTTTGCAAGGGCCGCCGCTACAACAACGAGACCCTGCGCGCCATCTACAAGGGCAAGTCCATCTCCGACGTACTGGACATGACCGTCGAGGAAGCCTGCGAGTTCTTCGCCCCCGTGCCTGCGATCTCACGCCGCATGGACACCTTGCGCGACGTCGGGCTCGGCTACGTCAGGCTTGGACAGCCTGCGACTACGCTCTCTGGTGGTGAGGCCCAGCGCGTAAAGCTGGCGAGCGAGCTGGGCAAGCGGGCAACGGGCAAGACCGTCTACATACTGGACGAGCCGACGACCGGACTCCACTTCGCCGACGTCGAGAAACTGCTCTCGATTCTGCACAGGCTCGTCGATGCGGGGAACACCGTCATCGTAATCGAGCACAACCTAGACGTGATCCGGTCCGCAGACTACGTCATCGACCTCGGTCCCGAAGGCGGAGACGCGGGAGGCGAGATCATTGCGACAGGAACCCCTGAAGAGGTCGCCAGCGTCGAAGAGTCGCACACCGGCCGCTTCCTGCGCGGCCTCATGCCCGAGGTCGTCGCCGCGGGCTAAGCTCCGTTCGTCCCCTCGACTATCTCCTCCAGCGCGGAGCCGGCGACGATGTTCT
>Ga0126306_10000185_pt1 | contig 24449 bp, 25 predicted proteins | sample Plot27_FD_92592 | JGI IMG/M metagenome (GOLD analysis project Ga0126306, IMG submission 92592) | Serpentine soil microbial communities from UC McLaughlin Reserve, CA, USA - Plot27 | ecosystem: Environmental > Terrestrial > Soil > Grasslands | place: USA: UC McLaughlin Reserve, Lake County... | reverse complement strand
TCCTGCCCAGGGCCGCGTATAGCGGCTCCATCCAGGACAGTCCCGCCGCGCGGGCGCGCTGCCGCCTTCGCGTGAAAGCAGCAGCGTCACGTGGAGGCGCCTTGGAAGCGACAAACCGCAGCAGAGCGCAGCAGATATGTGCGGAACATCGCTCGCCGAGCGGGCTGAGCGACAGACCGCAGTAGACCGCAGCAGCTGCTCGCGCCTTACAAGCAGGAGGTCGCCCGTTCGAGCCGGGCACCGCCCATCGAAGCTGCCTTCGCGCCGGCCTTGCGTTCATCCCGATGGGCGCGGGTCCGCCCCGGCCGTCATTACCGCACCACGAGGCCGGGTTGACGCCTCGCGCCGCTCCGGGCACGCACCTTACGGCGCGCGCAACCGATGCAATCCTCCCCGAGACCGTAGGCACCGGGACAGAATGGGAGGATGGCCAGACCCGGCAAGGTGAGGGCGGCTAGCGGATCCGTCGGACCGCGAAACGCAGGCCGAACGGATTGAGCGTCGCCGGCAGCGCGTTCCGACCGTCCAGCGCATGGCGAGAATTCTGCCGGAAGCCGTCATGCTCGATGAGGGCGGCGAGTATCGAACTCGTCAGCAGCAGGACGAGGTTCCGGCCGGGACAGACGGCCGGGCCATCGCTGAACGGAATGAGCGCAGGGTCGCCCTGTGCGCGACCGTCGAGCCAGATCTCGGGGCAAAAGGAGTCGGCATAGGGAAGGCGCACGCGATCGCGGTGGAAAAACGGCGCGAAGATGACGACGGCGCTTCCCTGCGGGAGTGTGCCGCTCGCCCAATCGGTCGCCGCGGTCGCGTCGCGAAGAAGGGCCGGGGTGGTCGGCCAGAGGCGTAGCGATTCGAGGACGGCCGCGCGCAGCAGCGAAAGGTCGTCGCGGACCCGCTGTCGGTAGGAGGGGTGCGCGTCGAGGAGGGCCAGTGTGCGGAACACCGCCATCCCTGCCGCGTCGAAAGCGAAGAGCCAGTGCGCGACCTGGTCGACGGCCGCGGTCTCGCCGGAGCTCGGGCCCGGGGCGATCTGGGCCGCCAGGCTGCCCGGCTCGGCGTCCGCGAGGTGCTCGGCGAGCTCCGTGTGCAGCCGTCCGCGAAGGGTATGGCGCCTTGGCTTGAGAAAGGCCCAGTTCGCGTCGCGGCGCAACCTCGTGAGCACCTCGGTGGCGCGCTCGTCGTTGCGAGCGCGGTCGCCGAGCACCACGCGCCTCACCAGCCGCCACCAACCCGGCGCGAAGGTAGCCCAGCTCAATGCGCCTGCGCGCTGCGCGGCCTCCATGATGTCCCGAGCCTCTTCGCGGGCGCGTGGGATGAGCTCATCCGCGAGCGAGTGCACCGGCCGCTGGGTCTCGAGCACGGCTTGGTTGAACGCCCGGCGCGTGGCGCGTTCAGCGCCTTCCGAGATCAGCACCCCTTCGGGCTGGAAGTGCGAGAGGGCGGCCCGCTTCTCGCGGTTGGCGGGCGCGAACAGCTCCGCCTCGTCCACCAGCACTCGTTGCACGTCCGAGGGCGACAGCACCAAGGCTACGTCACGTGCGGGCAGCCGCAGGAGCACCGGTCCCGGCCCACACCGCTGGCGCAGCGTGCCAATCCGGTCAATGGCGCGCCGATCGGCGTCCAGTCGCTCCGCGAGCGCGACCACACGCGGCCTGCGAGCGATCAGCCCCTGCGCGAACAGGGGAAGCACCACGTCGAGCAACACGCCGGCCGTATCGCGTGCCGAGAGGGTCGTGGCGGGCTTCGCCTTGTGCTGCGGCATCTGGCTCCCCTACCCGCCCTGACCGGCCCGCACCCGGACCGCCGGTCTAGCCGGCAAGCTTCTCCTCAGCCTTCGAGTACGCGAGCTGCATCACGTCTGAGCCGAAGAGCGCGCTGAGTGTCGCCGCCACCCAGCGGGTCGGCCGTGGGGCGACGACAAACCCGGCGGCGAAAGCTGCCGCGACCCACAGGCCGAGGCAGTAGGGGCAGATGATCAGCTCGCCGATTGCCCGCCTGACGCCGCGCCCGCGCGCTTCTTCGCTGACCTCACTGGGACCGGCATCGTCCTCGAAGCGCGTGAAGGGCGCACGGACGGTGCTGGTCACGCGGTCCTTCGCGATGAGCCGCGACGCCTTGTGAGTGGCGACCGTCATGAGCGCGAGGTCGCCTGGCGGCACTCGCTCTGGGACCTCGCGGCCGGAGGAGCGGAGCCAGGCGGCAAACCCCGCGGCAGCGGCGGCGAAGCTCCCCATCAACACGGCGTAGCCACCGAGTGGACGCTCCTGGCCGGGCGAATGCCCGGCGAATGGCTCGACGTCCTGGACGCGGGTCGTTGTCATGCATTGCCTATACCCACCCTGGCATGGGTACCCACGACCCGTGTCCCGCGATCTCGCCAACTGCGTCGTAGTGATCACCGGCGCGTCGAGCGGCATCGGCCGCGCGGCTGCCCATCGCTTTGCCGGGGAAGGATCGCGGCTCGTGCTCGCGGCGCGGGCGGCGGAGCCGCTCGAGCGGCTCGCCGAGGAGTGCGAGCGCCGCGGCGCGCGTGCCATCGCGATCCCGACGGACGTGCGCGACGCGGACGCGGTGGAGCGGCTGGCGAGGCGAGCGGTTGACGAGCTCGGCCGTCTCGACGTCTGGGTCAACGGAGCCGGGGTCATGACCTACGGACGCTTCGAGGACGTGCCGGCGGACGTGTTCCGCGCCGTCATCGACACCAACCTGATGGGCCAGGTACACGGCGCCCGCGCGGCGCTGCCGCGCTTCCGCGAGCAGCGAAGCGGTGTGCTGATCAACATGTCGTCGGTATGGGGGAGGGTGACTGCACCTGACGTGAGCGCGTACGTCACCAGTAAGTTCGCGGTGCGGGCCTTCAGCGAGTGTCTCCGCCAAGAGCTGCGCGACGTGCCGAACGTGGACGTGGCGACGATGCTGCCGCAGGCGGTCGACACCCCGATCTTCGACCGCGCGGCGAACTATGCAGGGCGGGCGGCCCGGCCGATCCCGCCGGTGCTCGACCCCGGGACCGTGGCGGACGGGATCATCGCGTGCGCACGCTCGCCGAAGCGGGAGGTGACCTATTCGCGTGCCGGCCGGCTCATCGAGCTGGCGCATGCGACGACTCCCTCACTCTGGCAGCGTTTCCTGCCCGCGGCGTTCGAGGCCGGTAACTACGGGGAGCAGCCCATGGATCCATCCCCCGGCGGAGTGATGGAGCCCCTACCGGACCGATACGCGATCTACGGCGGCTGGCGAAAGGAGCTAAAGCGCGAGTCTATGCGGGCCCTGGCGGCCGCGCTCCGCGGACTGGGCGGGGGATTCAGGCGACGGGGCGGAAGCGGCAGCCGCTTGTGAAGCGTGCACCGGCGATCACCCGCTGGTTCTGCGCTGAGCCCCCGGACGCGGCTGCTGCTCTTCCCGCGAAGCGACAGCGCCGCCCCCACGACGTGGCAACTCGTGAGCTCGGACACGTCGCTTCAGCGCGAGGCTGCAGCCCGGCAATAGGCTCCACGTCGTGGAAACCATCAACGGGTGCACAGTCATCCCTCCGGTCGAGGCGCCGGACCCGATTCCTTTCGGCCCCGACCAGACCAAGGCCGCTTACGTTGTCCTCTCCGGGATCTTCCCTCCCGGGGAGCCCGGGCCACCGCCTCACGTTCACCCGCATACCGACGAGGCTTTCTTCCTCGCAGAGGGGAAGGCGACGTTCCTCCTCGGAGATCATGAGGTGGAGGTCTCGGCGGGTGGGCTTGTGTTCGTGCCCCGCGGCGCCGTGCACACCGTCTGGAACTCGGGCGACACTCCGATCCGCGGGCTAATCCTTATCTCGCCGGGTGACGCCGAGCACGAGTTCGTTCCGGCGGCGGACGGCTGAACTTATGAACCGACGGCGCTCCCTCCTCGCGTATAGCGATAGTGGCGCCCCTCGGCGACCGTGCAGGACGGCCAAGTGACGGCGGTGGGGCTCGTGTTTCTCATTCTCGCCGACGACGGCCGCATTCGCCGCGACTACGTATTCATCGAGAGTTAGGCGATGTATTCCACGGTCCAATCGTTCCGCACGTCGGACGGCGTCACGCTCGGGGTCGAGCAGTTCGGCGACGCGGGGGCGCCACTCGTTTTGCTCGCGGGCGGCACGACCATGCTCTCCTGGCCCGACGCGCTCTGCGAGGCGCTCGCGCGCGGCGGACGCCACGTCGTGCGGTACGACCTGCGCGATTCCGGCGCGTCGACCACCGTCGATCCGGAGGCTCCGGCGTACACGCTGCGCGATCTCGCAGCCGACGCCCCGGCGCTCGCCCGCGAACTCGACGACCGGCCGGCGCACCTGGCGGGCATCGGCGTGGGCGGGATGGTCGCCCAAGTAGCCGCGCTCGACCACCCGGACGCGTTCTCGGCGCTCACCCTCGCCGGAACGCGTCCCGTTGCTCCAGGCCGGGTCGACAACGACCTGCCTGACCATGACGCGGCGACGATGGACCGGCTGTTCTCGCGCTCGATTCCCGACTGGTCCGACCGCGCCGCCGTGGCGGAGTTTGCCGCCGGCGGCGCGAAGATCCTCGGCGACGACCCCGCCGCCGCGCGCGCAACCGCGGAGCGCAAGTGGGACCGCACGCCGGGCACGGAGCCCGCCGTGCAGATGGCCAACCAGCTGGGCGTGGTGTTCGCCAAGCTCGACTGCAAGCCGCGTTGGCGCGAGCGCCTGTCCGGGCTCGCGATCCCGGCGCTGGTGGTGCACGGTCGCCACGATCCGTTCTTCCCCGTGGGCAACGGCGAAGCGCTCGCGCGCGAGATCCCCGGTGCGCGGCTGCTCGTGCTCGACCGGGCCGCGACGGCCATCCCCGATGCTGCCGCCGGTGAAGTCGCGGCGGCGATGCTCGCGCTCTAGGCGCTCACAGATCCGGCGGCCGGCCAGGCGATGGCGGACTGGCTTCCGCTTCCGCGTGAAATCAGGAGCAAACGTGTGGAAGCGCTGTGGAAAGCGCCAGGTTGCAGTAGACCGAAGCAGGCGCTCGCGCCTTACAAGCAGGAGGTCAGTGATTCGAGCCCAGTACCGCCCACTGGCCTCACGGGTCGCGCGCTTAATTACCTCGCCAAGCCGGGCGAACACCGAGTCATCGACCGGACGCGGGATTGAACCAAGCTCGCTCCGGCGCGCATAGGGCGGCGCTCGCTGGGGAGGTGCGGCGCTCGCGCTGGGGGTCCGGGGGTCGTGCACGTTTTGGCGTGCGCTCCTCGGCTGGTTTGCGGGATGGGGTCCGGCGCCTTAGGCTCGACGCCGGTGAGGAAACTCTTAGGAAAGCGGGTCACAATGCGCAAGCTGCTCCGTCAGCCCTTCACGTTCGGGCATGCGGCCGTGCTGCTCGTGGTCGTGGCCGTGGTGGGAGGGGGTACCTTCGCGGTCGCTGCGATCCCGGGTCCCGACGGCCTCATCAAAGGGTGCGTGAAGAAGTCCGGTGCCCGCAAGGGTGCCGTGCGTGTGATCGACCACAACAGGGCGTGCTCGAGGCGCGAGCGCACGCTGAGCTGGAACCAGCAGGGCCCGCAGGGTGCACCCGGTACGCCAGGGACCGCGGGCGCTCCGGGCCAGCCGGGCGAGGACGGACCCGCAGGGTCCCCGGACACGCCCGCGCAGGTGCTTGCGAAGGTCAAGGATGTGGACGGCACGGGCTCGGGGCTCGACGCCGACCGGCTCGACGGCGCAGACGAGAGCGACTTCCTGCGCGCCAGCCGCATCAAGCTCGGCTTCGAGGTGATCCACGACGACGCGACGCAGAACGCCATCCTGTCGTCGTCCTCGCTGCGGATCAGGGACGACGGGACGGTCGACACCGACAGGTCCGTCGTGGTCGACAGGACCTCAACGTTCGGCTCCGACCTTACGGTTGTGCAAACCGGGACCGGTGCGCCGCAGACCGTCGGCGCTGGGCAACTGGCGGTGACGACGACGGACAACTTCCTTCAGTTCTACGTCCGCGGCGCGTTTGGCGAGGACCACTTCGTCACCTGCGTGTTCAGGGCGGCAGGGGCCGACGAGCTCGTCGTCTGCCAGGACGTGAACGGGACGACCGGCTTCTAGAGGTCGATCAGGAGACGGGCGTTCGCCGAGGAAGTGTCAGGCGCTGTCGTCGCGGATAACGAGCACCGGCCGGTCGCAATGCTGGATCAGCTTCCGAGACACGCTTCCGAGCAGGCGAGTGCGCAGCCCTGAGATCCCATGGGAGCCCACCACGATGACGGCCGCGCCTCGCTCCCGCGCGATGTCGATCAGCGTGTCCGCCACGTCGACTTCGTCCGGCACGGCTTGCGCCTCCGCAACCAGCCCGACGGAGCGGGCAAGTTCAGCCCCGTCGGCGGCGACGGTCGAGGCGCGTTCACGCTGGAGGCGATCGAACGTTTCGATGGTTCTTGGATCCTGGGGCAGCGTGCCCATCCCCATGGCGTCGGGTGGGCCTATCGGTGTTGCCGCCAGCCCAGCCTCCCAGACCGTCGCCAGCAGAGCCGGACGCCCGGCGAAGAGCTCAGCAGCGTGCCGGACGGCGGCCCGGGAAACCTCCGAGCCGTCGTAAGCGATCAGGACCGGTGCCGCCTCGCGCGCCATGCCTGACGAGCCTACGCGCTCTGGCGTATGCCGGTTGTCACTTCTTGCGCACAGCGGCATCACCGCCACCTGGCGTGAGCTGCCGGCGTGGCGATCGTGCGCGGACCGCTACTTGCCTGTGCGGTCGCGGTGCTTGCACCCCGGCCAGCAGCAGGGCCGGCGCTGGCCTTCCTCCAGCTCCTCCCGGGTCCTCCGAATACGGCGCTCCCGGGTGGTCTCCTGCTTGGCATCCTCGACCCAGCAGATGAACTCGTTGCGGGCCAATGGCGTGATGTCGTTCCAGGCGTCGAGTGCCGTCGCGTTGGCTAGCAGCGCCTCACGAAGGTCCGCGGGCAGTTCATGTACCACCCCACCGGGCACTCCCTGGCCGCTCACCGGTCCATCGTACCGAGCCCGGGGAGCGCGCAGCAGAGGCGATCGTGTGGAAGCGGCAAACTGCAGCAGCGCGCAGCAGACATGTGCGCCCGACGGCGTCGCCGAGCGGTCTGAGAGACAGGCGGCAGCAGACCGCAGCAGCTGCTCGCGCCTTACAAGCAGGAGGTCGCCCGTTCGAGCCAGTTCCCGGGTGCCGTAAGCGTGCGGGGCGCCCACCGAGCGCTCCGCACGCCAAGGGTGTTTGCCTGAGTGCCTTACGCGGTGACCTCCCGCCGGGTGATCCGCCAGATGCCGATCAGGAGCGGAAGCAGCCGACTTCGGGCGTAGTTGTTCGCGTGGTGTTGCACATCGGGACCATCGAGTTTGCGTAACGCCCACATTGGTGCGAGGCTCACCCGGATCTCGGCGAATGGCGTCTGGGGCTTCAGGAGAGGAAGAGTTGATGAGGCGAGCGGTGGTTGTCCTATGCGCATTCGTGGCGGTGTTGGGTCTATCTCAGCTGACAAGCGCATGGGCGCAGGAGCAGCCGCTGTGCGGGCCTCCGGGTGAAGAGGTGCCCGCGACGATCGTCGGATCGGGAACGATCAAGGGCACGCCGGGAGACGACGTGATCGTGGGCAGCGCGGCCGCCGACGACATCAGAGGCGGGCCGGGCGACGACATCATCTGCGGGGAGGGGGGCAACGACGCGGTGAGCGGCGGCCCCGGAGCCGACACGCTGATCGGCGACGGCGTTGACCTGCCGCCCTTCATTCCCTCGAACGGGGACAACGACGATCGTCTCAGCGGCGGACCAGGCAACGACACGCTCGCCGGCCTGGGCGGTGACGACACGATGGACGGTGGACCCGGTGACGATCAGCTGATCGGCATGGGTGGGGACGACGACATCGACAGCGGCCCGGGCGCGGATACTGCGTTCGGGGGCCCCGGTGTCGACAACATCACGGGCGGCCAGGGAGCCGACACGCTCTGGGGCAACTTCGGCAGCGACGTCATATCCGGTGGGCAAGGCAACGACTTCATCGACGGCGACAATCCCTTCCCGCCTCCTCCCGGGTTGCCCTTCCCAGAAGGCGGCAACAACGACACCTGCACGGGTGGGCAGGGGACAGACGACATTCTCAACTGCGAGACGACAGTGCCCTAGCTGTAGTTCCCTGCAACATCCGCCGCGCCGGTTAAAGCGCAAAGCGACAGCTAGGGGCGCTAAGGACTCGCTATTCGATCCGCCGCGTGTCTTCGGCGAGATCGGTGGGAGTTCAGGTCTCCCTGAGCGCGCGGCGGAAGGCCAGTACCGCGGGCGGCTGCTGTCCTGCTGCGGCTGTGACGAGCTCGATCGCGAACTCGAGTGGGGGATCGAGGTCGACGAGCGCGATTTCCTGCGCGGTGGAGACGGCTGAGGCGCGCGTTGTAAGCCCTACGGCGCCGCGGGTGCGGACCGCGGTTTCCCACGCCATCGGGCCGTGCGGGTCGCCGTCCAGCTTGGGTTCGAACCCGGCCGCGCGGCAGTGGTGAACGACGGCATGGTTGTAACCACGGCCGCCTGCGACGTCCACCAGGGCGAAGTCCTCTGCCGCTAGTTCCGCCAGGGCCACCCTGTCTCGCCCGGCCAGCGGGTGTCCGGCGGCGACCGCGACGACAGCCGGCTCCCGTGAGATCCCCTCGCGGACGGTACCGCCCACGTGCTCAGGTTCGAACGCTATCGCTAGGTCCAGCCGGCCGGCGGCCACATCGGCGCACAGTACGCCGCTGTTATCTTGCTTGGCCTCGAGCGTGAGCCTCGGGTGCCGCTCGCGCAGCTCGGCCAGCACCCGCCGTGTCAACTCGTGGCTGCCGGGCGATATTCCGATTCGCAGGCGGCCACGCTCGGCGCCGGCGAGCTCGGCCGCCATGAGTTCCGCCTCCTCGGCGGCGGCAACCGCCGCACGCGCCGGGTCGAGGACGGCGTCGCCGGCCTCGGTTAGCTCGACACGGACTCGCGTGCGGGCGAACAGCTCGACCCCGAGCTGTCGCTCGAGGCGCTTGATCTGCTGGCTGAGAGCCGGCTGCGTGACGTGGAGACGCTCTGCCGCGCGACCGAAGTGCAGTTCCTCCGCCAGCATCACGAAAGGTCGCAGCAGGCGCGGGTCGAGAGTCATGCACCCAGCTTATAACTCGTGGTCGGATCGCAATTTTGCTTTCGCGCGGACGCCTCGTACGGTCCCTCGGGTGAGGATCAAACCTCTTCTTGCGCTCGCGGTGGCGGCCACATTTGGTGCCTGTTCCGACGATGAAGAGCAGAGCCGGGAACGCCCCCCGCCGGCTCGGTCGGGCGAGCAACGGGCCGCGCCGGCCGTCCCCGACGGAGGCGTGCAGGAGGGTCACGGCGCAGAGGATGAAACGCCTCCGCCGCAGGAGCGGGGTTCGATCGTCGTGCCCGAGACCGACCCGACGCCGCCGCGACCGGTCGTCCGGCTGGCCGGCATGCGGGCGACGCTCGACCGGGGTGCCCCGCGCGTGCTTGTCTCGCAAGACGAGTCGATCTCGGTCACGGTGGTCGCCGGCTCAGTTAAAGGCGACATGGGACGCGCGCGGGTCTCCATCCGAGCACGCCTGACCTGCCGCTCGACCGGGGGCGAGGTCTCCACCCGGCCGCTCGTCCGCTATGTCCCGCCTCCGCAGGTCGTGCGCATCCGCATCGCACCCGGCACGCGCACCAGAACTGAGCTGCGTCGGACCGTCACGCAGCGCTTCGATACAAAGTGCATGGGCGGGACGCTCGAACGGTTCAGCGGCGAGACCTGGGCCGACACGACGAACGCGTCCGGGCTCGACGCCACGAGCAAGCACATCCACTTCGCCAGCCGGTAACGGCAGATCGGACGGCTGAACGCTCTCACCCCGGCCACCGGCGAGCGCCACGACGAGGCCAACATGTCCGCCATCGACCGCTGAGCAGCTTGCACGCTCAGGCCAACCCGTGTAGTAGTGGCGATCTCCTTGGCGCAGGACAACGGCGCCGACAACTTCGACGGCAATCCCGACTGGGCGCCCGACGGCCGGCCGCTGTGCCCGGACGACGTCAACGTGACCGCGGTTCGCGATAACCCCGTCCTGATAGGCATGGACTGCCAGGACACGGGTCCTGACTACGAGCGGACGTCTGTACGCGAGGCTCCGACGAGCGACCCCGCGAACGGTAGCCTCGGCCCCTTCACCGTCGGTGACCCCTCGACGGTGACCTACACACCGAACCCGGGCTTCACCGGTACCGACTCGTTCCAGTTCAACAGCTTCGACGACTACGGCTTCGGCACCGACATGGGGACGGTGACCATCACTGTCGTTGCGCCCGCCGGCGGTGGTGGTGGCGGTGGTCCCGGAGGTCTGCTCCCGACGTGCGGCGGCCGCCCCGCGACGATCGTCGGCACCGCCGGCAACGACACCCTGTTCGGCCTCGTCGGCAACGATGTGATCGTCACGCTCGGCGGCAATGACACGGTTCGCAGCGGCAGCGGGAACGACATCGTCTGCACCGGCGCCGGCACCGATCGGGTCATTGGTGGTGCCGGCAGCGACCGGTTGAACGGCGAGGCCGGGCGCGACCGCCTGAGCGGCGGCAGCGGCAACGACCGACTGAGCGGTGGAAGCGGCAACGACGGCCTGGGTGGTGGCACCGGGCGTGACCGCCTGAGCGGCGGCAGCGGCAACGACCGCCTGAGCGGCGGCAGCGGCAACGACCGTCTGGGTGGTGGCGCCGGGCGCGACCGCCTGAACGGCGGCGGGAGCCGGGACACCTGCGCGGGCGGCCCCGCGCGCGACCGGGCGTCGGCCTGCGAGCGGGTGTCGGGGATCTAACGCTGCCGATTGAATAGGCGCCTCGAGCCCGTTGCTCGACCGAGCGGACCGAGCGACAAGCGACCGGCGACATGTCGCTTGCGGCCACGATCTGGGTTACGGTCGTGGACACGGCGCCCGCGCGCCGCATAGGGAACGACTGGAACGGGAGAGGTCCGCTGAAACAGATCAGGATTCATTTAAAGCTCATGCTTGCCATCGTGGCGCTGGTTGCGCTTGCCATTCCTGCCGCCGCGGAGGCGGCCGCGAAGCGCAAGGGCGGGCCGACGGTCACCGTCATGACTCGGAACTTGTTCCTGGGCGCCGATCTCGCCCCGGCGATCGAGGCGGCGAGCATCCCGGAGGCGATTGACGGCGCGGGCACAGTATGGAACGAGCTCCAGAGCACCAAGTTCCCGGAGCGGGCGGCGCCGCTGGCGCGAGAGATCAAGCGCTCGAAGGCAGATCTCATTGGGCTTCAGGAGGTGGCACTCTGGCGCAAGCAGGTCCCCTCCGACGGTGGCGCGCCGCCCATCAGCCCGATCCCGGGCGCCCAGCCGGCGAGCGACGTGGAGTTCGACTTCCTCGCCCTGCTTCAGGCGCAGCTGAAGAAGATCGGCGCGAAGTATCGAGTCGTCGTCGTGCAGGAGGAGTTCGGCGGCGAGCTGCCGGCCGACGTCGACCACTCGGACGCGACCGGCACCGGTCCGCTGGCCGGGTTCGGCGCGGACATCGACGCGAGCCTGACGATGCGCGACGTGATCCTTGTCCGCAAGGGCACGAAGGTGCAGCTCGGCAAAACGAGGAAAGGCCACTTCGACACGCGCTACGAGCCAAGCGTGGGTGGGATCGTGATCCCGGTCGACCGCGGCTGGGTTTCCGTCGAGGCGAAGATCCGCGGCAAGAGCGGCATGAAGGGCAAGAAGCCGCGCTACAGCCGCTTCCGCTTCATCAACACGCACCTCGAGGCGTTTGGCGATCCGACGATTCGCGAGGCCCAGGCGAAGGAGCTGATCGCGGGGCCACTCGACACGAACCAGCAGGTGATCCTCGTGGGCGACCTCAACTCCGGCATCGAGCGCCACAACGAGCCCGAGCGGCCAGGGGACGACCTAGCCTTCCGCGCTCTCGTCGAGTTCGGCATGAAGGACAACGGCGCGATTCAGAGCTGTTGCTACGACAGCCTCTTCGATCCCAACGCGGTCCTCGACCACACCGTCGACCACGTGCTGACGAAGCCGGGACTGAAGAAGATCAGGGCCTACGTGACCGGGGACGACGCGAGCGAGCGGACCGCCTCCGGCCTCTGGCCGTCGGATCACGGCGGAGTTGTGAGCCGGTTGCGGATGCGGAACTAGGGGGATACTCCGGGCGTGTCGCAGGAGGAGTACCTGCTGGCAAACCAACCGTCGGAGTTGGCGCGCCTGCAGCTGCAATCGCAGGTGTGGGAACCGGCCGGGCGGCAGCTCCTTTCCAAGGTCGGCAGCGGATCGGGCGGGCGCGCCCTGGACGTCGGCTGCGGAGCCTTGGGCTGGCTTCGGATCCTCGGCGACTGGGTTGGCCCCTCCGGCCAGGTCGTGGGCACGGACATAGACGAAGGCCTGCTCGATGCCGCTCGTTCATTTGTGGAGGCGGCAGGGATCTCCAACGTAGAGCTCGTCGTCGACGATCTATTCGACAGCAAGCTGGAGCCGCACTCGTTCGATCTCGTCCATGCCCGCTACGTGATCGCTCCGCTCGGGCGCGGTCCAGAGCAGGCGGCCTCGTACCGCGGGTTGGTCAGGCCGGGTGGCTTACTGGTCCTCGAGGAGTGGGACCTGGGCTCTTGGCACGTCAATCCCCCGGCCCGCGCCGCCGAGCGACTGATCCGATTGCTCTCCGAGATCTTTGCCGGCCTGGGCGGCGAGGCGGGGCGCGGACTTCCTGAACTGCTCCGCGAGATCGGTGTTCATGAGCCAGAGATCGACGCACACGTGGTCGCGCTCAAACCAGGCCATCCCTATTTGCGCTTGCCGCTTCAGTTCAGCGCCGCGCTCGAGTTGCGGTTGCTCGAGACACTTAGCGCGGATGAGCTTGCCTCGCTACGCCACGACGCGGAGACCGAGTTGGCCGAGCCGGGCAGATGGGGCACAACCTTCACCCTGATCCAGAGCTGGGGCACGCTTGAAGGCTGAGAGGCAGCGGTGATGGGCGTCTCGATTCATCACATCGATCTCGCGGTGGGTGACGTCGAGCGCTCGCTCGCCTTCTATCTGGGGCTGCTCGGTCCCTTCGGGATGAAGGAAGCGGGGCGCTTCCCTACGTACCGCGGCACCGAGGACGTCGTCTACCTCGCCTTCGGCGACCAGTATCTCGGTCTCCGCCAGGCCGACGGCGGGGAGTACCGCTACTACGACGTCGGCCTGGAGCACCTTGCCTTCTATGTCGAGAAGCGCGAGGACGTCGACGCCGCCCACCGTGTCGCCCTCGACATGGGCATGCGCATCCACTTCCCGCCCGAAGAGGACAGGGACATCCCGGGCTTCTACGAGATGTTCGTCTTCGATCCCGACGGCCTGCGCGTCGAGGTGGCGTACGGCCCCCCAGAGCTCGATCCGCTTCGACAGCCTCAAGCCTGAGCGATCACTACCCTCGGGTGCGAGGTTGCCCTACGGCCGGGACTCGCGCTTCCGGTTGAACACCACTCGGAAGGCTCAGCATGTCCCAGCTCCTCGCGCGCTTGGCGCGCACTCTGTCGTCGCACTGGAAGCGCAGTCTCGCGGGCGCCGTTGGCGTCCTGGTGCTGCTCGTTATCGCGGCTGCCTCTGGTGGCGAGGTCAGCGACGACTACTCGGTCCCAGGGACCGAGTCACAGGAGGCGGTCGATCTCTTCCAGGAGCACTCGCCGGCGTTCGGCGGGGCGGACTCGACGCTTGTCTTCACAGTCGACGAGGGCGAGGTATCGGATCCCGGGCGTAAGGCCGCGATCGAGGGCGCGCTCGCGGAGGTCCGAAAGCTCGACGGCGTCGAGCTGGCGGCGAGCCCGTTCGAGCCTGGCGGGCAGGTCTCGGAGGATGGGCGGCTGGCGTCGGTGGACGTTCGCTACTCGACTGACCCTGCCCAGATCGAGAAGGAGGACGGCGAGGCGCTGATCGCGGCCGGCGAGACTGCCGAGCCCGAGGTTCAGGTCGAGGAGCGCGGCATGCTGATCGACCTCGCGTCCGAACAGAGTGCCCCCGTCGGGGAACTCATCGGCGTGCTCATCGCGATTGTGCTGCTGACGCTGCTGTTTCGCTCCGGGTGGGCGATGTTCGCGACGCTGATCGGCGCTCTGTTCGGCGTCGCGGCAGGCCAAATACTGCTCGCCGCGCTGGCGGCTCCGCTCGGACTGCCCACGTTCGCGGCGGTGATCGCGATGATGCTCGGCCTCGGCGCCGGCGTCGACTATTCCCTGCTGATCATCGGCCGCTACCGCGAGCAGCGGGCGGCGGGTGACAGCCTGCAGGTCGCCGCCGCTCGCTCGGCAGCGACCTCAGGCGTGACCGTCGTGGCCGCGGGCCTGATCGTGATGGTGGCGATCGCGGGCCTGCTCGTCATCGGCGTGCCGTACGTCGGGAAGATGGGGTTCGGCGCTGCGATCGCGGTCGGCGCGGTGGTCGTGTCGGCGCTGACGATCCTCCCGATCATGATGGGCGCCTTCGGGCGCAGGCTCGTTCCGAAGAAGCCCGAGCACGTCCAGTCCTCGCCGGCGTTCACCCGCTGGGGCGAGACCGTGGCGCGCCGGCCGTGGGCGGCGATCGCCGCCGGCGTCGTCGTGCTTCTGATCTTCGCCTTCCCGGTCACCCAGATGCGTCTCGGCCAGCCGGACGACGGCAACCAGCCCGAGTCGCGCACGCAGCGTGTCGCGTACGACCAGCAGACCGAGGCGTTCGGCGCGGGCTCGAACGGCCCGTTCCTGCTCGCCGTCGACACGCCGAAGGGGGCGCCGGAGACCGAGCGGCAGCTGCGCACGCTCGAGCAGACGCTCGCCGACACGCCGGGCATAGCCTCCGTGCCTCCGGCTTCGCTCAGCGAGGACGGTGAGATGGCGACGATCTTCGCGATCCCGGCCACCGCGCCACAGGACGCCAAGACCTCCAGTCTCCTCAACCGCCTGCGCGAGGACGTCATCCCGACGGCGACGGCCGACACCCCGCTGAAGGTCTACGTGGGTGGCAACACCGCCGCCTTCGTGGACGTCTCCGACAGGGTGACCTCGCGCCTGCCGCTGTTCATCGCCGTCGTGATCGGACTCTCGATGCTGCTGCTGACGATGGTGTTCCGCTCGCTGTGGATCCCGCTCATCTCCGCGGCCTTCAACCTGCTCTCGGTCGCCGCGGCCTACGGCGTGGTTGTGGCGGTCTTCCAGGAGGGCATCGGCACGAGCCTGATAGGCGCCGACTCAGGCGTTCCGATCATCTCGTTCCTGCCGGTCATGCTGTTCGCGATCCTGTTCGGGCTCAGCATGGACTACAACGTCTTCCTGCTGAGCCGGATTCACGAGGCCTACAACGAGGGCGACGGGCCTCGTGAGAGCGTTATCCACGGGATGGGCCGCATCGGCAAGGTCGTGGTGTTCGCCGGCCTGATCATGGCCGGCGTGTTCCTGGGCTTCGTCACCGCCAGCGACGTGATCTCGAAGATGTTCGGTCTCGGCCTGGGACTCGCCATCCTGATCGACGTGCTGATCGTTCGCATGGTGATCGCACCCGCGGTGGTCACGCTCCTCGGCGACCGGGCCTGGTGGCTGCCCACGTGGCTGGATCGCGCGCTCCCGAACGTCTCTCTGGAGGGAGCCCGACCGGAGGACGTCGAAGAGGTGCGGGAGCGCGAGAAGGTCCTCGTCTGAGGCGCGTGGAAGCGAGGGTCGGTCTAGTGCGGCTCGCGCTCCACTTCCACCAGCCCTTCGCGAACCGCCCAGAGTGCCGCCTGCGTGCGCGAGCTCAGACGCAGCTTGCGGAGGATCCTGGATACATGTGTCCTGGCCGTGCGTTCGCTGATCGTGAGCTCGGCAGCGATCTGCTTGTTGGGCTTGCCCGCTGCAACGAGACGGACCACGTCCAGCTCTCGGGACGTGAGCTCGGAGACCGGGTCGTCGTCTCGCGCCTCGTGAAGTGACGACATCAACCTTCTCGTGACGACGGGATCGATTTGCAGTTCGCCTCGGTGCGCAGCCCGGACGGCGGCTGCCACGTCGTCGGCATCAGAGTCCTTGAGCACGTAGCCCGATGCCCCTGCCTGGAGCGCGGCGTGCACACGCTCCTCCTCGGCGAACGACGTGAGCGCCACCACTTCGATGTCGTTGTAGAGAGCTCGAACCCGGCGGGTCGATTCGATCCCGTCGATCGGCGCCATCTGGAGATCCATGACGATCACGTCGGGCCTGCGCCCTTCCGACTCCATCAACGCGAGCAGGTCAAGCGCCTGAGCGCCCCCTGCCGCCTGGCCTACAACCTCGATATCGGGCTCGCTGCGTAGAAACGCAAGCAACCCGCGGCGCACGACCTCGTGGTCGTCAACAACCAGGACGCCGATGGTTTCATCCCGCGTCGGCCCCATCTCAGGTGCTATCCGTTTCAATCGGGACGCAGACTCGTACGACTGTTCCAGACCCCGGCGTGCTCGTGATCGTGAGCAACCCGCCAATCTCGGCCGCACGGCTGCGCATCGAGTCCAGGCCGAAGTGACCGGGATGTCCGGCGGCGGGGTTGAAGCCTCGCCCGTCGTCGCGGACCTCGAGGACGACCTGACCTTCCTGAGCCTGGACCCGAAGGTGCGCCGCCTTCGCCCCGGCGTTCTTCTTGACATTCGCGAGCGCTTCCCGCCCGATGGCGAACAGCTGCGTTTCCACGCGCTCGGACAGCGCGAGCCGCCGCCGCGGCCCCTGGACATCGATGGTCAGCCCGTCCGAGGTGCGCAGTCCGGCGGCGTGGCTTGCGAGCGCTGCAACCAGCCCGTCGTGGACCGGGTCGCGGTGCAACTCGAAGATAAGCGCGCGCATCTCGCCCTGCACGCTCCTGGTCAGGTCCGCAATTGCGGCAAGCGACCGTCCGACGAGCCCGGAGGGGCTGCCACCCTCATGCACCAACGCCTTCTGGGCCGTGCGTGTGTGAAGTACCGCCGAGAACAGGGCCTGAGATACCGAATCGTGGAGATCTCGAGCTATCCGGCGGCGTTCCTCCAGCGCCCGGGCGCCCTCCGTTCTGCGTGCTTCAGCGAGCGCCTTGGAGGACCGCTCGCGCTCACTCACCACGACGCTCAGGAACAGGGTCGTGAGTGCCGCGACCCAGATGTAGAGCTGCGTGTTGAGTGTGCGGTGGTCGATCGCCTGATGAGAGAAGGCTCCAAGGTCGTTCGCCGTTACCCCGATCGCCACACCGGCGGTGATTGCTACGGACAGCGTCGCGCCCGGAGGGCCTAGTCGGAAAGCCGCCCAGATCAGCGCCGGAAACACCGCGTACCTGACCGGTTCCTCCGTTGAGAACACCACCACGCTGAGCGCGGTAACGCTCGCAATCACGGCGAGGCCGTCCCAGGTGCCGAGGCGACGCAAGACACCGAGGGGATGGTGAGCCCACGCGAGCATCAGCGGGAGGACGACCAGTCCCCCAGAGGTGTCGCCGAGCCACCAGGTGCGCCAGAACTCGGCGGCCTGTGACTCATCGACCAGCCCGCCGGCGACCATTGAGACCGTGCCCACCGTCGCGCTGATCGCAGTCGCGACCCCAAGGGCGACGAGCATGCCGCCGACCTGGTCGACGCGGTCCATCTTGGCGTTCGGACCAACGAGCCGGCGCAGTAACAGCGCCCCAACGATGATCTCCGCCATGTTGCCGGTCTGCTGGCCCAGAAGGCTTCCGATGGGGAAGCTGCTGTCGTCGATTAAGAGGTTCCCGTTGACGGCGATCTCGCCAAGCAGCACGCCGGGCCACCACCGTAATCCCCACAGGTAGAGGGCGGCGATGCCGAGTCCGGCGGGGGGCCAGATCGCGGACACCGAGGCCGTGTAGCGCAACGTCTGACCAACCTTCGCGGCACCGTAGTAGGCAGCCGCGAGAAGCACCACGCCGCCCGCGTATCGCAGCGATGGCCAGCGCAGGGCGCGCGTGGGCATCCGGCTTAGCGCCGGCTGTATGGCAGGCAGCTGTGCTTGCGTCGAGATGGCGAGTCCCCCTCGCGTGCGAGGGATCCGGGGGGAGCTACTCGATCACGTTAGCGCCGCTGCGGCTATGAGCCAAATGACGTACGGCGGCACTGACGAATGTCCCCGCCTTCCGTGCGACATCCGCCGCTTGTTGCGCCACCTGCCGCGCAGGATGCTGGGAGATGCCACTACGCCACAGCACCGAACTGACGGATCTGGCGAAAGGAGGAGAGATCTCGTGGAGGACCGCGGACGGCGCTGGTACCAACTCCGGCCGGACCCTCGCCGCCGCGCCGACCTCATGGGGTTCAACTCCACGCTGTGGATGGTGGTGGTGTGGATCGTCGTGATCGCCCTGGTCGCCTTCCCGTACCCGTGGTGGTGGTGAGATGAGCACCGCTAAGACCGCCTACGACGCCCCGGCTCTAGCCGGCACAGCGATCGAGCGCGACAGTCGGGAGCTGCTCGGCCAGGTGATGGGGTTCGTTGCTGTCACGGTCGGATTCACCGCGCTCGGGGCGTACCTCGGCCGGGACTTGACGGGTGGGGCAGGTCTCCTGCTGTTCATCGCTGCGTTCGCCTGCATCTTCGGGCTCAACATCGCAGCCGCGAAGCGCCGCGAGCAGCTCGCGATCGGACTCCTGTTCGGGTTGGGCCTCCTGCTCGGCCTCGCGGTCGCCCCCGTGCTCGCCGACTACGCCACGGCCGACCCGTCCGCGCTATGGCAGGCGGCCGGAGCCACCGCGGCGTTCGTCGCCGGCCTCGGGGCTTACGGCTACGCCACGCGCAGAGACCTCTCGTCGTGGGGACGCACGCTGTTCTGGGCGCTGCTGGCACTGATCGTGTTCGGCATCGTCGCGATCTTCGTCTCGATCCCGGGCAGCAACGTCATCTACGCCGTCGCAGGACTCGGGATCTTCGGCGCGTTCACGATCTTCGACTTCAACCGGCTGCGCCGAGCAGGTGACGACGGTGCCGTCGTGATCGCCGCCAGCATCTTCCTCGACATCTTCAACGTCTTCCTGCTCTTCCTCACGCTGTTCGGCGGAAGCAACGACTGACCAAGGAGACTCGTGTGTCCGTAACCACGAAGGAACCAACCGACTCAACGGCGATCCGGCCCTTCCAAGTCGACATTCCGGCCGGGGCGCTGGACGACCTCCGGCGCCGCATCGCGGCCACGCGTCTGCCCGAGAAGGAGACCGTCGCGGACACGACACAGGGCGTGCAGCTCGAGACGATGCAGGCGCTCACGCGCTACTGGGGCACGGAGTACGACTTCGTGCGAGTCGAGGCGCGGCTGAACGCGTTCCCGCAGTTCATGACCGAGATCGACGGCCTCGACATCCACTTCATCCACGTCGAGTCGCCGCACGACAACGCGTTGCCGCTGATCATCACGCACGGCTGGCCCGGCTCGGTGGTCGAGATGCTGAACGTGATCGGCCCGCTCACCGATCCGACGGCGCACGGCGGCAACGCGGAGGACGCGTTCGACGTCGTCGTTCCGTCGATGCCGGGCTACGGGTTCTCCGGCAAGCCGGCGGAGACCGGCTGGGGCCCGCCCCACATCGCCCGCGCCTGGATAGCGCTGATGAAGCGCCTCGGATACACACGATACGGGGCGCAGGGCGGCGATTGGGGCGCCCAGATCACCGACGTGATGGGTGCCGAGGCGCCTCCGGAGCTGGTGGGCATCCACTCCAACATGCCCGGGACGGTGCCGCCCGACCTCTTCAAGATGGTCTCGGCGGGCGAGCCGGTCCCATCAGGGCTCTCGGCCGACGAGAGCCGCGCGTACGAGAACCTGCTCTTCCTCTACACGAAGGGCATCGGCTACGCGACCGAGATGTCGCTGCACCCCCAGACGCTGTACGGGCTGGCGGACTCGCCGGTCGCGTTGGCGGCGTGGATGATCGACCACGACCTGAAGAGCTACGAGGACATCTCACGCGCGTTCGTCGACGGAGAGCCCGCGGGCAACCTCACACGAGACGAGATCCTCGACAACATCACACTCACCTGGCTGACGAACACCGGGGTCTCGTCGGGCCGGCTCTACTGGGAGAACACGCTCGGCTTCTTCGACGTCAAGGGCGTGACGGTCCCGGCGGCCGTGAGCGTCTTCCCGCGGGAGCTCTACCAGGCCCCGCGGAGCTGGGCCGAGCAGGCCTACCCGAACCTCATCTACTTCAATGAGGTGGACGAGGGCAACCACTTCGCGGCCTGGGGGCAGCCCGACCTCTTCACCTCCGAGGTACGAGCCGCGTTCACGTCTCTGCGAACCGGGCGGTAGTCATGAGCTCGTCGCCAACAGCCCCGCCAACGTCGGAAAGCGAACTTCGAGAGGGCCACGTCGAGGTCGGCGAGGTGAAGTTGCATTACGTCGAGACCGGCGATGGGCCGCTGATCGTTTTGCTGCACGGCTTCCCGGAGTTCTGGTTCAGCTGGCGGCTGCAGATCGCGCCGCTCGCTGCGGCGGGCTTTCGAGTCGTTGCGCCGGACCTGCGCGGCTACAACCTGTCCTCGCGGCCGACCGACATCGAGGCATACAGCGCCGACCGGCTAGCCGCCGATGTCCGCGATCTCATCCGAGAGCTCGGTGAAGAGTCGGCACTGTTGGTCGGTCACGACTGGGGCGGAACAGTTGCCTGGACCACCGCGATGAATCACCCCGAGGTCATCGACCGCCTCGCCATCCTCAACGCGGCCCATCCGCGGCGGCTCAACCAGGGGCTTAGCAAGCCGAATCAGCTCCGGAAGCTCTGGTACTTCTTCTTCTTCCAGCTTCCGTGGCTGCCTGAGCGCATTGTGCGCGCCAGGCACTGGCGATTCTTCCGGCGCTATCAGCGCGATGCCCGCCCCGCGTACACGCCGGAGGAGACCGAGCGCTACGTCGAGTCGTGGTCACAGCCGGGCGCCGCCGCGGCGATCATCAACTACTACCGCGCTGCCGTGCGAACGTCGAAGCAAGTCCAGGCCCGGCTCCGCCCGATCGCGGCGCCCACGCTGGTCATCTGGGGGCAGCGGGACCGCTACCTCGGCCCCAAGCTCGCCGAGCCGGAGCGCGACGACGTGCCCAACCTCGATCGCGTCGAGCGCCTGCCCCACGCCTCGCATTGGGTTCATCACGACGAGCCCGAGCGCGTGACCCAAATGCTCACCGACTTCTTCGCCCCCACGAGGTCTTCATGACCAGCACCGTCGCAACCAAGATCCGCCCGTTCCACCTCGAGATCCCGGAGGAGCAGCTGGACGACCTCCGCCGGCGCATCGTGGCGACGCAGTGGCCCGACAGGGAGACGGTCCGAGATGACTCGCAGGGCGTCCCACTGGCGACGATGCAGAAGCTCGCACGTCACTGGGCGAGCGACTACGACTGGCGCAAATGCGAGGCGGAGCTGAACGCCCTGCCGCAGTTCATCACCGAGATCGACGACCTCGACATCCACTTCGTTCACGTTCGCTCGCAACATGAAGACGCATTACCCCTCATCGTCAACCACGGATGGCCCGGCTCGATCGTCGAGCAGCTGAAGATCATCGATCGGCTGACCGATCCGACGGCACACGGCGCGAGCGCAGCGGACGCCTTCGATGTGGTGATTCCGTCGATGCCGGGCTACGGGTTCTCAGGCAAGCCGACGGGCACGGGCTGGGGCCCGGAGCGCATGGGACGCGCGTGGGCAGAGCTGATGAAGCGCCTCGGCTACACCCAGTACGTCGCTCAGGGTGGCGACTGGGGTGCGTTCGTGGTCGATCAGATGGGCCTGCAGGCACCCGAGGGATTGCTCGCGATCCACACCAACATGCCTGGAGTCGTTCCCGCCGACGTGGACAAGGCGTCCCTCGCAGGCGAGCCCCCGCCATCCGGGCTCTCAGCCGAGGAACGGCGTACGTACGAGCAGCTGATCAGAACGTACGGTCAGGTCGAGTACGCCCACATGATGGCCGCGCGCCCGCAGACCCTGTACGGCATCGCGGATTCACCCGTCGGCCTGGCCGCCTGGCTGCTCGACCACAACGACGCTGATGCTCAGCCGGCCGCCGCGGTGGCCTCCGCTCTCGAGCGGACCGAGAGCGCGACGGGCGAGCTCACGCGTGACGAGGTCCTCGACAACATCACGCTCTACTGGCTGACCAACACAGGCGTCTCCGCGTCTCGCCTCTACTGGGAGTACAGGGGCGGCTTCTTCAACGCCAAGGGGGTGAAGATCCCGGTTGCAGTGACGGTCTTCCCCAGCGAGCAGTACCAGGCGCCCCGGAGCTGGGCCGAGCGCGCCTATCCCAACCTGATCCATTTCAACCAGGTCGACAAGGGCGGTCACTTCGCCGCGTGGGAGCAGCCGGAGCTGTTCTCCGCGGAGGTACGAGCCGGCTTCAGGCCACTGCGCGAAGGGAGTTCTTCATGAGCACCGTCGAGACAGCAACCGAGATCAGGCCCTTCCACCTCGAGATTCCGGACGAGAAGCTGGACGACTTGCGCCGGCGCATCGAAGCGACCCGCTGGCCCTCCAGTGAGCTCGTCGACGACCGCTCGCAGGGCGTGCAACTGGCGACCACCCAGGCGCTGGCCCGTTACTGGGCGACCGACTACGACTGGCGCGCGTGCGAGGCGCGACTGAACGCGTTGCCGCAGTTCATGACCGAGATCGACGGGGTGGACATCCACTTCATCCACGTGAAGTCGCCGCACGACGATGCCCTGCCGCTGATCATGACCCACGGCTGGCCGGGCTCGGTGGTCGAGCTGCTCGAGAGCATCGCCCCGCTCACTGACCCCACCGCGCACGGCGGCGACGCCGAAGACGCTTTCCACCTGGTGTTGCCGTCGATGCCCGGCTACGGGTTCTCGGGTGAGCCGACGGAGCTCGGCTGGAACTCCGGCCGGGTCGCGCAAGCCTGGGCGCAGCTGATGCACCGCCTCGGCTACACCCGCTACGTCGCCCAGGGCGGCGATGTTGGCGCCGCCGTCACCGACGCGATGAGCCGGCAGGCGCCCGACGGGCTGCTCGGCGTCCACATCAACCTGCTCACCGCGGTGATCGGCATCACCGACAAGCTGCCGGCGGAGTCAGAGCAGGAACGCGCGGCGCACGAAGCGGTCAACACGTTCACGACGGACGGCTTTGCCTATTTCCTGGAGATGGCAACCCGGCCGCAGACGATCGGCTACGCGCTGCTTGACTCACCCGTCGCCCTGGCGGCCTGGATGCTCGACCACGACACCGACAGCTACTACAAGATCGCCGGCGCCTTCGTCGATGGCAAGCCGACCGGGAATCTGACCCGGGAGCACATCGTCGACAACGTCACGCTGTACTGGCTGACGGGCACCGGAGCCTCAGCCGCGCGCAACTACTGGGAGGACGGACGAGCACGGGCGCAATTGGCCATTGAGCCCCCTCCGCCCCCGTCCGTACCGGTCGGCTTCACGACCTTCCCCGACGAGATCTGGGCTGCCCCACGCAGCTGGGTCGAAGCGGCCTACCCCGACCTCGCGTACTTCAACGAGGCCGACAAGGGCGGCCACTTCGCCGCCTGGGAGGAGCCGGAGGTCTTCTCCAGCGAGGTCCGAGCGGCGTTCCGGGGGCTTCGCCAATGAACGTCTTCTCACGTGTGCACATGCCCTCCCTCGACGGGGCGACCGGGTGGCTCAACTCCGAGCCACTCGACCCCGCCGGGCTGCGCGGCCGCGTCGTGCTGGTGAATTTCTGGACGCTGACGTGCATCAACTGGCTGCGCCAGGAGCCGTACGTCCGCGCGTGGTCGCGGGCCTACCGTGACGACGGGCTGATCGTCATCGGGGTTCACACGCCCGAATTCGGGTTCGAGCACGACATCGATCTCGTGGAGCAGGCGGTGAAGGAGCGGGACATCGACTACCCGGTCGCGGCCGACAACGACTACGGGGTCTGGAGCGCGTTCGACAATCACTACTGGCCGGCGCTCTACTTCGTGGACACGGACGGCATCATCCGTGACGAGCACTTCGGCGAGGGACGCTACGAGGAATCGGAGCGCGTCATCCAGCGGCTGCTCGGCGTCGAGCGCGAGCCCGTGTCCGTGGAGGGGCTGGGCGTGGAGGCCGAGGCCGACTGGGACCACCTGCGCACGCCCGAGACGTATCTGGGGCAGGCGCGCAGAGAGCGGTCCGCGGCGTCGGAGCTCGCCGGCGAGTGGACGACTGGCCCTGAAAGCGTCGTGCTCGACGAGGCCGGCGGGAGCATCACCTTCCGGTTCCACGCGCGCGACGCGCATCTCGTGCTGTCCCCCGGGGCGCGAGGGCCGATTCCCTTCCGCGTGCTTCTCGACGGCGAGCCTCCGGGCCCGTCGCACGGCGTCGACGTCGACGAGGACGGGAACGGCCTGCTCCGGGACGGCCGCATGTACCAGCTCGTGCGCCAGCACGACGCGGTCCGCGAGCGGACGCTGGAGATCGCGTTCCTCGAGCCCGGCGCCGAGGCGTATGCGTTCACGTTCGGATAAGCCGGGAGGCACCCC